>OFMI01001306.1_pt1 | contig 16106 bp, 14 predicted proteins | sample 1541741 | NCBI WGS metagenome assembly OFMI01 (sample SAMN04209219, study PRJEB22552) | human gut metagenome | biome: gut; material: feces | host: Homo sapiens | place: USA: Oklahoma | reverse complement strand
TGCGGCCCGCTGGGAGGCCGCCTGCGGCGGAGCCGCGTTCCGTTTCGGCGGCATGCTGGTGCTGCTGTGTGCCGCAGGGCGGGCGGGCATGCCGCCCGGCGCCCTGCGCGCGGCGGCAGTGGGCACAAGCGAGGCTCTGCCGCTTGCCTGTGCGGGCCGCGCTATGGAAGAAAGCGTGCGCGCCGCGCGCTATGCACAGGCGCAGGGCCTGCCTGCCGCGGAATATGCGGCCATGGGTGCGCAGGCCCTTTGCGCGGCGGCACAGCAGGATTGGTATGTTCAGCGCTTTTGCAGCGCGTGGCTGGGCACCCTGCGCAGTTATGACGAAAAAAACGCCACGGCCCTGTATGAGACAGCACTGTGCTATGCGCGCTGCCATGGCGATGCCGCGCTGGCGGCAAAGCGTCTGTTTCAGCATCCGAATACGGTGCGCTACCGCATGCAGAAGGCGAAAGTGCTTTTGTGCGGCGAGGGTGCGGAGGATAAGGCCTTTTATGAACAGCTTTATCTGTGTGCCTTCCTGCATGGAGATTTGTAATTTTTCCAAACAGAGTGCCGCTTGTTTGGCCTGCCGCACATGGACGCGGGGCCGCGTATGCGGTATGCTTTTCTCAAATAAGGGCTGCGCGGCCTGTCTTCCGGTGTGCCGCGCACAGAGAAGGGCGTGTTTATATGGCAGACATCCGGGTGCTTGGTGCAGCCGAACTGCACAAGGTGCTCTCGCTGGACGATGTGCTTGCGGGGGTGCAGCGGGCCTATCTGGCCAAGGCACAGGGCGAGGCGGCGGTATTCCCGCTGGTGTTTCATGATTTTTCACCCAGGGCGGCGGATATGGATATCAAATCCGGCCATCTGGGCAGCGAGGGCGTGTTCGGCCTAAAGCTGGTAAGCTTTTTTGAGGGGAATATCCAACGCGGACAGGCGCCGCTTTCGGCGCTGGTAGCCCTGTTCAGCGACGAGACGGGCCAGCCGCTGGCCGTGCTGGAGGGCAGCACCCTCACGGGCCTGCGCACAGGCGCCGCAGCGGCGCTGGGTGCAAAATGCCTTGCGCGGAAAAACAGCGAGGTGCTGCTTGTAGTGGGCGCGGGGCACCAGTGCGTTTACCAGGTGGGAGCCATGCTGCGTGCGGTGCCCACGGTGCGGCGCGTGCTGCTGCACGACGCCAAAAGCCCTGAAAATGCGCGCGCAAAAGCGGCGGCGCTGTCGGGCGCGCTGGAGCAGGAGCTTAGCGTGAACGCGGCGGGCGTCTCCATAGAGCCCGCACCGGACCTTGCGGCGGCTGTGAGCCAGAGCGATATCGTCGTCACGGCCACACCGTCGTACAGGCCGCTTGTGCAGGCCGCGTGGGTGCGCCCGGGCACGCATTTCAGCTGTGTGGGGGCAGACCTTGCCGGAAAGCAGGAGCTGGACGGCTCCATTCTGGCCGGGGCCCGCGTATATACCGACGATACGCCCCAGTGTCTTGCCGTGGGCGAGGTGGAAATGGCTGTAAAGCAGGGCTTTCTTACGCCGGGCGGCATTGCGGGCGAGCTGGGGCAGGTGCTGGCCGGGCAGAAGCCGGGCCGGATAAAGGAAGAAGACGTCACAGTGTTCGACACCACGGGCATTGCCCTGCAGGACCTTGCCGCCGCAGCCTGCGCGCTGCGCAGGGCCGAAGCGCTGGGCATAGGCACTGTGGTGCGGCTGTGAGAAAAGGAGGAATACGATGAAAATACGGGATTTCGGCGTAGAGATGTGGATGAACGCCTATGAGAACAACTGCACCTACAACCTGGCCGAGACGTGTGTGAAGTCGCTTACCGTGCAGGAGCTTGCCGGGCTTTCCGGCAAGGGCGACAAGGTGTGGGAGGATATCCGTGCCATGCAGCTGACCTATGGTGACATCGAGGGCTCTGCGGCGCTGCGCGAAGGGCTGTGCGGACTGTATGAGACGGTGCGCCCCGAAAATACCACCATTACGCACGGCGCCATCGGCGCGAACGACCTTGTCATCAACGCCCTGGTAGAGCCGGGTGATACGGTTATCAGCGTGCTGCCCACCTACCAGCAGCTTTATTCCATCCCGGAATCGCTGGGCGCCAAGGTGAAAATATGCCGCCTGCGCGAGGAAAACGGCTTTTTGCCCGATTTGGCCGAGCTGAAAAGCCTTGTGGACGGCAAAACGAAGCTCATCTGCATCAACAACCCCAATAACCCCACCGGAGCCCTGATGGACGGGGCCCTGCTTCGCAGTGTGGCGGAAATAGCCGCGGGCTGCGGCGCCTGGGTGCTGTGCGACGAGGCCTACCGCGGGCTGAATCATACGCAGTACGGTGAAAATTTTGCCCCGGCCATGGCAGATTTGTATGAAAAGGGCGTCAGCGTGGGTTCGTTTTCCAAGACGTTTTCGCTGGCGGGCCTGCGCCTTGGCTGGGTGGCCGCGCCCGTGGAGCTGATTGAGCGCATTAACCGCCGGCGCGACTACAACACCATCAGCTGCGGCAAAATAGACGATTATCTGGCCGCGCTTGCCATCCGCAGCCGCGAGGCGCTTTTGCGCCGCAATTTGAAAATCGTGGCGGATAACGCCGCCGTGCTGGACGCATGGGTGAACAGCGAGCCGCGCATTTCCTATGTAAAGCCCAAAGCGGGCACCACGGCGTTTTTGAAATACGACGCCCCGGTGGACAGCGTCACCTTCTGCAAGCGCCTTTTGAAAGAGACAGGCGTGATGTTGCTGCCCGGCGCGGCCATGGATATGGAGGGTTGGCTGCGCATCGGCTATTGCTTTGCAGAGGACACCACCGCCCTGCGCGAGGGGCTTTCCCTTGTATCAAAGTTCCTGCGCACCTTTGATTGAGGGAAGAGAAAAAACGAACAGGCGGCCCACAGTGCGGGCCGCCTTTGCGGCACAATTGCCGGAGGGAGGAGACGCGATGAAGCAGAATGAAGCTGCCATGGGCGGCCTTGCCGGGATGATGGCCATGGCGGATGCGGCCCGAAGCGGCGCCGTGCTGGACCTCGCCCTTGGCGACCCGGACCTTGACACCGATGCGCGCGTGGTACGCGCCGCCATGCAGGACGCACTGCACGGCTATACGCATTACGGCCCTGCGGCAGGCGACGCCGAGCTGATAGAGGCCATTTGCAAAAGCTGGCAGGAGGACTACGGCCTTGCGCTTGCCCCCGAACAGGTGATGGTGACGGCGTCCGGCTGCCATGCCATGTGGCTGCTGCTTTCGGCACTGCTGGCGCCGGGGGATGAAGTGGTGCTGTTCACGCCGTATTTTCCGCCCTATCCCCAGCAGGTGCGTATGGCGGGCGGCGTGCCGGTAGAAGTGCCCGTTCTGCCGCAGCAGGGCTTTGTGCCGCAGGCCGCTGCGCTGGCGGCCGCCTGTGGGCCAAAAACAAGGGCTGTCATCCTCAATACGCCCAATAACCCCACCGGCGTATGCCTCACGGCCGGGCAGCTGGCGCCCCTGTGTGAGGTGTGCCGGGAAAAGGGTATCCTGCTGATTGCAGACGACATTTATACTGCTTATTGCTTTGAAACGCCCTTTGTGCCTGCTGCGGGCATGCCTGGCATGGCGGGGCGCGTGGCCACCGTGCACTCTTTTTCCAAGGATTACTGCATGAGCGGCTGGCGTCTGGGTTATGTGGCCGCACCTGCGCCGCTTGTGCAAAAAATGCGCGAAATAAACGAGAGCAACGTGTATGTGGCGCCCATGGTCTCCCAGCGGGCAGGGCTGCATGCGCTGGCCCTGCGCCGCGAGATATTTGCCCGCGTCAATGAGGCATACCGTGCCCGTGCCGAATATGCCGCACAGCGCGCAGGGGAGCTTCCATTCCTGTCCCGGCCGAAACAGCAGGGAGGGCTGTATGCCTTTCTGGACATCCGCAAAACAGGCCAGACAAGCGCAGCCTTTGCCCAAAAGCTGCTGGCGCGCCACGGCGCCGCCGTCATTCCCGGCACAGCGTTCGGCCCTGCCGGCGAGGGCTTTGTGCGCATGGCTCTGCGCGCAGATATTCCCCGGCTGAAGGTGCTGTTCGACAGCATGGCGCACGATGAAGAATGGCTGTGTGCTGCCGCCCGCCGCGCATAATGCCGCGAAATAAGAAAACGCCTCTGTTTTTGGCAAACTGCCTAAAACAGAGGTGCTTTTTTGTGTAAGCCGCCTGTGCCGCAGGAATGGGACGGTGTGGTATGATAATAAAGGAGGCAGGGCGTTTTTCCGGCATGCCGGAAAACACGCCGCCCTTCTGCAGATGGATACGCCGGGGCATTTCCCGGGGAATGGGGGCTTTTTCATGCGGGGCGCTGTGAAAAAACTGGCTGCGGTTTTGGCGCTGGCATGCCTGCTGGCGTGCGCGGCCCTCGGCGCGCAAAACGTGCCGGGCGCAGACTGCATACTGCCGTGCGCCTGCTGGACGAGCAGCAGGCGGCCTATGTGGACGCGCAGGCGCTGATGGCGCAGGGGGAACTGGAACAGGCGCGGCAGGCGTTTCTGGCGCTGGAGGAATACCAGGATTCTGCGCAACTGGCAAAAAAATTCGGGTTTATCTGATTGCGGCAGAGCCTTCCAAAGGTATGGGGGGTCTTTGATACAATATAAGTATTTTATAGAGCTGGGAGATTTTTTGGATTCCCGCAGCCGTGCGCTTGAGTGCTTGCCAGAAATTGCTGAAGAAGGTATTTGGCTGGTTTGAGGAGTGGCACTTTGGCAGGGCGAAGGAGTCCTTCACTGTTCTTGCGCAATATGAGGGGAATGAGGCGGCACAGATTTATCTGACGGCGTGTGAGTTGGGAGAAGAAATTACAAGGCAGTATATAGAGAAAGGGCAGGTCAGATATACGTCTGACCAGATGGCGACCATGCGCTGGCTGGATGATTATATCGACATTTCGCCGCTTATACACTATGACATGGCTGCCTATCTCTATGGGAACTGGTATTCAAACTCTGGAGGCTACATGTGGTTTTCTGACGGTGTGTTTGAAACTGGTTTTTACCTGCCATCAGCAAACTATTATTTTCGCGAAGAGGGTTTGGTGCATGCAGAGAATGAACAATGCTATGCTGCGTGGGAATACGTCAACTTCGACACCCTGTATGTGACGGTGAACGGCCGCAGCGAATATTACTACCGCGCCGTATAAGAACAAAGGCTGCGCGGCGGGCCCTTTGCGGGGCCCGCCGCACACAAAAAACCGGCCTGCGGCCTGCAAAACAGCTATTGACAAGCGTTTGTGCGGCTGGTATAATTGTTAAGCCGTCAAATATAATATGAGCCGCTAGCTCAGTAGGCAGAGCAATTGCCTTTTAAGCAATGGGTCCGGGGTTCGAATCCCCGGCGGCTCACCATTTCGCCGCAAATTGCGGCGCGAAAAAAGCCCCGGTCACAAGGCCGGGGCTTTTTCGCATTTGTTTTTATTTTGTGCAGCGCAGGGGGCAGGCTTAATCCAGAAATTGAATGCCTGCACCCAGCACGCCTGCACCGATATAGCTCGACAGTGTGGCATCTATCTCTGCTTGCCAGAAATGTGTGTAATTGGGAAAGGCGGCCTTCATCTTTTTGGCCAGCGCCTCCATCTCCTGCGGCGCGCCGCCGTTCGCCACGGCCAGGTTATAGCGTGTGTGCCCGTCCATGCGCGCGGCCAGCAGTTCCAGAAATTTGGGCTGCACAGCCTGCCGCCCGCGCACCTTGGCCACGCTGGCAAGCTGGCCGTCCGGTGCAAAATGGATTAGCGGCTTAATGTTCAGCATGGTGCCCGCAATGGCGGTTATTTTGCCGATGCGCCCGCCCTTTTGCAGATATTCCAGCGTATCCACGGAAAAGAAGGGGAAGGTGTTTTCAATCAGGCGGGGAATACGGGCTTCCACCAGCTCGCGCCAAGGCATGCCGGCGCGCACGTCCTCCCACGCCTGCAGCACGGTGGCCCCAAGGCCCAGGCTGCCGCTGAGGGAATCGAATACACGCACATCCAGCCCGGTGCGCTCGGCAGCTTTGATGCGCACAAGGTTGCATGTGCCCGAAAGCCCGGAGGAAAGGTGCACAGCCGCCACCTTTTCATAGCCCAGCGCGGCTATTTTATCCAACACAGCGTCCACGCAGCCGCCATCCGGCAGGGAGGTGTGGGGCATTTCGCCCTGCTGCTGGCGCCGGTAAACATCCTGTGCAAAAATATTTTCGCCGTCGCGAAATTCGCCATCTGCACACCGCACATGCAGCGGCACCACAAAAACAGGCTTATTTTTGCGCAGCTTTGGCGAAAGGTCCGCGCAGGAATCTGTCAGAAAGGCTATTTTCTCGGGGTTGTGGGAAAAATGCGCCGTCTCGGTTGACAAAACGCTCACCTTCCTTTAGCATCAGGTTTATGAGGGAATGCCGTGCCGCGCCGGCTCGGCAGAAAAGCGGGATGTGACATAACACTGTTATGTGATATATTATAAAAGAACCCCTGCCCTGTGTCAATGAGGAAGGAGCCGCATATGGAAGATTATAAACAGCGCCGCCAGCGCGAGGCCGCCCAAACCGAGCAGGCCATTTTGAAAGCTGCTATGCAGCTTTGCCGCCGCAAGGCATTCGACAAGGTTTCGGTGCGCGAGATATGCAGCCTTGCGGGCATCACCACCGGCGCCTTTTACCATCATTTTCCCTCCAAGGAGGCGCTGCTGACAAAGGGCTTCTCCTCTCTGGACGGCTATGTGAAGCAGGCGCTTGCCGGGCACGAAGGCCTGCCGCCAGAGCAGCGCCTGGCCATCATTCTCACAAGCTATGCCGATTTTATGGAAGGCCTTGGCTGGGAGCTGGCGGCCCGCTACTACCAGCAGCGCCTTGGCAATTGTGCCGCCAGCACGCTGGACCCTCAGCGCTTCACCCTCAGTGCTATCTGCCAGTGCCTGGACGAGGCTGGCCGCACAGGGCTGCTGCACGGCGCGCCGCCGCCGGAATGGATTGCAGACTTCGTGTTCCGCCACTTCCGCGGCGTGGTCATTGACTGGGTATTGAACCGCGGAAGCTACCGCCTGGCCGATAAACTGCGGCAGGATTACAGCTTTTTTGAAGGCACCTTTCGCGGCGGGGTGAGCAGAGGCGCGGTGCAGGCATAAAGGCATTGGCCCGCCTCAGCGGCAAAAAAGAAAACGCCCTCTTCCGTGCCATACGGAAAAGGGCATCGCTCTCAAGCTTGAAGAGGGAGGGCTAAGGGGGGATTACCATCCCAGCACCAGTGCCAGCGGGCTGATGACAAGCGCCGTTGCGGCTGCCACACCGCCCAGAATACCGGCAGGCACACCCACCACGCATGCGGCCACAGTTATCACGGGATGGGCACAGCGGAACTGCTCCAGCTTATGGGCCAAAGCCGCGCGCACAGCCGGCCACTGCGCGGCGATGCCGACTGCATGCTTTCTCTCCGCGGAAACCTTAGCTGTGCGGACAGCGCCGCTGTATATATTCATATTGTAAGAAGCTGTCATAGCTTTTCACTCCATTCTGCCGCGCACCGCCCTTTTACCGGGCAGGCACCTTTCCTTTTACAATATATAATATAGCAGGCGTGGGCCTAAAATGGTGTAAGGAAGCGGCCGGTGCTGTTAAAAAGTTGTTAAACTTTTATTTGCAGGAAAAAGTCTTAACGAAATCTTAATGCACGGCAGCTAAATTTTATTTTTTTATAAATTGTTTCGCGGTATGATTGTGCAGAAGGCAGGCGCCCTGTGCATGGCTGCACTGCTGCATCTGCCGCAAACAGGCCAAGAGGAGCCATCATGGAAGAAAACAGAGACCCCAAGCGATTTTTGAAGGAAATAGCTGCGCAGGACGGCCCCAAAAAGGGCAGACTGAAAATATTCTTCGGCTATTCAGCCGGTGTGGGCAAAACTTATGCCATGCTCACTGCAGCCCACCGCGCCCAGAAGTATGGTGTGGACGTAGTGGCGGGCTATGTGGAGCGTCACCAGCGCCCGGAAACGCTGGCCCTTCTGGACGGGCTGGAACAGCTGCCCTGCCGGGAGCTGGAATATAAGGGCCTGAACCTGCGTGAGTTTGATTTGGACGGTGCGCTGGCGCGCAGGCCGCGGCTTATTCTGGTGGATGAGCTGGCCCATACGAATGCCCCCGGAAGCCGTCATACCAAGCGGTATCAGGATGTGGAAGAACTGCTGCGCGCAGGCATCGACGTATATACCACGGTAAATGTGCAGCATTTGGAATCGCTGAACGACCTCGTCTCATCCATCACGGGGGTGGCCGTCAGCGAGCGCGTGCCTGACCAGGTGTTCGATTCTGCCGACCAGGTGGAACTGGTGGACATTGAGCCGGACGACCTGGTGGAGCGCCTGAAATCGGGCAAAGTATACCGCGAAGGCCAGGCCGAGCGCGCTATGGACAACTTTTTCACGCGCGAAAACCTGGCGGCCCTGCGCGAAATAGCTCTGCGGCGCTGCGCCGACAGGCTAAGCCGCACGGCGCAGCGCGCAGGCAGCGAGCATGCGGCCCGTGCAGGTGAGCATGTGCTGGTATGCCTGTCGTCTTCGCCCTCTAATGCAAAGGTCATCCGCACGGCTGCGCGCATGGCAGAGGCGTTTCACAGCGGCTTCACCGCTTTGTTTGTACAAACACCGGATACAAAGGAGCTCAGCGGCGACAACCTGCGCCGCCTGCGTGAAAACCTGCGCCTTGCCGAGCAGATGGGGGCGCAGATTGCCACAGTATATGGGACGGATCCGGCTGTGCAGATAGCGGAATATGCGCGCGTCAGCGGCGTCACGAAAATCGTGATGGGCCGTGTGAACCATAAGCGGGGTGTTTTTCACCGCCTTGTAAATGGAAGCGGCAACCTGGCAGACAGGCTGATCAGCCTTACCGGTAATCTGGATGTCTATATCATTCCAGACCAGCAGCCTCTTTACAAAAAGCGCCACCGGCGCATTTTGCAGAAGGAGGATCTCTCGTTCAGCTGGAAGGATTCGGCAAAAACACTGTTCCTGCTTGCGATGGCCACGGTGCTGGGTTTTGCATTCCGCTATGCGGGGTTCAGTGAATCCAACATCATTATGATCTATATTCTAGGCGTGCTCATCACCGCAGTGTGGACACACGGCCATTTATACGGCGCGGTGAGTTCGCTGCTCAGCGTGGCCACCTTCAACTACTTTTTTACTTCGCCCTATTTCACATTTGAAGCCACAGACCCAAGCTACCCTGTCACCTTTCTCATCATGCTTATAGCCAGCGTCATTGCAAGCTCGCTTGCCTCGCGCGTAAAAACGCAGGCGCGACAGGCCTCGCAGAAGGCATATTATACAGAGCTGCTTTTGGGCAGCAGCCAGAAGCTGCAGCAGGGCAAGGACGAGGCCGAGATACTGCAAATAGCGGGCCGGCAGCTCAGCCGCCTGCTGGACAGGCCCATTCTGTATGCGCTGGCCGAAGAGGGGAAAGACCTCTCGTTTCATGCCGCCCCTCAGGACAGCCGGGAGCTGGTAGCGCAGTATATCACGCGCGAAGAACAGGGGGTGGCGCAGTGGGTAATGCGCAACAACAAGCACGCAGGCGCCACCACAGACACCCTGCCGCACGCAAAGGCGCTGTATCTTGCCGTGCGCGGCACCCAGGGCGTGATGGCGGTGGTGGGCGTGCCCATCCACGACCATCCTCTGCCTGAGGCGTTTGAGAAAAACCTTATGGTGGCCATTTTGAACGAGTGCGGCCTGATTTTAGAGCGCCGCCGCCTGCGCGCGGAAAAACAGGCCATTGAGATGGAGACGCAGCGCGAGCGCCTGCGCGCCAACCTGCTGCGCGCCATTTCGCACGATTTGCGCACGCCTCTCACCAGCATCAGCGGAAATGCCGGCGTGCTGATGGAAAAAAGCATCCAGCTTCCGGAGGAAAAAAAGCAGGAGCTGTACACCGCTATTTACGATGACTCGATGTGGCTTGTGAACCTGACAGAGAACCTTTTGTCCGTCACACGCATCGAAAACGGCACCATGCATATTCGCATGGAGCCTGAACTTCTGGAAGAGGTGTTTGAGGAGGCCCTGAGCCATCTGGACAGGCAGGCCGCAAACCACCATATCTCCACGCATTTGGACGACGACCTTCTGATGGCGCGCATGGATGTGCGTCTGGTGGTGCAGGTGATTATCAACATTGTGAACAACGCCATCAAATATACGCCGGAGGGCTCGCACATCGTGCTGAGTGCCGCCCGGAAGGACGACATGGCAGAGGTTTCCATTGCAGACGACGGCCCCGGCATTTCAGATGAAGCAAAGCCCCATCTGTTCGACATGTTCTACACAGCCAGCCAGGGCAAGGCCGATACGCGCCGCGGCCTGGGCCTGGGGCTGAACCTGTGCCAGTCTATTGTGACGGCACATGGCGGCACCATATCGGTGGCCGACAATACCCCGCACGGCACCGTTTTCCGTTTCACATTGCCTATTGCAGAGGTGACCAATCATGGTGAAAGCTAAAATTCTTGTGGTGGAGGACGACAGCGCCATCAGCAACCTCATCCGAACCACGCTGGAAACACAGAACTATCAGTACCATACGGCAAAGACGGGCTCCGGCGCGCTGCTGGACGCTGTCTCCTACCGGCCGGACGTTATTATTCTGGATCTTGGCCTGCCCGATATCGACGGGGTGGAGATTATCCAGAAGGTGCGCAGCTGGACGAACACGCCCATCATCGTGGTCAGCGCCCGCAGTGAAGACCAGGACAAGGTAGATGCACTGGACGCCGGTGCGGATGACTACATCACTAAGCCGTTCAGCATCGACGAGCTGCTGGCGCGTCTGCGCGTGGCGCTGCGCCGCGTGCATGCAGAGAACGAGAAGGCCGGGGAAGAGGCCGTGTATCAGAACGGCGATTTGAAAATAGATTACGCGGCGGGCTGCGTGTATATCAAGGATGAGGAGATTCACCTTACCCCCATTGAGTACAAGCTGCTTTGCCTTCTGGCAAAAAACACCGGCAAGGTGCTGACGCACAATTATATATTGAAAGAGGTGTGGGGCAGCGCCCTTCCCTCCGACACGCCCTCGCTTCGCGTATTTATGGCGACGCTGCGCAAAAAAATAGAAAAAACCCCCTCTCAGCCGCGCTATATCCAGACGCATATCGGCGTGGGGTACCGCATGCTGCGCCAGTGACGGTGCACAGGCGCTTGTGCTTTTCTAATTTTCTCAAAGGCAGCCCGGACAAATGTCCGGACTGCCTTTTCTTAATGCAATCTTAATGCTGTGCAAAGAATGTTAAGGGCGCGTTCACGGCCTGTGTGATAGGATAATGTCCGCAAACTGATAAGAAAGGAAGCGGAACTTGTATGGGTTGGGATAACGACTTTCTCATGCTGGGGATACTTGCAGCCAGCTTCGGCCTGCTGTACCTGCTGGTGCGCTGGTGCAAATTCCAGATGGACAACAACAACTAAAAGGAGGACTTTGCCATGCTGCTTGTGTTAGGCGCAGGCGTTCTGCTGCTTGGATATTATCTGGTGTACGCACTGGTGCACCCCGAGAAATTCTAAGCACCCTGTTTTATGAAGAGGAAATTTAGGAGGAAACCACCATGCTTCAAATCATTCTGACGCTGGTCCTTTACATGATCATCGTCATTCCGGTGGGCCGGTACATGTACCATATTGCCGCCGGGAAGCACACCTTCGCCGACCCCGTGTTTGACCGGGTGGACGGCGTAATTTACAAAGTGGGCGGTGTGGACCCGAACAAGGGCATGAACTGGAAACAGTACGCCCTGGCCCTCATTGCCACCAACGGCGTCATGATTCTGATCGGCTATCTCATTCTTCGCATCCAGAGCCTGCCGGTCTTTAACCCGAACGCCATCGGCAATATGCCGCCGAGCCTTTCGTTCAACACGATCATCAGCTTCATGACCAACACCAACCTGCAGCACTACTCAGGTGAAAGCGGCCTGAGCTATTTGTCTCAGATGCTGGTCATCATCTTTATGATGTTCGTGTCCGCCGCCAGCGGCTATGCTGCCTGCGTGGCGTTCATCCGCGGGCTTGCCGGCAAGACGAAGGACAACCTCGGCAACTTCTATGTAGACCTTGTGCGCATTACCACGCGCATTCTGCTGCCGTTTTCGCTGGTGGGCGGCCTGCTGCTTGTGTGGCAGGGCGTGCCGCAGAACTTCGATTCCAATATCATTGTAAAAACGCTGGAGGGCACCTATCAGGTTATTGCCATGGGCCCCATTGCCGCGCTTGAGATTATCAAGCACCTTGGCACCAACGGCGGCGGCTTCTTGGGCGCAAACTCGGCCACGCCGCTTGAAAACCCCACAATTATTTCCGATATGATTGAATTGTGGAGCATGATGATTCTGCCGGGCGCGTGCGTCATCACCTTCGGCAAGATGGTGCACGACGGCAAAAAGGCCCAGAAACAGGCCATTGAAGGGCAAGGCGCCGCAGTGGCCGTGGAAAAGAAGGGCATCACCGAAAAGTTGTTCGGCCGCGAGGGCCGCACCGTGTTCCTGGCCATGGGCATCATCTTCCTCATTGGCCTGAGCGTGTGCTTCTGGGCTGAAAGCCAGGGCAACCCGGCGCTGGCCGAGGTTGGGCTGAACCAGTCCATGGGCAGCATGGAGGGCAAAGAGGTACGGTTCGGCATCGCGCAGTCTGCCCTGTTCACAACCACAACTACATCGTTCACCACTGGTACGGTGAACAACATGCACGACACCCTTACCCCGCTGGGCGGCATGATTCCGCTTTTGCACATGATGCTGAACGTTGTGTTCGGCGGCAAGGGCGTGGGCTTGATGAACATGGTGATGTATGTGATTCTGGCCGTGTTTATCTGCGGGCTGATGATAGGCCGTACGCCGGAATATCTGGGCAAAAAAATAGAAGGGCGCGAGATGAAGCTCACCGCCCTGTGCATCATCATCCACCCGCTGCTTATCCTTGGCTTCTCTGCCATTGCGGTGGCCACGCAGGCGGGGCTTGAGGGCATTACAAACCCGGGCTTCCACGGCCTGACACAGGTGCTGTACGAGTATTCTTCGTCCGCAGCCAACAACGGCTCCGGCTTTGAGGGCCTGGCCGACAACACTCTGTTCTGGAACATCACCGCGGGGCTGGCCATGTTCTTCGGGCGCTATCTGTCCATCATCCTGCAGCTTGCCATCGCCGGCTCACTGATGCGCAAAAAGTACGTCAGCGAATCTGTGGGCACACTGCGCACAGACACCTTCGGCTTTGCCATAATTCTGGTGTGCGTCGTGTACATCTTTGCCGCGCTTACGTTTTTCCCGGCGCTGGCACTGGGCCCCATCGCCGAGCATCTGACTCTGTGGGGTTAAGGAGGAATATCTGAGATGAGTAAAAAACGCAGCCAGCCGCTGATCACACCGGAGATTCTCCGCGGCGCTGTCATCGGCTCGTTTACCAAGCTGAACCCGCGCTACATGATGAAAAACCCCGTCATGTTCGTGGTAGAGGTAGGCTTTTTCATCAGCTTGCTGCTCTCTTTCTTCCCTGGGCTGTTCGGGGATGTGGGCAACAACCTGCGTATGTATAATATCGTGGTAGCGGTTATTCTGCTCATCACGGTGCTGTTTGCAAACTTTGCCGAATCCGTGGCCGAGGGCCGCGGCAAGGCACAGGCCGCCAGCCTGAAAAAAACCCAGAAGGACACGGAAGCGCACCTTCTGGCTGAGGACGGCTCTGAAACCATCGTATCTTCCAGCGAGCTGAAAAAGGGCGACGTCGTCATGGTGAAGGCAGGCGAGGTCATCCCCGGCGACGGCGAAGTTATCGAGGGAATCGCTTCGGTGGATGAATCTGCCATCACAGGCGAATCCGCCCCGGTGGTGCGTGAATCCGGCGGCGACTTCTGCTCTGTCACCGGCGGCACCACAGTGGTGTCTGACTGGCTCAAGATCCGCATCACGTCCGACCCGGGCAACAGCTTCCTGGACCGCATGATTGCTCTTGTGGAAGGCGCCTCGCGCAAAAAGACGCCGAACGAGATCGCGCTGAATACGCTGCTGGTCTCGCTGACCATCATCTTTCTTATCGTCATCGTCACGCTGTACCCCATCGGCCTGTATTCCGGCGTACAGCTTCAGATTTCCACGCTGATCGCGCTGGCCGTGTGCCTTATCCCTACCACTATCGGCGGCCTTCTGTCTGCCATTGGCATCGCTGGCATGGACCGTGTCACCCGCTTCAACGTCATCGCCATGAGCGGCAAGGCTGTAGAGGCCTGCGGCGACGTGGACACCATGATTCTGGACAAAACGGGCACCATCACCTTCGGCAACCGCCTTGCGGCAGATTTCCTGCCCGTGGGCGGCACCAGCCGCGCCGAACTGGTGCGCTGCGCTGCGCTCACCAGCCTGCATGACGAGACGCCGGAGGGCAAATCCACGCTGGAGCTTGCCCGCCGCGAGGGCGACACCAGCGAAGAGCAGCCGGGCTCCAGCTTTATTGAGTTCACGGCGCAGACGCGCATGAGCGGTGTAGACCTGCCCAATGGCATTAAGGTGCGCAAGGGCGCGGCCGAGGCCATTGAGCAGTATGTGACAGAGCTGGGCGGCAAGATTCCGACAGACCTGCATGCAGAGGTGGATAAGGTGTCCTCTCTGGGCGGCACCCCGCTGGTGGTGTGCGAGGGCAACCGCATTCTGGGCGTCATTTACCTGAAGGACACTGTGAAGCCCGGCATGGTGGAGCGTTTTGCCCGCCTGCGTGCCATCGGCATCAAGACTATTATGTGTACGGGCGATAACCCCCTCACCGCAGCTACCATTGCGAAAGAGGCCGGCGTGGACGGCTTCATTGCTGAGTGCAAGCCGGAAGACAAGATAGATGTCATTAAGAAGGAGCAGGCTGAGGGCAAGATCGTTGCCATGACTGGCGACGGCACCAACGACGCCCCCGCCTTGGCGCAGGCCAATGTAGGCCTTGCCATGAACAGCGGCACCACCGCCGCCAAAGAGGCTGCCAATATGGTGGACCTGGACTCTGACCCCACAAAGATTTTGGAAGTGGTGGAAATTGGTAAGCAGCTGCTCATCACGCGCGGCAGCCTCACCACCTTCTCCATTGCCAACGATATTGCAAAATATTTCGCTATTATCCCGGCCATGTTCATGATGGCCATCCCGCAGATGCAGGTGCTGAATATCATGCATCTGTCCAGCCCGTACAGCGCCATTCTTTCGGCGCTCATTTTCAACGCCATCATCATTCCCTGCCTAATTCCGCTGGCCATGAAGGGCGTGAAGTACAAACCCATGTCGTCCGGCAAAATGCTGCGGCGCAACATGATGATTTACGGCCTGGGCGGCGTTATTACGCCGTTCGTGGGCATCAAGATCATCGATATGCTCATCAACCCGCTGCTTGTGGCTATGGGCTTTTAAGGAGGCTTTGCTCTTATGAACGATTCGAAGAAAGGCTTCGTCCACAATGTGCGCCAAAGCGTGCTTACCACACTGGTGCTGCTTTTGATTTGCGGCTTCCTGTTCCCGGTGGTGCTCACCGGCCTTTCGGCTGTGATGTTTCCCCATCAGGCGGGGGGCAGCCTGCTGACCACTGCCGACGGCACTGCCGTGGGCGCCCAGAATGTTGGGCAGGATTTTACGCAGCCCTATTTCATGAAGGGCCGCCCTTCGGCCTATCAGTACAACACGTACTATGAGGATGAAGAGGGCAACCAGTTCTATAATGACGGCACCGAGTTTGCCGGGCTTTCTTCCGGCTCCAACAACTACGGCCCGTCCAACCCGGCCCTGGCCGAGCGCGTGCAGGCCGATATTGAGGAGTTCCTTGCCGCCAACCCTGGCGTGAAGCGCGAGGATATCCCCACAGACTTGCTCACAGCCTCCGGCTCCGGCTTGGACCCGCACATCTCCCCGGCCTCTGCCGAAATCCAGATCCCCGCGATTGCCGAGGCCTCCGGCCTCAGCGAGGAGGCGCTGCGCGACATTGTTGCGGCGCATACCAGCGGCAAGGTGCTGGGCGTGTTCGGTGAGGAAAAGGTGAACGTGCTGGAAGTGAACCTCGACATTGCCCAGGCCATGGGCCTTATCGAGGGCTGAGCACATTTTTACAGCGAAAAGGCGGATGACCATTTCG
>OFMI01001279.1_pt1 | contig 16468 bp, 20 predicted proteins | sample 1541741 | NCBI WGS metagenome assembly OFMI01 (sample SAMN04209219, study PRJEB22552) | human gut metagenome | biome: gut; material: feces | host: Homo sapiens | place: USA: Oklahoma | reverse complement strand
CTTGTTAAATACTCTATTATTGAACAGATAATTACAGACATAAAGAATAAGGCAATTGGGTCATCTAAATATTTCTTTAGCAAAATAGTAATTGAAAGTGCACCCCATCCATATATAGGACAATATGGACCAATTAGAAAGCCCCTATTTATAAATCTTTTTTCTTGAATTAATTTGCATATTACTTCCATGAGCCATCCAAAGAATGCATAGGTTATAAATAATAAAAAATATATTTCTAATAAGTGTAATAGTTCCATTACAAAACCTCCAAATTAAATATTTTAAAGTATATCATAAATGCAAAAAAAATAATACAGTTTTTCAAAAACAAATTTTCGTAAAACTATTGACATTTTAGAGAAAACAATGTATACTTATAAAAGTCAAAGAAAGTCAAAGTCAAATAAAGTAGAAAAATATCGAACAATGTAACAAAATATCCAAGGGGGGCAATATGAGAATATCGGATATAATAGAAAATTTTATAAAAGAAATGTTAGAAGAAGATGAACTTGCAATAATACAAAGAAATGACTTGGCAGAGCACTTTAATTGTGTTCCATCACAAATAAATTATGTGCTTTCAACTAGATTTACACCAACGCAAGGATATTATGTAGAAAGTTCAAGAGGTGGAGGCGGATGTATAAAAATTAAAAAAGTAAATATTACTCATAGCGATTACTTAATGCATATTATAAATAATATAGGAAATACAATAAGTGCAAAAGAAATAGATATATTTGTTAAAAATATATTAGACTATGACATAATAACAGAAAAAGAAGCAAATCTAATAAAAGGAGCAACCAGTGATAATGTATTAACATTACCAGTACAAACAAAAGATGAAATAAGAGCAAAAATTTTTAAGAATATGCTTATAAATTTAGTATAAACACATATTGAAGTGTAAGGAGGTTATTAACATGATGTGTGAAAATTGTGGAAAAAATGAAGCAAACTTTAGATATACTCAGATAATTAATGGTGTAAAAAAAGAGGTAAGATTATGCTCAGAATGTGCTAGAAAGTTGGGGTTAGATAATATTGATATACCAATTAATTTTACTAGCTTTTTGGGAGATTTCTTTAATGATTATGCAGAAAGTGCATTACTTCCAAGTTTAAAAATGGATGAAGCAAAATGCAAGAACTGTGGAATGACATATAATGATTTCATAGACACAGGAATGTTTGGCTGCAGTGAATGTTATGATGTGTTTTCAAATCCAATAGATTCTTTATTAAAAAATTTACATGGAACAGCAAAACATATAGGTAGAGGTGCAAAAGGAGAAGGCGAACCTATAAAAGAAAAGGTAGAAAGCAAAAAATTAACTAAAAAAGAAGAATTAGAAGCTAAGCTTGAAAAAGCTATTAAAGAAGAAAGATATGAAGATGCAGCTAAGTTAAGAGATGAAATAAAGGAGATGAATAAATAATGAATTGGTATTTGCAAAATGGAAAAGAATCAGATGTTGTTTTGAGTACAAGGGTAAGATTATCTAGAAATATAAAAGGAATTCCATTTACAACAAGATGCTCGAAAGAAGACCTGAAAATTGTATATGATAAAATGAAAGAAATAACTCCTTCACTAGGGTATGGTTTAAAATTTTTTGGACTAAGTGATATGGATAGCATAACTAAACAAAGTTTAGTAGAAAAACATATTATAAGTCCAGACTTTGCTAAAACGAAAATACCTTATACAGCAATTATAATTAATGATGAAGAAAATATTTGTATCATGATAAATGAAGAAGACCACATAAAATTACAAGTATTTACATCTGGATTAGACATAGACAATTTACTAAACTTAGCAATAGAAATAGATGAGAAAATAGGAAGCATAGTACAATATAGTTTCCATCCGAAATATGGGTATTTAACAGCATGCCCAACAAATGTAGGAACTGGTATGAAAATATCTTCACTAGTACATGTACCAGGATTCCAAATGACAGGAAATATTAGCAAAATTTTAAATGCAGTAAATAACTTGGGAATGAATGTAAGAGGAATCTATGGAGAAGGAACAAAAGCAGAAGGAGATATATATCAAATTTCTAATAATCAAACTTTAGGAATAACAGAAAAAGAAATAGCAAAAAATTTAAATCTAATTTCAGCAAAAATAATAGAGCAAGAAAGAATAGCAAGAAAATATTTAGCGAAAAAATCTGTTAAATTTGAAGACAAGGTATATAGAGATTTCGGAATACTTACATTTGCAAAGAGGCTAAGTGAAGAAGAAACCTTGGAATTACTTTCTAGTGTAAAATTAGGAACAGATTTGGGAATAATAAAAGAGTTAACAGATAAAAAAATAGCGGAATTAATTTTATATACTAAACCAGCAAATGTACAAAAAAGAGCTGGTAAGAAACTTTCTGTATTAGAGCAGGAATTAGCAAGATGTGAAATAATAAAGCAAATTATAAAGGAGGATTAATTTATGTATTATAAATTTACAGCGAGAGCTGAAAAGGCTCTTGAACTTGCACAAGAACTGGCTATGGACTTAGGACATAATTATATAGGAACAGAACATCTACTATATGGACTAGTTGCAGAGGGCACAGGTGTGGCATGTAAAGTTCTTGTAAATCAGGGATTGACAGAAGATGGAGTAAAGCAAGAAATCGAAGAAATTGTTGGTATGGGAGCCACAATTGAAAATCCAGAACAGATTAGTTTTACTCCTAGAAGTAAAAGAGTTATAGAAAATGCCTTTTTAGAAGCCAGAAGAACAGGAACAGAATACATAGGAACAGAACATATTTTAATTGGTATTATGAAAGAAGGCGATAGTGTTGCAATTAGAATAATGATGGAAGAAGGAGCAGCACCTCAAAAAATATATAATGAATTAAATAGAGTATTAACCGAAGATGTAGAAGCAGATTCAGAAAAACAAGGAAATAAGATGGGAAGCTATAACTCAACACCAACTTTAAATCAATATGGTGTAGACTTAACTAAACAGGCAAAAGAAGGAAAGCTAGATCCAGTAATAGGAAGAAAAGAAGAAATTCAAAGGGTAATACAAATATTATCAAGGAGAACAAAAAACAACCCATGTTTAATTGGAGAGCCTGGCGTTGGAAAAACTGCAGTTGCAGAGGGACTAGCTGAGAAAATTGTATCAGGAGATGTTCCAGAAATCTTAAAAAACAAAAGGGTTGTTAGTTTAGACATTTCTAGTATGGTTGCAGGGGCAAAATATAGAGGAGATTTTGAAGAAAGGATTAAAAAAGCTCTAAAGGAAGTAAAAAAAGCAGGAGATGTTATAATATTTATAGATGAGGTTCATACAATAGTAGGAGCTGGTTCAGCAGAAGGTGCAGTTGATGCAGCTAATATTCTAAAGCCACTTCTTGCAAGAGGAGAAATTCAATTAGTAGGAGCTACAACATTAAAAGAATATAGAAAATATATTGAAAAAGATGCAGCATTAGAAAGAAGGTTTAGCCCAGTAAATGTAAGTGAACCAACAGAAGAAGAAACAAAACAAATATTAGCAGGATTAAGGGATAAGTATGAAGCACATCATAATGTAAAAATAACGGACGAAGCAATAAACGCTGCAGTAGAGCTTTCAACAAGATATATTAATGATAGATTTTTGCCAGATAAAGCAATAGATTTAATTGACGAAGCGGCTTCTAGAGTTAGAATGAAGAGTTACACAGAGCCAGAAAGTTTTAAAGATATCAAAGATGAAATAGAGAAACTTGGAAAAGAAAAAGAAGAAGCAATAAGAATACAAGACTTTGAAAAAGCAGCTAATTTAAGAGATAAGGAAAAATCAAAGAAAAAAGAACTTGAAAAGGCAAAAAAAGATTGGGAAAACAAAAATAGCAAAATAGTATCAAGCTTAACAGAAGAAGATATTTCTAACGTAATAGCAAGTTGGACAGGAATTCCAGTTATTAAAGTTTCAGAGTCAGAAAATGAAAAGTTAAAGAATTTAGATGCAAATTTGCATAAACGAGTAATTGGACAGGAAGAAGCAGTAGAAGCAGTATCAAAAGCAATAAAAAGAAGTAGAATGGGTCTAAAAGATCCAAATAAACCAATAGGTTCATTCTTATTTTTAGGACCAACTGGAGTAGGAAAAACTGAATTATCAAAGGCACTAGCTGAAAATTTATTTGGAACAGAAGATGCATTAATTAGAATTGATATGTCAGAATATATGGAATCACATTCAGTTGCAAAATTAATAGGTTCTCCTCCAGGATATGTTGGATATGAAGAAGCCGGTCAACTTACAGAAAAAATAAGAAGAAAACCATATGCAGTAATTCTGTTTGATGAGATAGAAAAAGCTCATCCAGATGTAATGAATATGCTTCTGCAAGTTTTAGATGACGGTAGACTTACAGATTCTACTGGAAGAACAGTTAATTTCAAAAACACAGTTATAATAATGACTTCAAATATAGGAGCAAGATTAATTACAGAAAAGAAAAGTTTGGGATTTGTAAATACAAATGAAGATTCAAACAAAGAATATGAAAATACAAAAAAGGATGTTATGGGAGAATTGAAAAAGGAATTCAAACCAGAATTTTTAAATCGTATTGACGAAATAATTGTATTTCACAAACTTGAAGAAACTCAGATAAGAAAAATTGTTGATATTTTAATTGCAAATGTAGCAAAATTACTTAAGAGCCAAAATATAGAATTGGAAGTAGACGATACTGCAAAAGACTTAGTTGCTAAAAAAGGTACTGACCAAGCCTATGGTGCAAGACCATTAAAACGAGCAATTCAAACAATGATAGAAGACAAGATTGCAGAGGCAATGCTTGATGACAAAGTAAAAGGTAAAGTTAAAGTTTCTGCGAAAGATGACGAAATTGTTATTAAAGAGAGCATGGAATAGACTATTTAATAGATTATTAGATGGAGCATAAAATGTTAGTGTACAATAAATGTAGGTAAAATATAAAAATTGCCTACATTTACTTGACATATATTTCTAAAATTAAAAAATTATAAGAATTACAGTAATAACGAAAAAAATAAATAAAGTAAAAAACGTAGTAAATTAAAAAATTTACTACGTTTTATGGGAAAGAAATAACTTTTTCGCACAAATATGATAAAGTATAATTGAAGAATAATATAAAGTACCAGATGCAGAAATATACACATAAGTGTTGTTGTTTGGCACTAATTTTTGGAAAATATTGATATTCTTAAATACATAATTTGCAAACTAAACAAAATGCGAAAAAAAACGAGTTTTGTTTAGTGAGATAAACAAAAACGTTGACAAAAGAAAACAATTACGATATAATGGAATAAAATAAAGTGGAAAAAGAGGAGAAATTTATGATTATTCGTGAAAAATATTTATCTAAAATTAGGCCATTCTATGACCAAGATTTGATAAAAGTCATAATGGGTGTTAGAAGATGTGGTAAGTCAGTCATATTATTACAAATAATAGATGAGCTAAAAGAAAGAGGAATACCAGAATCTCAAATAATATATATAAATTTTGAATATGAAGATTATGCTTTTATAAAAAATGATATGGATTTACACAATTACGTTAAAGAAAAAATAGTAAGCAAAGATAAATATTACTTATTATTTGATGAAATTCAAAGTGTAGAACATTGGGAAAAAGCAATAAATTCATTTAAGGCATCTAAAAATGTATCAATATTTATTACAGGTTCTAATAGTGATTTACTATCTGGAGAACTAGCTACACATATAGCAGGAAGATATGTAAGTTTTAAAACTTATCCATTCACATTTAAAGAAGTATGTGAGCTTAAAAATATAACAAATAGAAAAGATATAGAAGAAGTATTTAATGACTATATGACTTGGGGAGGAATGCCACAAAGATTTATGATGACAGATGAAGTTCAGACAAGAACATATTTATCAGACATATATAATTCTATATTAGTAAAAGATATTATAGCAAGATTTAATATAAAAGATTTAGATTTATTTAATAGAATAGTAGAATATATAGTTACAACACCATCTCAAAATTTTTCAGCAGAAAGTTTATCAAATTATTTTGCAAATAAAGACGATAGAGAGGTTTCAAAAATAACTCTATATAACTATTTAGAATATATGACAAAAGCTATGCTGATAAATAAAGCTGACAGATATGATGTTAGAGGAAAAAGAATATTAAACGGAAAATATAAATATTATTTAACAGATTTAGGATTTGGTCAAATAATTAACGGTGGAAAGAAACCACAACTAGGAGCGTATTTGGAAAATATTGTATATAATGAATTGCTGTCTAGAGGATATGATGTTAAAGTTGGAAATTTGGAAAATGGAGAGATAGATTTTATAGCGACAAGATTTAAAGATAAGATATATATTCAAGTAGCTTATATTTTGGCAGATGACTCTGTTATCCAAAGAGAATTTGGAGCATTTAAAAATATAGAAGATAACTATCCTAAATATGTTTTAACAATGGATAAATTTGATTTTTCGCAAAATGGTATAATTCATAAAAATGTAATAGATTGGTTATTAGAAGAAAAATAAGAAATAGTAGATTAAAAAATATTATGAGTAATAATTTAGTAAAACAAAAAATATTTCACAGAAAATATCGTAAAAACTTTCGCGAGTGAACAAAGACGGTGCATGAAAAGTTATTTGAAATGTAAAAATATATTAATCATGCCCATTTTGTTCTTTTAAAAGAAAAAGCTTTTTATTCGTTAATACCGTTAGAATTGTAAAACTATTGCAAAGAAACCAACGAAATGATATAATAAATGCAGAATCTAAAGATGAGGAGTGAGAAAATGACTAAAGCACTAGCTATAATATTTATACTTGGAATATTTATTATAATATTAATAGCTATGGCCATTATGCAAATTAGAATGGCAGGAATAAAAGTTAAAGATTTTTTTAGCTTTATAGATGCAAACCAAAAATTAGATAATCTAGCAGAATTTGCTAAAAGATATGATAAAATGTCAGCACAAGAACAAATAATCTATCTTGTAGAAGCGGAAAAAATGTTTGATAGTTTTGATAAAATTCCAGATACAGTTTGGGAAGATGAAAGAGACAAATATTCTAAAGTGCTTGAAACATACCAAAATATTAGAGTTATGAGATGGAATGAAGCACAAACAAATGCTATATCAACAAAAGTTGTAAAACCAAAAGAAATAAAAGGAGATAATTAATGACAGATTCATTAGAAGAATATTTATATACAATTTATATTCTTACAAAGGAATGTAGCAGAGCTAGAGTTACAGATATTGCAGAAGAAATGGATGTTACTAAAGCAAGTACAAGTGCAGCACTTAATGTATTAAAAGACCAGGGATTAATAAATTATGAAAAGTATAAAAATATTACATTAACAGAAAGTGGAGTTGCAAGAGCTAAATATATTGAAAGAAGGCATGAACTTTTTGAGATTTTTTTAAGAGATATTATAAAAACAGACAAAGAGTTGGTTGAAGAGGAAACTAAAAAATTAGCACATTGTATTTCATGCCATACAGCAGCGAAACTAGAAAAATTTATAGAGGAAAATATACAAAATGAAAATAAATAGACTTAAATTTATTTTTACTTTGTATATTTTCTTTTTTTAAGTCAAAAATATTAATATGAAAGAAAAAATTAAAATTATAATGGTAGGACTTACTTCTGGTATATTAAGTGGCCTTTTTGCTTCAGGAGGAGGACTTATATTAGTTCCAGCATTTTCATATATCTTTAAATGTAACGAAAAAGAATCTAGAGCTATGTCCGTTTTTTGTATATTGCCAATGGTATTGGCTAGTTTGTTTTTTTATAATAAAACTGAATTTATGGATTGGAAGCTAGGGATATTGTCTGCTATTGGAGGAACAGTAGGTGGAATATTAGGAGCGAAAGTTTTAGAAAAAATAAATGAAAAATATTTAGTGCTAATTTTTATAATATTTTTAATTTATGCAGGTATTAGTATTTTTATAAAATAAATAAGAATAAAGGAGACTAAAGTGGTAGAAATATTATCTGGTTTAATCTCAGGACTAATAAGTGGTATGGGTATGGGAGGAGGCAGCATACTTATTACAATTTTAGTTACATTTTTGGGAAAAGATCAAAAGGTTGCGCAGGCGTCAAATCTAATTTTTTTTATTCCAACATCAATATCAGCGACGATATTTAATATAAAAAGGAAACAAATTAAATGGAATTTAGCACTACCAATTGCTATTTGGGGTTCGATTGGGGCAGCTTTTGGGGCTTTTTTGGCGACAAAAATAGAAACAGGAATACTTAAAAAATTATTTGGTGTGTTTCTAATATTAATAGCAATATTTGAATCATATTCTTGGTATAATAAATATATAAAAAAGACATAATAGTAAAAGAGGTAAAAAATTGGAAGACAAGTTCCAATAATATAAAAATACCTTAAAGAAAGGAGAAATTAAATGAAATTTGTTAAAGGTATGATTGTAGGAATGGTAATTGTGGCAGGAGCAACAATGGTGTGTAATGAAATGATGGGATGCAAATCAAATAAGATGCTAAAACAAGGTAAACGAATGATAAAGAAAATGGGAATAATTTAGTAACTAAATAAATCATATTTCATATTATATAAAAGAAAGGTGGTATAATATGAAATATGATAAAACAATTTGCCCAGTAGTAGATATTGATGGAATAATGGCTGCTGGAAAACAATATGATTTAGATATAACAATTTCAAAAGATAATAGAACTGTAATTTATGGAGTTGTAAAAGACGATTGCGGTGAACCAATAGAAGATGCAGTTGTAAAACTAATAGAAGTTGATTATGATTGTGGAAACGAGAGAAAGCCAGTATCTCATACTTTCACAGACAAAAATGGAGAGTTTGTATTTGGTCCCTTATGTGCAGATAGATATTATTCAATAGAAATCTGGGCTAATAAAGTGAAACATTCTAAAATTTGTGCGAAAATTGATAAGGAATTTAGATGCTTAAAAGGCGAAAGACTTGTTTGCGATTGTGAAATTTGTCCAAAGCCTACTCCAAAGCCAGAACCAATAAAACCAGGGAGACCAAATGACTGTGATTTTTGCAAATAATTAAATAAAAAGCGAACCTAAAATAGGTTCGCTATTGTATTTAATGCTATTTATGTGATAAAATAAGAAAAAAATAAGAAGGAAGAATGAAAATGGATTGTAGACCAATAGGAATGTTTGACTCAGGTGTAGGAGGTCTTACTGTATATAAAGAAGTATCAAAACAATTTCCAAACGAAAGAATTATTTATTTAGGAGATACTAAAAATTTTCCATATGGCTCAAAATCAAAGGAAAGTATAATAGAATTAACAAAAAGAAATATAGAAATTTTATTAAAGTATAATGTAAAAATAATTATAATAGCATGTGGAACTGCCACAAGTCAAGCATTAGAAGAAATGAGAAATATTTATAAGGTTCCTATAATAGGAATTATAGAACCTGCGGTAAAATACATATATGATAAAAAATATACAAAAATAGGAGTAATGGCAACCAGAGGAACGATAAAAAGCAATGCATGGGAAGATAATATAAGAAAATATATTAAAAATGCAAAAGTAGAAAACAGGGAATGTCCAATATTAGCACCAATGGCAGAGGAAGGTTGGACAGATAATGAAATTGCTAGACTTACTATAAAAGAATATTTAAAAGGAATAGGAGATATAGAGGCATTGGTATTAGGGTGTACCCATTATCCTATGTTTGAAAAAATTATCAGAGAAGAAGTAAAAAATATAGATATAATAAACACTGGAAAAATAATAGCAAAGAGTTTAAAAGGAAAAATACAGGAAGCTGAAGTAAAAAATAGCAAAGATGAAATTTTATTAACAGATACAGAATGTAATTTTAAAAATGTAGCTAAAATTATTCTGAACTCTGAAGAGTTAGAAATTAAGAAAGTAGTAATATAAAAGAGGTGTGAAATGAAAAAAATTGACTTAAATAAAATAAAAGAGAGAGACATTTCAAAAGAAGAAATAGAAAAAAATGAAAAAGAAAGCAAACGTAACAAAGTTATATTTTTTATTATACCAATTATACTATTAGTACTTCTTGCTATAATTTATGTTCCAACTTCTAATAATATTTTACTTATACCAATTGCAATTGTTTTTGCTGTGTTACTTTATGGTGTCGACTGTAAGCAAAGAACTTGCAGATATTGCAAAAAGTGGAATTCAGCAGTAGTAATAGGTTCTAAATCATCTGTTACAAAAAAACAAATAGAAAAACAAAAACTAATGGGAAAAAATAAAATATCAGAAAAAAAGCAAATATTAACAGAAAACAAATATAAATGCAAAAATTGTGGACATGTTATAGAAGAGAAAAAGATTAAATAAGAAATTTATAAAAATGAAGAAAAAAGTAATAAACCTCCGTTAAATGAATATAAATTTAATGGAGGTACTTTTTATGTTCGTAGTATTTAATAAAGAAAAAATATACTCTTACTTGGTTTCGCTTCGGAACAGTAGCAATATTGTTTGTAATGGCAATAGCAATTACAAATAATAATAATAAAATAATAGAAACATCAACAAATTCAATAATTTCAAATAATATACAGAAAAATGAATATAATATAGATAGTAAACAAACCGAAAACGTGCATAATACCACGCAAAAAAATACAAATATTACAAAAATGTTACAAAAATAAAAGTTTTTCAACCTTTTATGTAGACAAAAGCGGAAAAGTGTTGTATAATAGGTATTAGCACAAGAAGTATTCTAAAATTTTAATTAGATGAATAAGATACACAAGAATAATTAAGGAGGAAATTTAAGTTGGAAACAAATTTTGCTGATAATAACCATTTAGTGTTAGTAGGAAAAATTACAGATGAAAAAAGATTTAGTCATGAGATTTATGGAGAGAAGTTTTATACTTTTGATTTAAGTGTACCACGTTTAAGTGGAAATGCAGATATTATACCTATTACAATCTCAGAAAGATTATTTAAAGAAGAAGAGTTAATAGTAGATAAGAAAATTAAAGTTACAGGACAATTTAGATCATATAACAGTTATGAGAATGAAAAAAATAGACTAATCTTAACAGTTTTTGCAAAAGACGTTGAATTTTTAGAAAATCAAGAAGAGGAAATAGTTGCGAGCAAAGAACTAGTATCAAACGAAGTGATTTTAACAGGATATATTTGCAAAGCCCCAATTTATAGACAGACACCATTCGGAAGAGAAATAGCAGATATGCTTTTAGCTGTAAATAGAGCATATAATAAATCAGACTATATTCCATGCATTACATGGGGAAGAAATGCAAGATTTTGTTCTAAAATGGAAGTTGGAACAGAAGTAAGAGTAACAGGAAGAATTCAGTCAAGAACATACGAAAAGAAGTATGAAGACGGAACTAGTGAATCAAAAGTTGCATATGAAGTATCTATTTCAAATCTAGAAGTAGTAGAGCCTAAAGACGGAAGTCAAGAGCAAGAAGAAAGTGATATAGAGGACAATTCAGTAGAAGTAATTGCCGAATAATATGAAAGAAAGTGCCATAAAATAAATCGGCACTTTTTTTATTACAAATATTACAAAATCATTTCAAAAAATGAGTGTTTTTCCTTGACTTTTATTTAAAATGTAAATATAATATAAGTGTTAAAATGATACAAGGAGGAGAGTTATGGGTGAAGTTATAGTCATAACATCAGGTAAAGGTGGAGTTGGCAAAACTACAACAACAGCAAATGTTGGTGCAGCTTTAGCTTTAAGAGGCAAAAAAGTTGTTTTAGTAGATACAGATATTGGATTAAGAAACCTTGATGTTGTTATGGGACTAGAAAACAGAATCGTATATGACATAGTAGATGTTGTTGAAGGAAAATGTAAATTAAGACAAGCTTTAATAAAAGATAAAAGATTTACAGACTTATTTTTATTACCAGCAGCCCAAACTAGAGACAAAAGTGCAGTAAATGAAGAACAAATGAGAGAACTAACAATAAGATTAAGAGAGGAATTTGATTATATATTAATAGATTGCCCAGCTGGAATAGAGCAAGGATTTAAAAATGCAATTGCTGGTGCAGATAGAGCTATTGTTGTAACAAATGCTGAAATATCTTCAATTCGTGACGCAGATAGAATAATTGGATTATTAGAGGCATCAGAAATTAAAAATCCGGAATTAATAATAAATAGACTAAGACCAGAAATGGTAAGAAAAGGCGAAATGATGGATGTAGAAGATATACTAGATTTATTATCTATCGACTTAATAGGTGTAGTTCCAGAAGACGAATATATAATAACTCAAACAAATAAAGGTGAGCCAGCAGTATCAAACAAGAAGGCACCATCTGGAAGAGCATATATAGAAATTGCTAGAAGAATTTTAGGAGAAAATGTAGAAGTTACAATACCAGGAAGAAAAAAAGAAGGCTTTTGGAGAAAGATAAAAAAAGCTTTAAAAAAATAATTGACAATGGAGGAAATAGGAATGTTTGAAAACATTTTAGGTTTTTTTAAAAAAAAGAAAAATGAGCAAATAGAGGGAAAAACAAATAAGGATGAAGCAAAAGAGAGATTACACTTAGTACTAATGCAAGATAGAGCAAATGTATCAGCAGATTTCTTAGACATGATGAAACAAGAAATAATTGATGTAATAAAAAAATACATAGATGTAGATGAAAAAGAAATAGATGTTAGACTAACAAATAAACAAAACAATGACGGAACAACAGGAGCACCGGCTTTATATGCAAATATTCCTATTAAAAGTATAAAGAATGAAACTAGAAAGATTGCCAATAAAGATTTAGATAAAATAAATGGAAAAATAGATGGTGAAGAAGAAAGCAATATAGTCGAGATAAGTAATACTTCAGAAACATTAGAAGAAAAAGAAGAAATTACTGAAGAAGTTATTAAAGAAGATTCTAAATCTAATAATCAAGAAGAAAAAATAAAAGAAATAAAAGAAGATGTGAAAAAAACAGAAGAAAAAGACAATAATTTAGACAATGAAAAGGAAATAGAAAAAGAAGAAAACAAACAAGAAACCGATAAACAAGAATCTAAACCAAAAACTTCAAAGGGAAAGAAGAATAAGTCAAAAGCCAAAAAGTCTAAATAATAAGAGGGAAGAATGAGAAAAAAATTAACCAAGAATATAGAGTGGTCTATTTTGATTTGCACAATCCTATTAGTAATAATAGGATTAATTGCTCTTTTCTCAGCTACAAGAAATGCTGAGTATGATGAATTTAAAAAACAAATAATGTGGATAGGAATAAGTATTCCATTTATAATTGCTTTTACTTTGATTGACTACAAAACAATAGCAAAGACATCAATTGTAATGTATGTTATTATGCTAGTACTTTTAGTAGCAGTCTTATTTACAAAAGAAATAAATGGTGCAACAAGTTGGTTTAGCTTTGGTGCCTTTTCAATTCAACCAGCAGAGTTTGCAAAAATATTTGTAATTATATTTATGGCATTTGTAATGTCAAAAATGACAGATAAGGGAAAGAAAGAAATAAGTAGACCAACTAGATTATTGTTATTATTAGTTTTAATAGGGATGCCAGTATTACTAATAGTAAAGCAGCCAGATTATGGAACAGCACTTGCATTTTTGGTTTCTTTTATATTAATGTTATTTGTTGCTGGAATAGACAAGAGATATATAATTGCAGGAATTTTAACATTGGTAATAGCACTGCCATTATTATACTTTTTTGTACTTCCAGATCATGCTAAAACTAGAATTGATGTGTTTTTAAACCAAGATTTAGATCCAAGAGGGGCGGGATATAACCTTACACAATCTAAGTTGGCAATAGGTGCTGGACAAGTATTTGGAATGGGATTACTTAAAGGAAATCAAACTCAACTAGGATACCTAAGTCCTAAGACAACTGATTTTATCTTTTCAGTTATAGGAGAGGAGTCAGGATTTATATTAGCAGGAGCTATAATAATAATATATGTAATACTAATTACTAAAGCAATGTTTGTAGCAAAAACTGCAAAGGATAGTTTAGGTTCATATATTGCAATTGGCATAGCAGGAGTTTTCCTATTTCACATGACAGAAAATATAGGAATGACAATTGGTTTGCTACCTATTACAGGAGTTCCACTACCATTTGTAAGTTATGGTGGAAGTTCACTAATTAGTAATTTAATAATGGTTGCACTGCTTTTAAATATTAGTGGAAGAAGACAAAAGGCAATTTTTAATTAATATATTGAGGACAAGATATGAAAATTGGTAATGTAGAGTTAAAAAATAATATAATACTTGCACCAATGGCAGGTCTTACAGACCTGCCTTTTAGAGTTGTCTGTGAAAAATATGAACCAGGACTAGTTGTAACAGAAATGGTAAGTAGTAAAGCACTTTTATACAATGATGAAAAAACGAAGTTGCTTTTAAATATGAAAAATGAAATAAGACCAGTAGCAGTTCAAATATTTGGTAGTGATATAGAAGCAATGGCCTTTGCAGCAAAATATGTAAGTGATATAGCAGACATTGTGGATATAAATATGGGATGCCCTGCTCCAAAAGTAGTAAAAAACGGGGATGGAAGTAAACTTTTATTAGATATAAATAAAGTCTATGAAATAACAAAAGCAGTGGTAGAAAACTCAAAAGTACCTGTAACTGTTAAAATAAGAAAAGGATGGGATAGTGAGCACGTAGTTGCAGTAGAAGCGGCAAAAAAAATAGAAGAAGCGGGAGCAAGTGCAATAACAATTCATGGGAGGACAAGAAGTGAATTTTACTCAGGAATTGCAGATTGGGATATAATAAAAAAAGTAAAAGAATCAGTAAAAATACCTGTAATAGGCAATGGTGATGTAAAATCACCAGAGGATGCAAAAAGACTTTTAGAGCAAACTAAATGTGATGGAATAATGATAGGAAGAGGTGCGCTTGGAAGTCCATGGATATTTGAGCAAGTAAAAACTTACTTGCAAGATGGTACAATAAGAAAAATTTCAAATAAAGAAAAATTAGAAACTATATTAAAGCATATAGAATTAGAAGTAGCAGAAAAAGGAGAGTTAACAGGAGTTAGAGAAATGAGAAAGCATATATGCTATTATCTAAAGGGAATGCAAAATGCATCAGAAATAAGAGATAATATAAACCATATAGAATGTAAAGAAGAGGTAAAAAAGGTTTTAAAGGAATATTTCAGTAGATTAGACATATAAATTAAAGGAGACTTATTTAGGAGGGAATTATGTCTAAGTGGCTGAAATTTTTTCTTTTATGTATTATAGTAATAATAATAGTTGTATTTTTTCAAAAATTTACAAAAATAAATTATAAAAGTGAGGAAAAGGGAAATAATAAAAATATACAAGAGATTGAAGAATATTTCTTAAAACAAAACTCATATAATGCAAAATTAGAAGTAACTGTAAAAAGCAATAAAAATGTAAATTATTATAAAATAGAACAAAGTGTCAACTTACCAAAGGAAGTAAAACAATTTATTACTAGTCCAGAAGATGTAGCAGGAATAGAACTAATTTATAAAGAGGGAAAATTAGAGATAAGAAATTCTAAATATAATCTTTCAAAAATATACAAAGATTATCCATATATATCAAGTAACAACTTGTTTCTAACATCTTTTTTAGAAGGATATAAAAATGCAAAGGAAAAAGAAATAAAAGAAGTCGAAGGAAAAGTAGAAATGGAGTATAAGTCAAATATAAATAAATTTAATGCAAAACAAAAATTATACATAAATAAATCAACTCTAAAACCAGAAACATTAGATATATTTGATATTAACAATAATGCAAAAATCAACATAATATATAACGAGATAGAGTTTAAATAATAGAAATATATATCATCTCAATATAATATTGGGAGAGTAAATATGAATATAAAAAGAGGAGATATGTTTTATGCAGATTTAAGTCCTGTCGTAGGTTCAGAGCAAGGTGGAATAAGACCAGTAGTTATAGTACAAAATGATTTAGGAAATAAACATAGTCCTACTGTAATTGCCGCAGCAATTACATCACAACTAGGAAAAACAAAGTTACCAACACACATTGAAATTGGTTCAAGTAATGTAGGGTTAAAGACTAGTTCAGTGGTTTTGGCAGAACAAGTAAGAACAATAGACAAAAGTAGACTTAAAGAAAAAATAGGACATATCGAAGATGAAGAAATAATGAAAAAGATAAACAATGCTTTGGGAGTAAGTATTGGTCTAGAGTAAGTTAAACAATGTTATAAGGTAGAATCGAAAAAACTGATTCTACCTTTTGATATCAATAAAAACGCTTTTTACTTGTTTGCTAAATCTAATTTTTTAAAATTTTTGTCATAAACATGGGGGCAGTATAGTGTTGTCGAATTTTGTCGAACGAAAGTTCTTTACTTTTT
>OFMI01001276.1_pt1 | contig 16507 bp, 12 predicted proteins | sample 1541741 | NCBI WGS metagenome assembly OFMI01 (sample SAMN04209219, study PRJEB22552) | human gut metagenome | biome: gut; material: feces | host: Homo sapiens | place: USA: Oklahoma | reverse complement strand
AGAAAACAAAGAAAGCTGAAATCCTCATCAAAACAAAGGATTTCAGCTTTTTTATTTTTACTGAGATTTTATCTGGTATGCTTTCCCTTTTTTATTTTGCCAGATTCAATTCAAACCGTTCAAAAAATCCAATCCATTCCCCTTTCTGGTTCCGCACCCCCATCATATACATCCGCTGATTGCGGGTATTGACGCCGATAAAAACTTCTTTACCATTCTTTTTGATGCCTTCATAAGCCATTTTGATTTTTTCCTTGGCGGCATCTGTCAGGTGACAGTCAAAAATGCTCTTGCCAATCAAATCCCCATAGCCCCGTTCCTCATAGTAATGATACTTGGCAAAGCGGTTCAGAAACCGAATGATATAATCGTTATCCACAAAAACGATGGGATAGGGGTACGCGTTGAGGATGCCCTCCATGATTTCCAGCTGTTCCATATATGTTCCTCCTTCATACAAAAAAGGAGGCGGAACCTCCTCCAAAGGAATTTCCCGCCTCCATCATGTGCAAGTATATTTCTATTTTAATATTCGGGTTCGATCAGACCATAGGAACCATTTTTCCGTTTATAAACTACATTCACTTCGTCTGTTTCCCCATTGCGGAATACGAAGAAGTTATGACCGATCAGTTCCATTTCCATCACTGCTTCTTCAGCGTCCATGGGTTTTACTTCAAAATGTTTGATACGTTCGATCTTGTACAGAGGTTCTTCATCCAGATCTTCTTCAGGTACCATAATTGCCTGATATTCTGCCACAAAGTTTTCGCCGCCCTGACGAACTTTGGTGCGCATCCGTTTTTTGTAGCGGACAACCTGATTTTCCAGAATATCCACAGCTTTATCCATGGCAGCTGTCATATCTGTATCCTGTACTTCTGCACGGATCAGTCGTTTGTTCAGCGGAATGGTTACTTCAACGGTAGAAACCAGTTTTTCCAGACTCAGTGTAATGGTTGCGTTGGTGTCTTCCGGGAACAGTTTTGCAATTCTGTCCAGTTTTTTCTCCACCATTTCTTTGGTCTTGTCCCAAACGTCGATATTTTTCCCAATGATGTTATACCGCATACTAACAACTCCCTTCGCAGTTTCCGTCTTTGCGGAAACCTATTGGTACACCCCTAAGGGGGACTAGAAAGACATCTCTCTTTCTATGACATACATATTCGATGTCATTTCCAAAAACCCTCTTTTCTTTGAAAATTTTTTTTCGGACTTTTGCCCAAAATTAAAAAACGGGTTTGTTCACAATTTCCGTTTGGTTGACAGAATACTATCCACAGAGGGCGGGCATTTTTCCACAGACCCCACAAATGGCGGAACACAGCCCTTTGGCGAGGGCTGGCGAAAAGGGGGATAACTTGGATTTTCTCCACATATTTTCGAAAATCAGGCTGTGGATAATGTGCATAACTCTGTGTATAACTCTTTTTTCAAGGCTTTTCCTTGTGGATAAAACAAAAAGTTATCCCCTGCATGTCCTTTTTGCAAATTTCGTTCCCATTTCCCATATGTTGACATAATCTTTTCTATTTCCCATAAAAAAACAGATGCGGCAGTAATACCACATCTGTCTATGTTCTGTTTATGCCTGCTGATAGGCTGCCAAAGCTTCCACATAAGCCGCTTTGGTATCGTCGTCAAAGCAAACCATAGTCACCTGTTCCATATCGGGATTCTCTCTGAGATAATTCATGATTTCCCGCACAGCGATTTCTGCCGCCAGATGCACAGGGAAACGATACACGCCGGTACTGATGGATGGGAAGGAAATGGTCTTGATGCCATTTTCCTTTGCCAGCGCCAGAGAATTGCGGTAGCAGTTTGCCAGCAGTTCTTCTTCATCCCATTTGCCTCCGCGCCAGATGGGACCGGGCGTATGAATGACATACTTTGCTTTCAGCTTATAACCACGGGTAATTTTGGCTTCACCGGTTTTGCAGCCGCCAAGGGTTTCGCATTCTTCCAGCAGCTCTCTGCCTGCTGCCCGATGAATGGCGCCGTCCACGCCGCCGCCTCCCAGAAGGGATGTATTCGCCGCATTGACAATGGCATCCGTTTTGGCTTTCACAATATCTCCTTTTATAATAGAAAATCGTTCCATACCTTAACCCCCTATCCGGGAAATCAAAAATTCCCCTTTTGTCCCATTGTATCCCCTTTCCGAAAATTCGTAAAGGTTTTTTTGCAAAAAAACTGAAAAACCACAACGCACAACCAGACTTTTGCCCCAAAAACCACAGAAAACACCTGCCCTTTTTTCCCTCTGCTGGTTTTCTCTGGCAAAATTGCACAAGCGGGACAGTCTTTCCCCCACAAGACAAAAGGCAGATTCCTTCACGAGAAAACAAAGAAAGCCGGAATCCTTGCAGTGCAAGTCCCCCAGCTTTCTTCCTGTTTATGGGAAATATTTTGTCTTTATTTCTCCAGTTTTTTCGTAGGGTCCACCCGCTCGCCATTTACCTCCATGGCAAACACCAGATGGCTGCCCAGTGCCGCCTGATATTTGGTAGGCTGATCCAGTTTGCCTACGGTCTGACCTTGTTTCACGGTATCGCCTTTCTTGACCATACCTTCTGCCGCCAGCGGACCGTATGTAGTCCGCGTACCGTCTGCATGTTCGATGACAAGGGTTCTGCCGCTTTCGTCACCCTCTTTGATTTCTGCCACAGTGCCGTCTGCCGCCGCTTTCACTTCTGTGCCAGCTTCCGCCGCAATACAAAGAGTATCATTTGTGCGGTACTGGTCAAGAGTCGGGTCATAGACCGCCTTGTCCACACTGTAAGGCATCACCGTTTCCCCAGTGACAGGATAGACGTAAGTCACTGTCTGCTGTACTTTGGCTGTACTTTTTTCTGTTGTCTTTTGTTCAGATGTTGTTTTGGTTTCTGTTGTTTTGGCTTCCTGCGCTGGTGTCGGGTCAGGTGCCTCACCATCGTCGTTGCTCATTTGTTCTCTCTGGGCTTTGGCTGTGTCCAGTGTGGGGCTTTTTGCCACCGTAACGGGAGAAGCCGGGCTTTCCTCCGCTGTCAGAGGCTCCTTCACATTGCTCCATGTGTAGTAAGTCATGCCTGCCCCCAGAGCTACCACGCATAACCCCATGGATACCAGCACTGCTGCCATTTTGCTTTCGTTTTTCTTTTTCATTCTGCCAACACCTCCAAGGCTATTTTGACCAGCCTTGCCCTGTTTTATGCAGTTTTTTCAAAAGAAATGCCTGTGTAATAATGGCTGAGGATTTCATGGTAATCCATGCCTTCCTCCGCCAACGCCTTTGCCCCATACTGGCTCATACCAGCCCCATGACCATACCCCTTTGTGGTGAACACAAAATCCTCTCCCTGCCGCTGAACAGTAAAGTCCGCGCTTCGCAGCCCCAAAGCCGTCCGTACTTCTAAGCCCGTCAATGTGAGATTGCCTGCCTGTATCTGCTGGATATATCCCGCTTCGCTGCGCTGGATGCCGGAAAAATCCAGTTCCACCGCCGAAACGCCCAAATCTCCCAACGTGGAAAGTTTTTCCCATACAGTTTGCGCCGAAAGGGTTTCGGTGACGGTATTGTCTGGCGCGGACAGGTCGCCGCTGCTGTCCACGCTCCGCAGATAGGGGATTTCCTGCACCCAGACGTTTTCCGAATCCTCCGTTTTCCCTGCGCTTTGGGCATGAAACACCGCTAAAATTGGCTCTCCTTCATAGACCATGATTTCCCCTGCCGTTTCCTCCACAGCCTGTGAAACTCTGGCGGCGTATTCTTCATAATGCTCCCCCCATTTTTCTTTCTGGGCAGCTGTATCTGCATAAGCTTGTCCCACATCGTAAAGGACAGCATCACTGCCTGCTTCCTCCATTTTCCGCACCTGATACGTCCTTGCTGCCACCGCCTGGGCTTTCAGAGCTTCCATGGGAAAAAGGGCAGGCATTTCCGCCGACACCACCCCTTGCACATATTCCTCCAGTTCTGTATGCTCAGGGCGTAAGATTTGCAGGTAATCCGCTGGTCCAAAGAGATTTTTCGCCTCTGTCACCGCTTCTGTGCGAAATCCCCCGAAAATGGCCGTTACCAGCAAAGGAATGACAATGACTGCCAGCAGCACATAACCCACCAGTACCCCCAAAACTTTTTTCACCATACTGCGCCACTTCCTCTCCGTAACAGCCTATGCGTTCCTGTCCCCCAAAAGAACAGGGCAAATAAAAAAAGCCGAAAACATCCTGATTTTCTCAAGATATTTTCGACTTCTATTATCGAATCCAGTATAACCAAATACTGAAAATCATCACAACTGCAAATACCGCCATACCGATTTTGGCATCTCGCCGTTCCACACGTCTGGCGCGTTTCAGCCATTCCGGGTGACCAATGTCCGTCACATAAATGCCACCGAACAGCCCCGTTTCCGTTTGCAAGCGAAGCTTCGTTTCCTTTCGCAGCATGAGATAAGACCGACGGGTCAGACGGAAGTGGTAGGTGACACCGTTTTGAATGCCTTCCAAAAAGTATCCCTGATTCAATCCTTTTTCCGTACCCTGTTCATTGGCAATGAAGCACCGGCAGGACAGCAGTTTCAATTCCTGACGTTTTCTTCTCAGACGGTCAATGGCAGTATACACCATACGGGTATAGATCACATTGAGCCAGAGCAGCGGCAGTGTGCTGAGCGCCATGCGCCAGACGGGCAGCTTCTGACTGCCCCATCCCTGGAGGTTCAGCATATATCCCTGAATCTGGGCTTGGGCAACAGAGTAAAACAGCAGGATAAACACACCGATATACAAAATGCCAAACAGTATGTTATGCTTTTTCCGCTGGCGGATGTTCCACATTTTCACATCCACCATGCCCAGCCTGCAAATGAGGAACATGACGAAACAGATCAGTACCATGAGCCCGTTGATCTGCATACCCGGTTCATAAGTGATGGTCAGGGCCAATATGGGAATGAGCCAGCCTATGAGCAAAACCCAGCCTTTCCGCCCCGTCACCACTGCCGTGAAGATGCAGCCATATGCAGTTATGAGTGTGGCAAAACCCAGCCATTCCATTACAAAAGACCCCTTACAACCTTACTCTTTAAATACCGCGGAAAATATCCGGGCGGAATTTGCTTCTTCTGCGGCTTTCTTCGATCTGCGCCAGAATTTTATCCCGTTCGCCGTTGAGGGTTCCGCCCAAAGCAATATAGTTGGATGCGTGGTTAGCACGGAACATGGTGCCTTCCGCGTCTACACTGCGGATGAACAGCTCTGTTTCGTCCAATACTTCGTGAGGGTCTAAGAGTTCCACTTCGCCTCTGTTGTACTGGTCATACAGCTCTGTACCGGGTTCTACCATCAGTGTCAAAAAGCCCACATATTCCGGTTTGATGGCAGAAATGACACGAGCACTGTTCAGGGCGTGTTCTCTCCAGCGTTTTTTGCCGCCCAGACCGGAAATGATTGTCATGGACAAAATCATGCCTGCTTCTCTGACTTTGATGCCGGCAGCAATCATTTCTTCGGAAGTGACGCCTTTTTTCACTTCTTTCAGCACGTCGTCATCGCCGCTTTCCAGACCCATGTAAACCATGTCCAGACCAGCGTCTTTGAGCTGTTTCAGTTCTTCCGGTGTTTTGCCCAGAATGTCTTTGGGAGCGCCGTAAACGGAAATGCGTTCCACTTCGGGGAAGTATTCATGGCATTTGTCCAAGATATACAGCAGATCCTTTGTTTTCACAATCAGAGCGTCGCCGTCTGCCAAAAAGATACGGCGCACTTTGATATGGCTGTAGTATTTTCTAGCCATTTCCAAATCTTCCGCCACTTCTTCCAGAGGACGGATACGGAATTTCTTATCCTTATACATATTGCAGAATGTGCAGGTGTTTCTGGCACAGCCAATGGTCAGCTGAATGATCAGGCTACCCGCCTCACTGGGCGGTCTGTAAACGGTTCCTTCATATCGCATCAAACATCTCTCCTATTCTGTGTTATCGTCGTTCATATCATTTTATTATACAGGCAAAACGGGGATTTTATCAATACCCATTTCTTCCATTTGACAATGCGTCGATTTTTGTCTATAATAGGGCATGAACTTTTTCGTTAATACGGTTTTTGTTTCTGAAGCAGGCGGGAGGACGGCGCCTTTGCATACGGGGAGGCAGCATCTGCGGCTGTTTTTTTGTGTGCATTTTGCAAAAATCCTGACTGATTTGGAATCCGTCTGATTATGTAGAAGCCGCTCTGCGGCACCCCCATTCCTTCTGCATGAAAGGGCGCGGCATCGAAAACCTTATTAAGCGATTATCCTAGGATAATCGAAAGGGGAGCAGCTTCGGCTGTTCCCCTTTCCATTTTTCCGATCTTTTCAGAAAAACCGCCACAAGGCTTACAGAAGAAAATACAAAAACCGAAACCCTCGCAAGGATTTCGGCTTTTTTTGTTTTCCTGTGAAGCAGCCCCTAAGCGTGACGCTGCTTTCTATTGTTTCTTAAAATTCTTCTACCAGACCGTCACTGTTGAATTCCAATGTAACGTTCTTGCCTTCTTTCTTTTCAAAATCTTTTTCGTCGTCCAGACCGCAGTTCTTCAGCAATGTGTTCTTGGAAACAGTGTTGAAGGACCATTTTCTGCTGTCGGTTTCAATGACAACGCTGCCGCTGTCGTATTCCACAAATTCACCTTCTGCGGATTCTACTCTGGCATTGATGCGTTCCACTTTATTGCTGTCACTGATGGTTGCTTCTACATAAACTTCAATGTCTTTATCCTGCAGCATTCTTTCGAACATATCTTTTGTGCTGTAAGTGAAGCTGCTGCTGGTGATATAAGTCTTGGAATCCCAGCTGTAGGATTTGCCATCGATCTTGATCTTGCTGCCATCCAAAGAAGCTGTGCCTTTCACGCGTTTTGTACCGCTGTTGTAGCTGCTGTCTGTTACGATGATCTTGGAAATTTCACCGTCGTTGTTGAATTCCAGTTCAACAGAAGAACCGCGGTAGCCTGTTGTTTGCAGATCTTCTGCATCGTAATCATCACTGTCTGTCTTAGGATTGCTTACTGTTTTCAGTTTGAACTGAGAACCATCGGATGTTTCCAATGTCAGTGTATTTTTCTTGTCGCTGTCACTGGTATCTTTGCCGTTGTATTCAATCATTTTACCTTCTGCCGCTGTCAGTCTTGCTTCAATTTCTGTGATCTTGTTATTACCGTCTGCTTTGATTTCCGCATACAGTGTTACATCGTCACAGTTTGCCATACGGGTCAATACGGTCAAAGAACTTGTCGGTGCACCGCCAATTTCCAAAGAATCTTCATCATATTTACTTTGCAGCGTATATTCTGTGGAAGAAGTCTTGAATTTCAGCTTGCCATCTTTGATATATTCCACAGTGCCTTTTCTTTCGGTTTCTTCCGCTTCACCAAAAGCATTTTCTCTGTCACCGTCTTTTACCATATAGATCGCAGTGATCTTGCCGGATTTATCGAAATTCATGCGGGCATACATGGTGTCGTAATCGTCTTCATCATCGTCGCCATCATAGAAGGATTCCGCACCTTTGAAGGAAACTTCATTCCACTTGCCTTCCCAGATATAGAAAGTAATATCACTGGTGGAGCCAAATTCATAAGTGGTGGATGTACCGCCTCTGGAAACGATGATGCGGTCTTTGTTGAAGCCTTTCACTGTGTAAGTGGAAGAAGCAGTATTGTCTGTAAATTTATCTTCTGTCATCACAATTTTTGTTGCTTTGCCCTTGCTGTTTACAGTTACTTTTACATAAACAGTGCCGCTTTCTGCCATTTCTTCCAGATCTTTGGCAGAAGATTTCTTATCGCCGATGTAGAATTCGCAATCAGATGCGAAGTCTGCACTCTTTCTAGCATTGCTGCCGGAAGCTTTGTAGTATACGGTGGTGCTGGTGAAGTCTGTCACTTCCCCTGTCTGGGTGTATTCATCCTTCACTGTTACATAAACAGCATTTGCATACAGTACATCCTGACGTTTACCATCTACTTTTTCATTCTTTGTTTCTGTGTACAGTCCGGCATATACATACTTGTCAGAATTATCGTCAATGACATCTTTGATGGCACTTTCTGTGGTCTTTTTGCCGTCCAGATAGTATGTGCAGTTGGTGTTAATCTTATATTTTGTGGTTTCGCCTGTGTTTTCACTTTCCAGATTCAGATAGCCATCTTTCAGGGAGTAAATATACCCAACCGCGTCATATTTTTCCTGGGCGGATGCTTCTTCATCCAGCAGATAAATCTTTGTGATTACCAGACCGTCGAATACCAGGCTGACTCTGTCGCCTTTGGTCAGGCTGCTGATGGGCAGTTCTCTGCTGCCATCTTTGTTGTAAACACTGATATTATCATCGGAAAGAGTCAGTCTGTTCCGTTCGCCGTTGTCCATCTTTACATCGACATCGTAATAATCGCCGTCATGGTTGACGATTTCTGTGATTTCACCTGTGTTTGCCAGTTCGTTGGACAGCAGGTCATAAGTCTTGTTCATCATCACTGCCATTTCCGCACGGGTGATGTTTGCTGTAGGATTGAAGTTGCCGCTGTCGTCACCTGTCACAATGCCCAGTCTGGTCAGCAGATCCACATAAGGCATGGCTTCGTCGGAAATACGCCATACGTCGTTGTAATTCACGCCAGTACCAGCGTAAATGTCGTATTTTTCAGACAGCGCACGACCAAACATCACAGCCACATCCTGACGGGTTGCAGGATTGGAAACACCGTTGGTGGTGAACTTGGGCAGATCAGCTGCCATCAAAATCTGCGCAGACAGACCATAAGCCACTGTGGACTGGCTCCATGTAGGAATCTTGTAAGTGTTCAGCACAGACTGATAGATAGACAAAGTATTGGTAGCACTTGCTTTCAGATTACCTGTTTTGCTCATGAGGTTGTATACCATCACCATAGCTTCGCTGTAAGTGACGTTGTTTTTCGCACGGAAAGTGCCGTCCTCATAGCCGTTGATCAGACCTTTGTCGGATACAGCCTGGATGGTGGAAGATGCCCAGGACACTTCGTTGATATCGGTAAATGTGGCAGCGGATGCTGTCACGGGCAGACTGCCTGCCACCAGAACAGCAGCCAGCGCCATTGCCATTTTGCGTTTCATGTTTTATGTACCTCCTTTGGGATTGTATATTTTGTCAAAAAAATGATATTCCAATGGTATCTTATGGTTTAGTTTACCATATTTTCCGATGATTGCATAGACCCGCTTCTTTAAGATTTCATTGCAATTTCTGGAAATATCCCCTGTAGTATCATACGAAAAAAGGGGACGGAAAGTTCCCCCTTCAGACTGGCAAAAACCAGATTTTACACTTTTGTAGAACCACGGAAGGGCTTGGGAAACGAAGCGTGTCCCAAATGCAATCCGCAGTCGGAATTGACTTCCGACGAGGAAAACAGCACATTCCAAGGCATTTTTATGCCGATGGAATGTGCTGTTTATACCTACAGTAACCTCGTCAAAATCCTGATTTTGACGAAGGGTGTCGACTTTTTCGACACCCTCAATTCTGTGCCTTTTTTTGTTACGGAACATACTGTTCTTCTACTTTTGTCACAACACCATTTTCCGAAGTAATCCAGAACGGCAGGTACCCGCCTTCTTCTTCCAGATGCTTCTGCAATTCTTTCCAGCTTTTCAGCTGTTTCTGCTCCACACCATTTTCCGTAAATTCCACCACCAGAATTTCCGGTCGTTTCCCCAAATCCATGGCAGTATTGTTTTCCCATGTGCGGATATAAAAACCGTTTGGCATTTCCATATCAGGGTCCAGATGCACCTGTGCCAGACGTTCTCTGTTTTCCTCTGTATACCACTGGGCTTCGTTCAATCTGAGCCACTCATTTTCAAAATCCAACTCTAAGATATACCCGAACTGTTTAGAGGACATATCTCCGTAAAAATCCTCTAGAGTTCCTTCTCTCACCACAATATCATCCGTAGTCACAGACCAAAGCCCCATTTCATCCCGCAGAAATGTCATGGCAACATCTTCGGGATTCAAAAGCCCTACCTTGTGTCCTTCGTCACACTGCGCCTGCTGTTCCGCATAATAAGCATCTTCTTCCGCGTCGCTGACATAGTTGTAATAGAGATTTCCCATCTCATCGCTCCATCGTTCCACGCACCAGATACCATCCGCCCCCTGTTTTGCAGGCTGGGACAGAAGCAGCCGCTGATCACTATATCCTTTCTGCTGATGGAGAGATACGTCCACAATGATATGATTTCCCGGGTATGTTTCCGGTGTGAGATATCCTTTTTCCTCCAGAAGCGCCCGCACCATGGTACCCATTTCTTCCTGCGGCATGGTCAATTCGTATGGATAAATGCTGCCAAAGCATACGCCAAATAACGCCGCCTGTTCCTCTGTATAGGAAAATTCCGCAACGCCGCTTTCATCGGGTTCCGGTAGACTCATTGCCCCAAAAGCGTATTTTTCCGATTCCAGATACAGATACTCTCCTTCCTGTGTAACGCCCTCCGGCAGCTGCAAAGGCTTGTCGCTGTCCAGCTGGTATTGACATTCTCCCGACCAGACTTCCACAGCGATACCTTCCCCCAGCAATCCATCCACACGAGCATGCTGTGTCGCTTGCATCACTTCTCTGTCAATGATATGACTGCCCTGACTTTCCACCATAGAGACAATCTTTTCTTCCTCCATTCTGGCGATGTCATTGCTGTCATCCACTTTTTCCGGCGCACTCCAAATGGCGCATCCCACTGCCACCGCTGCCACAACTGCCAGCCCCGCCACAACAGAAACGGGCTTTTTGTATTGAAGGATATGCTTTACCCTTGTTTTGATGGGCTTTTCCCCAAATGCCAAAGGGGTACCGAACCATCTTTCCTCTGCCGACAGACGCACTAAAGAAAGGGAATATCCTTTTTTGATGTCCGTCCCCATTTTTTCCAGCACCTTTTCATCACAGGAGCTTTCCATATCCGCTTCCATGCACCGGAATGCCAGCCAAACCAGCGGATTGAACCAATGCAGACAAAGAATGACAAAAGCCCCTTGCTTGATGCGCATATCATGCCGTTTGATATGGATTCTCTCATGACAAAGCACATACTCCCGTTCTTCCTCTGTCAAATCCGCCGGAAGATAGATGCAGGGCGGCATTCCCATAACAAACGCTGTGGGCAGTCCTTCCACCTGATATACATTCGGTTCCAGCTTTTCCCCGTTTTTCAGTTTCTTCCGCAGTTTCCAGGAAGAAATCATGCCGTATCCCAGCAAGATCACTGTCCCTGCAAACCATACCACAGAAGCCCCTTCCACCATCCGTTCTATGGGAAAAACTTCTTCTCCCAATTTCCGCACTGGTGTCCGTTCTGCCACAAAGTCATCCACGAGGGAAATCCCGCTTTCCACTTGCGGCACTGCTTGATAGAGCTTTTCCTGCCGAAAACTTTCCACCCCCACAGGCATAGGACTATAGGAAGTCTTGATGCGCACGGGCAGAATCAGTGCCAGAAATACCACCAGCCACAAACCATAAGAAATGGACTTAGGGCTTTTTTTTAGCAAAAACCGCAGAATCAGCACTGCCACAATGGCAAAACTGCCATAAAGGGATAAATTCAAAATTTCCAGAAACAGTCCATCCATACTCAGCCCTCCTCGTATGTCTCAATAAGCTTTTTCATCTCCTCCACTTCTTTCGCCGTCAGCCCTTTCCCCTTTGCAAAGGCTGTGAGAAACTTTGGCAGGGAACCACCGAAGCTGTCTTTGACAAATTGTCTGCTTTCCTGTGCCTGCCATTCCTCTTTGGTATATACCGCCCGAATCATGCCTTTTTCATTGACAAAGACCCCTTTTTGCTCCAGTTTTTTCAGCATAGTATAGGTGGTAGATTTCTTCCAGTCCATTTCCTCTCCGCAGATTTTCACCAACTCCGCCGAGGTCATGGGCACATGCTTCCATAAAATCTCTGCCAGTCTTTCTTCCGCTTCCGTCAGTTGGTATCCCATGGTATCCCCCCTTTCGGTCTATAAGTTTTAGACTTCTTTTCTTTTAGTCTATAATCTATAGACCAATTTGTCAATGATTTGTTTCTATTTTCATACAAAAAAACAAAACAACAGTCTTTCCTTCAGAAAACATTGTTTTCCATTTATTTCTTAAGAAAAACTGAAAGGGCTGATTTCAAAAGAAAATATTTCCGTAAAATCATGATAAACAAGGAAAGCTGGAATCCTTCGCAAGAATTCCAGCTTTCTTTATACCCCCAAATATTCAGGAAAAATCTCCATATTTTATTTCACGGTGCTCCAGATATTACTGTAAGCCGTTGTATTTTCATCAGGAATCAATCCCAATCTCCAGAAAGATACCCCATTGACACCCATCATTTTTGCCAGATCCATTTTGTCCTGAATACTGCGGCTGTCCTCATACCAGATAACCTTTGTGGTATCTCCATCCTGCACTGTCATGTAAGGATTCCGGTACTTTTCAGAATATTCGGATTTCGCGCCGTTCTGCAAATAAGTCTGCAAGGTGTCATAATCATTGTCGATGCCCTGACTGTTGACAATAACGCCATTTTGCAGATCCCATTCCACGTTGGAAGAAGGGCTCATCCCCAGCACGACCTTGCTGCTGTCCGTCACACCGGTATTCTCATCGGTAATGGCATGGAGTCCATAATATACCTGATCAAAAGGAGAAACAGGCGTTGTAGTAAAGCCGCTTTGCTGTACATCAGCGGAAATATTCTTTGCCTCATAGTCATAAGCCATCATAATGACTTTGTCCGCAATCTCACCAATGGCTTTGTAGTCATATCCATCGTAATAACTGCCGTCTTTTGTTGCCGGATGAACTGCCACATACAGGCTCTTTCCTTCCGCTGTCAATGCTGTATCCAGCTCTTTCAGGAACGCCACGAAATTCTGTTTCAATGTACTGCCGCGGAGTCCTTCAAAGTCAATGGTGACCCCTTCATAAGGATTTCTGCCCAGTTTCTTATAAGTCACTGTCACTTCTTCCATAATGGCGTTCACCGCTGCTGTACGGTTTTCCGCATTGTTCAAAATGTTCTGTGCCGCTGTGGCATCCGACAGGAAAACATTCAGATTGGTCTGGACACCGCTATTCTGCAATTCTTCTACAATCTGTTCATAGCCTTCCGGCACTGCCCATTCATTGTTGTTCTCATAAAGGGTATTGACCACAATACTTCCGTCGTCACGATATTCCATTTTGCTCCAGCCAAAAGAAACAGCGTCCATTTCCTTTGCCAGATCTTTCTGCCCATAGGAAGAAAAAGCGTAGAATCCATGGACAAAATCTGTATCACTGTTCATTTTGTTATAGCACCGCAGCATCATGGCTGCCGCTTCTTCTCTGGTAGCTGTTCCATTTGGCACAAACTGCCCATCGCCTTTGCCGCTGACAATGCCGAAATCATATGCCAGATTGATATATCCCTTGTTGCTTGTCACATCTGTAAAAGGAGAAGCTGCCGCTGCCGCCGTTTCCACCAGATTGTCATAACCCAATCCTTTCACCAGCATCACAGCCATTTCCTCTCTGGTAATATTGTCATTGGGGCGGAAATTCTGGGCGCTGTCATCCAAAGCCCCATGCTGTGCTGCCGTTTCCACACTCTTGAAATACCATTGGTTCACATCCTGATTATCCGCAAAAGAACCGCTCTGGGCATCCACCAGTTCCCAGCCAAACATCCGGCACATCATGGACACAAACTGCCCTCTTGTCACCGTTTGTCCCAGACCAAAAGTACCGTCATCCATGCCGCTGATGAAACCAATTTCGCTGGCTTTCACCACTTCGTTATACGCCCAATGGTCTGTGGGCACATCGGGAAACTGCGCACCAAAAGCCGTTGCCGACCAGAGGGTTCCCATTGCCGCTGCCAAAAAAATGACCTTTCCTTTCATACCCGTTCCTCCTTTGCATTCCAAAATCCTTTTGTGCAAAAAAAGCTGCATGGAACTGGCATTTTTCTGCCGTCCATACAGCTTTTTCTTTCTGTCTGTGTTGCCGCAAAACAGAGAAGTCCTTTGCTGCATTGCGTTCCTTACAGCTTTATTTTACTCCTCTTTTTTCCGTTTGTCTTTTACAAAATTCTTAATCCGTTCTCTTTTCCAGAAAATGACAACTCCAAGCACAAGAACTACACATCCGGCAATGGGTGCGACCACATGCCACAAAGGTGTCCGTTCTGCATAGAAAGTGAACTGGGTACCATCTGCGTTAAAGCACAGATACTGTCCATCTTTCTGGGTATCCAAAGGCACTGCGCCGCCGTCTTTCACCAGATACAGCTTCAGCAGTCCGCCGCCTTCCGGTACACAATACCGCATCAGATGTGTGATGCTGCCGTCTTCCGGCAATGTTACCTTCCAGCCTTCTACAAATTTGCTGCTGTCCATACTGCCCACTTCTTCCGCAGTCACAGGTTCCATGGCAATTTCCGCACCATCTTCAAAACTGCCTTCTGCCAGCAGAATAGATAGCATTGCTTCGCCTCTGGTCTGTGGTGACGCGATGGAAGAACTCCGCTGGGTGTAAACAGCTTCAATGACTCTGTCAAATGTAACAGTTTCCGGCAATTCTTCCCAGCTTCCAGAAGAACCTTCCTGTTTGGGCACTTCAGGAATAGGCTTGCTGTCTGTTTTTTCACCGTAGGTGTATGCCACTTCATCCACCACAGCGCCATTTGCCATATAAGTCAGATAGAAGGAACGGAACCGCTCCGGCAGACCTTCCATGGCAATGAAATCTTCGTATGCCATAGGCTCTGCTTCTCCGGCAAAACTGATGTCGTCCACGCCGCCCCAGTCGCCGTCTACAAAGTAATTGCCTTTTACATTGCCTTCTGCTTTTCCGGCAATGGCACCGGCTGCTTCTTCCGCATCTGACAGTTCCACCATGGCACGGCAGTCAAAGATATCCGTACCATATCCGGCAATACCGCCGGTATAGCTGCCGCCGCTCAATGAAACTTTGGCATCACTGTTTCGTACCACAGAGTCAGAGCTGCCCACAATGCCGCCGATATAATCGCCGTCACTGCTGGCCACTTTGCCATAAGCCTCGCATTTGTAAATGCTGCCCAGCTTCATATAACCAGCAATGCCGCCTACATAATCTTTTTTCCCGGTCACCGTTCCGTAGTTTACAGAACTCCGCAGGACAGCTTTTGTCTGGAAATGCTGATTCAGGGAAGTATCCCCCTGTCTTGTCAGGTCGTCTTCCGGGTCAAAGTCGTATTCCACCTGAATGGCGCCGCAGATCCCCCCGGTATCCACGTCACCCTCTACTTTGCCGTAGTTGCGGCAGTTTTCCGTGACACCTTCCGTGGAAGAAGTCACTTCTTCTGATATATCTTCATAAATCTCTTCTTCTTCGCCATTATCCAGCAGTTTTTCATAAATATCCCGCATGATATCCATGATACTCCGCATCTGGTCATTCATTGCCCGCAGATCAGAAATGAGGATGTCGCCATTGTCCCCCATTTCGTCTGTCATCTGTTCCACTTCGTCGAAAATGGAACCTGTCTGATCCAGCAGATTGTCCACCTGCTCTTTGTATTCCGCATCGGGCACAGCAAACTGGGGTGCGCCGCCTTCTCGGAAATCTCGGATTGCCCAGCGCATATCTGTTACCATATCGGATAATCCATCCTGAATGTCCTGTAACTGTTCCACGGAACGTTCCAGTCTGGATAAAGCGCCGTTCAGGTCAGAAGCCATATCACTGCCGCTGTCCAGTGCGTCTCCCATTTCATTTTTCGTGTTCTGAATGGCACGAATGACACCATCACCGGATGCTTTCAGATAGGTCACATCTCCCTGTAAATCAGACAATGCCTGTTCCATGGCTTCCCAGTTGCCCACAGAACCCATGACATTCTGCACACTCTGATTCACATCGCTCCAAGCGTTTTTATAATTCTGTACGGCCCGATCCATCTTGGTCAAGCCGCTGTTGGCACTGTCGATGGCATCTTGTCCAGCCTGTGCTGCATCCTCCAAACGTTCTACAGATTTATGGAGCTGATTCAATGCGTCTGTAATATCGTCTGCCACATCCTCCCCGGTTCCCAGAATATCTTCCAGATCACCTAAGAAACGGTCTGCCCGTGCACTCAGGTCGTTAACTGTTTCAATGGTATCATCCACATAATCTTCTGTCCGGTGTACCAGATAGTCCGTGCTTTCTCTGGCTTCATCAGACATAGCGGAAATATTATCCAAACGGAAAGAAACGTCATCCATCGTGGTTTCCGTATGATCCAGCATGCCGTCCATAATGTCCTGCAATCCCGAAAAAGCATCGGAAAGCCGTTCCAGATCGTCCTTGCCGAATTTCAAAATCAGGTAAGGTTCCATCTGCCCTACAACACCGCCTACGTCTTTTCTGCCGTAAACAGCGCCGCGGTTTTCACAGTCGTGGAGATAGCCAGACTGTCTGCCGGCAATACCGCCTACATTATA
>OFMI01001247.1_pt1 | contig 16762 bp, 9 predicted proteins | sample 1541741 | NCBI WGS metagenome assembly OFMI01 (sample SAMN04209219, study PRJEB22552) | human gut metagenome | biome: gut; material: feces | host: Homo sapiens | place: USA: Oklahoma | reverse complement strand
ACGGCACGGGCAGCGGCTGCTTCAGCCCGGATGACCTGTGCACCCGCGCGCAGATCGTCACGCTGCTGTACCGGCAGCTGACGAAGGAAATCTGAAAAATCGGATCCATTTTTTGGTCCGTTTTTTAAGGCAGCACCGCACAATTCAGCGAGAGCATTCGGCGAAAAATATCCGGCGAAGGCCAAATTATGCGGTGTTGCCAAATAAAAAAAGGAGGAAACCCAAGAGATGACAAAACATCGTGTGACTCGCCGCCTGCTGGCGGTGGCGCTGTCCGTGCTTCTGGTGCTCGGCTGTGTCGCTCCGGCTGTCGCGGCGACCTACGAGAGCGGCACCTACACCGGTACGGGTACGGGCCGCAACGGGTCTGTGGCGCTGACGCTCACGCTGACGAACGGCGCGATCGCGAGCGTGGACAATGTGACCCATTCGGAAACTGCCCGCTATTGGGAAAAGGCCAAGGTGCTTCTTGACCGGCTCGTCGGTCTGCAGACCCCGGAGCAGGTCGAAAAGCTCGACGCCGTGACCGGCGCGACCCTGAGCAGCAATGCCATCAAGGAAGCTGCGAAGGACGTGTTCCGTCAGGCCGAATCGAAGGAGACTCCGGTCTTCGCGTCCGGCAGCGGCACGAAGAGCGACCCGTATCTCATCCGCACGGCCGCGCAGCTGCAGGCCTTTGCCGCAGCCGTCAACGGCGGCACGGGCTATGAGGGCCAGTACATCAGTCTGGATGCCGATCTGGACCTGACCGGGACTGCGTGGACGCCCATCGGCGCGACGGGCTCGTTCAACGGCAGCTTCAACGGCAACTATCATACGATCACCGGCATGACCATCGGCTCGGAGAGCGAGAAGGCTTCCTATACGGAGGCAGGCCTCTTCGGCTCGGTAGGCAAGGGCGCTGCCATCCGCAACGTCGGCGTTATCAACGCCGCGATCTACAACAAGACCACGACGGACCCGAGCGTCGGCCTTCTGGCGGCCGGGATCAGCGAGAACAGCATCGTCGAGAGCTGCTGGGCGACCGGCACGATCTACAGCGATACGACTTCTCCCTATTATTCCTACGTCGGCGGCCTCGTCGGCAGCATCGGCATCAAGAGCCTCATCTGCAACAGCTGGACGAACGTTGTCGTCTATGCCAAGGGCAGCTCTGACAGCTTTGTCGGCGGCGTCGTCGGCGATACCGGCAACAACTCCGCCGTTGTGAACTGCGCGGCCCTCGGCTCCGTGGCAAACTACGGCAACACCTCCATGATGTACGGCGCGGGCGGCGTTGTGGGCTACAGCTCCGGCGCGGTCTATGCCAGCTATTCCTCCAGCCGCATCCATATGGACGCCGTGTCCTATGACGACGGCGCGGATGTGCCGGTCGGCGGTGTCGTCGGTTCTCCGTCGGCTCTGTCTGCGGCCTACAACTGCTATTTCAACAAGGAAGAGAAGCAGACCTATTATGACGGCGAGGTCTCGACGCCGCTGGCCGTCGGTTACGACGTGCTGAACTACAGCGAGAGCGACAACGATCACTGCGAGGGTCTGACTGCCGCCGAGATCGCCTCAGAGACGCTTCTGAACAAGCTCACCGCGGCCCTGACGCCGGAGGAGCTGGCAAAGGGCCAGGCCTACTTCAAGTCCGAATCCCTGCTGACCGGCGACATCACGCTCGACAGCCTGCTGAGCATGACGGAAAACGGCTGGTGCACATGGGAGCGCAATGCGGACGGCGCGCTGCTGCCCACGGCGGGCGGCTCCGTCACGCCGGAAGAGCCGGATTACTTCGCAGGCGGCGACGGCTCGGTCGGCGATCCCTATCAGATCGCGACGGAAGCGCAGCTGCGCGCCTTTGCCGAGGCCACGCAGGCCGGGAAGCTCGTGACGACGAACGTCTGCTTCGTCCTGACGGCCGACATCGCCCTGAACGGCGAGTGGACGCCGGTCCACAGCTTCGGCGGCACGTTCGACGGCGGTGATCACACCGTCTCCGGCATGACCATCGGCACGGCCGATGCGCCCTCCAAGCTGGTTTCTGCGGGCTTCTTCGATGTGCTGGCCAACACGGCCAGAGTGCATGACCTGCACCTGACGAACGCCTCCGTCTATGTGCAGCGCTCCGGCGCGGCGCTGGATGACCGCATCTATGCCGGCGGCCTCGTCGGCGGCGCGGGCACGGCGGGCAGCAATGTGCGCATCGACAACTGCTCCGTCACGGGCAGCACGATCTCCGCTGCCTCCGGTACGTTTGCCTATGCGGGCGGCCTTGCCGGTCGTCTCGACCGCGAAAACGTTGTGACGAACTGCTGGACGGATATTGCCGTCACCGCAGTCTCCGCCAATTCTCCTGCCTGCGCGGGCGGCCTTGTCGCCACCATCGGCGGCAGCAGCATGATCGCCAATGCGGCCGCGCTGGGCGATGTCTCGGTCACGGGCGTCAGTGCGGAATACAACTGGTGCCGCGCGGGCGGCCTGCTGGGCTCCTCTGCCTATCTGACCCACAACTGCTACGCCTCCGGCAATGTCTCCCTGCAGGATTCTGCCGAGAGCGTCAAGAACGTCTATCTCGGCTGCCTCATCGGCGAGCAGAGCGGCGGCGTGGTCGTCTCCGGCCACTATTTCAATGGCGCAGTCCTGCGCTGCAACGGCGAGACGCAGACGGTCAAGGCGACCGGCTCCATCCCCGCCTCGTGGTATTTTGACTACAACAAGATCACCGCGCACGACAGCGTCACGGATGCGGCCTTTGCCGCGGCACTGAACGACGGCATCTCCGAAAGCGGCCTTGCCGAGACGGATGCCTACCTGACGAGCAGCGGCACGTTCACCTCCTACACGGCCGAGGGCCTTGCGGCCATGCGCCCGGCTGCCTGGCAGAGCTGGGGCCTCGCGGACGGCAAGGTCGTCCTCGGCGGTTCGCTGGATGATGCGGTGTTCGCAGGCGGCGACGGCTCCGAGACCGCTCCGTTCCTCATCCGTACCGAGGCGCAGCTGCGCGCCTTCGCAGCGACGACGGCGGACGGCGAGACCTATGCCGGTCAGTATGTCGCGTTGGATGCCGACATCACCCTGAACGGCGACTGGACGCCGATCCATTCCTTCGCCGGTACGTTCGACGGTCAGGGCCACACGGTCTCCGGCATGACCATCGGCTCGCAGTCCGCCCCGGTCGACGCCTCGGATTCGCCGCTCGGCTTCTTTGACATTCTGGCAAACAACGCGCAGGTCCGCAACCTGCATCTGACCGGCGTGAGCATCTACGGCTCTGCCGAGGGCCAGTGGACGCGCCCGTTTGTCGGCGGCATCGCAGGCGGCTCCCTGAGCATCGGCACGGACGTCCGCATCGACAACTGCTCCGTCACCGGCTCCGCCATCTCCCTGACGGCCGAAAACTGGGCCTACGCCGGCGGCATCCTCGGCGCGCAGGCAATGTACGGCGTCATCACGAACTGCTGGACCGATGTGACGGTCTCCGCCATTTCCAAGAGCGGCCTGACCTGCGTCGGCGGCATCACCGCCATCAACAGCAACGGCGCCATGCTGGCAAACTGTGCTGCGCTGGGCGATGTGATCTCCCACAACGGCTACACGCTCACCAGCACCATCAGCGGCGCTGCCGGCGGCCTGATCGGCCAGGCGACCGGCCTGCTGCACAACTGCTATGCCTCCGGCAACATCGAGCTGATCAACGCCATGGATGTGGCGACGCCCGCTGCCGGTATGCTGGTCGGTAAAATTTCCGCAAGCCGCGCGCTGAACGGTGTGGTCGTCGGCTGCCGCTATGAGACGGCCTCCGTTGTGACGGCCAACGGCACGCAGATCGAGACGGCTGCCGCGGGCGCCATGGGCGACACGGTCCGGCTGGAGAATGTCTCTGCTGCCAACACCGGCGCGAAGACGTTTGCAGACACCATGAACGAGGGCCTCTCGACTGCGGGCCTCGGCCGCACCGACCGCTGGCTGACCGGCGAGGATGTCGGCTTTACCGCAGAGGAGCTGGCTGCGCTGCGCCCGGCGGCATGGTATGCCTGGGAGCGCAATGAGGACGGCAAGACGGTCCTGAGCGCCAGAGTCTATGAGGATACCGAGATCCCGACGCCGGACTTCTTTGACAGCGGTGACGGCACGGAGAAGGATCCGTGGATCATCCGCACGCTTGCCCAGCTGCAGGCTTTCCGCGCGTTCTTTGCGAAGAGCGACTTTGACGGAGCCTACATCGCTCTGACGGCCGATCTCGACCTGACCGGCGCAGAGTGGGCCCCCATCGGCCACACGGACAAAGGTGTGCAGGCCTTCCGCGGCCACTTTGACGGCCGTGGCCACACCATTTCCGGCATGAGCATCGGCACAGCGAGCGCGCCTGTGACCGACACGACGAAGACGTACTACGGCCTGTTTGCGGCCCTGATGGACGGTGCTTCCGTCAAGGGCCTCCGCGTGGAGGGCAGCATCTATGTCACGGGCGAGCAGACGGTGTCTGCCGGTCTGCTGGCAGGCTGCAGCGACCTTGCGCTCATCGACCGCTGTTATGCGGCGGGCACGGTGCAGGTCCGCACCGAAAACGGCAGCTTTGCAAACAGCAGCTTTGCGGGCGGCCTCATCGGCTACAGCCAGCGCAGCGAAATCTACAACTGCGGCGCGGATGTCACGCTCGACGCCTACTGCAAGACGGCAAACGCCGAGGCGGGCGGCATCACGGCCATGAACGCCTTCGGCATCATCGCAAACTCCTATGCGACCGGCACGCTGACCGCGGCCACGGACCGCACCGTGGACGACAGCGGCGTGAGCTACCTCGGCGGCATCGCAGGCTGCCAGGCCGGTACGCTTGTGAACTGCTACAGCGACTGCACGCTGACGTCCAAGACGTGGACGAAGTTTGTCGGCGCGCTCGGCGGCATGGCCACGGCCATCAGCGAGAGCTATGACAGCTACTATGCAGAGGATGCGGCCCTGACCATCGAGGAGCAGCGCCTCGATCCGCCGGTCGCCTTCGGCACGGTCGTTCCGTCCGGCTACAACGAGGACGGCGATCTGCTTAACGGTGCGTTTATCTACAACGTCACGGCCATGACGCTGGAGCCTGCCGCTCTGGCCGCGGCCCTGAATGAGAACTTTGCCGCATTCCCGGTCGACCCGGCCGAGCTGACGGTCCCGCTCCTGCGCTGGACGGTCGTCGACGGCAAGGCGGTCCCGCGCGGCGGCGCGGCGGGCATCACCTATGTTCCCGTGGAAAAGCCGGACCCGACGCCCGAATATGCCTATCAGGACGGCGTGTACTACGGCCGCGATGAGGCGGAGCATGTCATTGTCCGCATCGTCGTGAAGGACGGCAAGATCGTCTCCGCCGAGATCGTCACCCCGAAGGACTTCGACGCCGACCATGCCGAGGAGATCCTCGCCGCCGTGGTCAGCAGCCAGACAGTCGAACGCGCCGACAGCGACACGGCGGACGACAGCACCCTGAAGTCCGCGCTGAAGGTCGCCCTGAACCGCGCCCTGCTCGGCGATACCTCGACCTATGATCCTGCCGATCCCACCGCGATCTTCGACGGCGGCAGCGGCACGAAGGCCGACCCGTACCGCATCGCAACGGCCGATCAGCTGCGTGCCTTTGCGGCAGCCGTGAATGAGGAAGAGCATTTTGCCGGGGAATACATCGTCCTGACGGCGGATATCGATCTCGCGGGCCGCAAATGGGTCCCGGCAGGCAATGCCGGAGCGCACTGTTTCAGCGGTATTTTCGACGGACAGAACCACAAGATCCTCGGCCTGCGCATCGGCACGGAGGAGACGCCTGCGGACTATGTCGCAGCCGGTCTGTTCGCCTATGCCGACGGCGCGATCATCCGCAACGTCGCCATCGAAAATGCACAGATCAATATCAAGCGCACGGACAGCGTCCGCATCTATGCGGGCATCGTCGCCGGTGTTATGGATAAGTCCGAGACCGGCGCAGGCGCGCTGATCACGAACTGCGCCGTCTCCGGCACGGTCTCCGCGTCCTCCAAGGACTGGAGCACGGTCGGCGGTATCGTGGGTCAGAGCTATGACAGCGTGATCCTGAACTGCAGCGCCCATGTCGACCTGACGACGGTCTCCGTCAGCGGCAGTGCGCTGGCAGGCGGCATCGTCGGTCTGGACGGCTTCTCGATCCTGGCCAACAGCTACGCCATGGGCAGCATCTATGCCGATGCAGGCGTGAACGCTGCGACCATCGGCGGCATCGCCGGTATGCAGGCGGGTGTTGCGGGCAACAACTATTCCGACATGAAGCTCACGTCGAAGAACGCCACGGGCGACATCGGCGGCATCGCGGGCCGCAACACGGCCATCGGCACCGTGAATTACGGCTACTTCAACAGCGAGCAGGAGCAGCGCAGCGGCAACAGCGTCGTGACGCCTGCAAAGGACATCGGCACGAACGTGACCATGGGCTCGACCGGCGTTGTGCGCAACACGGCCGCCATGACCGGCGCGGAGCTGCGCAGCGAGACGTTCCGCGACCTGCTCAACGAAAACCAGTGCGAGGACCACGAGCTGCGTTCCGCCCTGCAGGACGGCGTCACCCGCTACAGCATCAAGCTGCGTGCGGACGGCAGCCTGACGGTGGACAGCTGGATCCTGGACGGCGAGGTCCGGCAGAAGAACGCTCCGGTGCTCGAGCTTGACCCGCAGGCGCCCGAGGCACCGGTCATCACGCCGGACGGCGGCAGCTACGCCGAGGCGCAGACCGTGACCATCACGGCGGCCTCTGCCGACGCTGCGATCTACTACACGCTTGACGGCTCCGATCCTCTGAACGGCACGCTCTACACCGGCCCGTTCACGCTGGAGCAGTCCGCCGTCGTGCGCGCCGTCGCCGTCCGCGGCAACTCCGTCAGTGCGGAAACAAGGGTGGAATTCACCATCGAGACGGTGCACAATGCCGTCCTGAGCTTTGTCTCCAACGGCGGTTCCGTTGTGGAGCGCGTGGAGCTGCCCGTCGGTACTGCCCTGGACCTGAGCGCCTATGTGACGGAGCGCGAGGGCTATGACTTCACCGGCTGGTATCTCGACGCCGCGCTGACGCAGCCCATCACAAGCCTGACGCTCGAGGCCGACACGACGGTCTACGCGGGCTGGCGCATCCGCAATCCCTTCGTCGACGTGGCCGAGAAGGACTACTTCTATGACGCGGTTCTCTGGGGCGTGGAAAACGGCGTCGTCAAGGGCATGGATGAGACGCACTTCGAGCCGGAGACGGTCTGCACCCGTGCGCAGGCGCTGACGTTCCTGTGGCGTGCAAACGGTATGCCGCAGCCGAAGACGACGACCAATCCGTTCGTTGATGTCGATGCCTCTGCCTACTACTATGACGCAGTCCTCTGGGGTGTCGAGAACGGCATCGTCAAGGGCATGGATGAGACGCACTTTGAGCCGGATACGGCCTGCAGCCGCGCGCATGCGCTGACGTTCCTGTGGCGCGCGAAGGGCATGCCGCAGGCAAGCGGCACGACGTTTGCCGATGTCCCGGCCAATGCCTACTATGCGCAGGCAGTTGCCTGGGGCGTAGAGAACGGCATTGTCAAGGGCATGGATGAGACGCACTTTGAGCCGGATACGCTCTGCCAGCGTGCTCACGCCGTGACGTTCCTCTGGCGTGCCTACGCGAACTGAGTCCCCATAACGCGTAAATAACAAAAGCCCGCTGCAGGGTTCCCTGCAGCGGGTCAATTTATGGCAGCGCCGCACAATTGCAGCTTCGGCCTTTGTCGGATATTTTTCGCCGATCCGTCGGTTCGAAAAGTTTGAGGTATTGCGCAGCCGTTGGCGGCTTTGCCGCCCTACGGATGCGGCATGCCCCTTGCGGGTACACAGAGTACATCTGCACGTTTCAAACCTTGCCTCGACAAAAAATCTCGCGCTAAATGCTCTTGCTGAATTGTGCGGTGTTGCCTTATATTCTAATCCAGCATGAAGCCCCGGCAGCCGAGGCCGGCAAAGTCGGCAAAGCCGAGCGAGCGGTAAAATGCGGCCGTCTCCGGCGTGTCGTCCGTCGTCAGCTCGATCTGCCGCACGCCGTTGAATCGCTCAAGCACGGCGCGCAGCAGGGCTGTGCCGATCCCGCGGCGCTGCCGCTCCGGCGCGACCAGAATGTCCTGAATGAACACGATCGTCGCGCCGTCGCCGACTGCGCGGATCAGCCCGGCCAGCTCGCCGTCCTCCCACGCGGCCAGAACCAGCAGCGAATGGCGGAAGCCGCGCTCCAGCGCTGCCGGGTCGTCCGTGTAGGCCGTCCAGCCGACGCTGGCGTAGAGGCGCAGGACATCCTCGGCCTTGTATTCCCTGTATTCCCGAATGTCCATCTCATATTTCTCCAATCAAATAGAAAAGGCGCGCCGCTGATACCTCGGTATCCGACCGGCGTGCCTTTTTTGGTGCCGCTGACCGGGGTCGAACCGGTACGCTTTTTAGGGCGAGGGATTTTAAGTCCCTTGTGTCTGCCTATTCCACCACAGCGGCATATCTGCATTCTGAAACAAAGATATTTTATCATTTTGAGCCGCTCCCGTCAAGCCCCGCGTGCCGCCGGGGGAAAATTACGCGAAACAGCGGCAGAGAATGGTGGGGGTTCGTCAAACTGTCGAATAAATGTTCAGAAAAACGTCATATGATTGTTGAATTATGCCGAAATATGAGATATAATGAAGGAAAGAATAGTGGGCTTTGCGGATATTTGAAAAAAGAGAGAAAAATGTTGAATTTTTTTGGGTAGAGTCCAATTTATTGGACAGCGGATGATGTATGATGAGGGCAGATAAGCGAAAGGCAGGTGAGGAGCATGGAATTCTATGCGCACAAGCGCGAGATGCCGGACGGAGCGATCGTCACGCAGACGGTGCGGGAGCATTTGGTGGGAACGGCGCAGCGGGCCGCGCAGTGCCTGCGGCAGGTCGGCCTGGAGCATGCGGGCTATCTGGCGGGGCTGCTCCACGATTTAGGTAAATACACAGAGGCTTTCCAGCAGTATCTGGACGAGGGAGACAGCACGAAGCGCGGCAGCGTGATCCACACGTTTCAGGGCTGCCGTTACCTGATGGAGCAATACCATCGCGGGGACATCCAAACCATTTCCTGTGCAGAGCTGCTTGCCTTTGCAGTCGGCGCGCACCACGGATTATTCGACTGCGTGGACCAAATGCGACGCATCGGCCTGCAATATCGCGCCGAAAAGCAGGACATCTCCTATGAGGAAGCGGTCGCTGCCTTCCGGCAGGAAATACCGACTGAGGAGATCGAGACACTTTTTGCAGCGGCTTCGGAGGAGATCAACGAAGTCATTGGTCGCATGGACAGGACCTATGATAACGATCGCGAGTACGCTTTTGAAACAGGCCTGCTCGCAAGGCTGCTCCTGTCCGCAGTGATCGAGGGAGACCGCTGCGACACGGCGGCCTTCCAGATCGATGCACATCCGCGAGTTTGGCCGGAGGATATGGCTCCAATCTGGAAAGATCGATTGGAATATCTGGAAGAAAAGCTGCAGGGATTCCCATGCGGCACGCCGGTGGAAAAAGCCCGGCATGCGATCTCAGATCAGTGCTGTGTGTTCGCCGAAAACAAGCCGGGGATCTATCGGCTGAATGTCCCGACGGGCGGCGGCAAGACGCTCAGTTCCCTGCGGTATGCGCTGGCGCATGCAATGTATTTCCGGAAAAGCCGGTTGATCTTCACTTCTCCGCTGCTGTCGATCCTGGAACAGAATGCAGCCGTCATCCATCAGTATGTCGGCGACGACAGCCTGATCCTGGAGCATCATTCCAACGTTGTGCAGACAGAGCCTGCGCAGGGCGAGCTGGACGAGCGGGAGCTTCTGGTGCAAAGCTGGAATGCGCCGATCATCATCACGACACTGGTCCAACTGCTGAACACACTGTTCGATGGAAGAACGACGGCGATCCGTCGCTTTCAGGCTCTCTGCAGCAGTGTGATCGTTATTGATGAGGTGCAGACCGTGCCCGTCAAGATGCTGACTCTGTTTAACCTTGCGCTCCGGTTTCTGAGCGAGCAGTGCGGCGCAACGATCGTGCTGTGCTCAGCAACGCAGCCAGAGCTGAAGGACGCTGCCCACCCGCTGCCTGTACAGCCGCAGGAGATCGTGCCGTGGGATGCAGAACTCTGGGCAGCCTTCCGCCGGACGGAGCTGCACGGCTTGCCGGACCGTCGTCTGGAGGAGCTCCCGGAGCTGATCCGTGAGAAAATGGAGGAGACCGAAAGCCTGCTTGTCGTGTGCAACAAGAAAAACGAGGCGGCCTATCTGCTGGAAGAGACGCGCTCGCCGGACTATCGCAGCTTCCACCTGTCGGCCGGAATGTGTATGCAGCACCGTCGGGTGGTGCTGGTGTCCCTGCAGAAAGCGCTTGCGCAGCGCGAAAGGGTCCTTTGCGTTGCCACGCAGGTGATCGAGGCGGGTGTAGACATCTCCTTCGATGCCGTTCTGCGCCTGACGGCTGGTATGGACAGCATCGTGCAGGCGGCCGGACGGTGCAATCGCGGCGGCGCATCGAGTGCGCCGCGCCCGGTGTATGCCGTGAACTGCGCCGATGAAACGCTGGGGCATCTGCGGGATATCCAACGGGGCAAGACCGCAACGCTTGAATTGCTGGAGGCGTTCCGCACGGAACCGGAGCGCTTTGCAGGCGACCTGTTTTCCTCTGACGCGATCCGCTATTACTATCGAGCTTTGTATCGCGACATGGCGGAGGAAGCGCAGGACTATCCGGTTGACCAGCTGGGAACGACACTCTTTGACCTGATGGGGACCAATGAAAAATATGCCGATGAGGACTGTACCGATGTCGAGGGCTTCGTCCTGTGGCAGGCACTGAAAACCGCAGGGCAGGAATTCTCCGTATTTGACGAGAACACGACGGATGTGATCGTACCGTATGGCAGGGGAAAGCAGCTCATCACAGAACTGTGCTCCGAACGGTGCAGAGTGGACCCGGCATATCGTGCCGCTCGGCTGAAAGAGGCAAACGGCTTCACGGTGAGCCTGTATTCCCATCAGAAAAAACGGCTGGAACAGGAAAACGCGCTGTTTCCGGCCTGCGGCGGCTGTGTCTGGGTTCTGGCGGACGGCTTTTATGATGATACGGTCGGACTCATTCGCGACCAGAAAAAACAGGGATTTATGGAGGTGTAAGCAGCTTGAAAAACACAAGGTACGACAACATCGTGGAGTTTCAGGTAACGGGGGACTATGCCCTGTTCTCGGACCCCATCCTGCGTGTCGGCGGAGAAAAGTGCAGCTATCAGGTGCCGACCTATGAGGCGCTCAAGGGCATCCTGCAGTCTGTCTATTGGAAGCCGACGATCATCTGGGTCATCGATGCCGTGCGCGTGATGCATCCTATCCAGATGGAGACAAAGGGAATCCGCCCGATCAAGTATTCGGGAGGAAATGATCTCAGCTACTATACTTATCTGAAAGACTGCTGCTATCAGGTCCGCGCCCATTTTGAATGGAACGAGAACCGGCCGGAGCTGGCGGCGGACCGCAATGAGAACAAGCACCATGAGATCGCAAAGAAGATGATCCGCAAAGGAGGACGCCGGGACATCTTCTTGGGAACGCGGGAATGTCAGGGCTATGTGGAGCCGTGCGTCTTCGGCGAGGGGACGGGCGCTTATGATGAAACGCCGGAGCTTGCCTTTGGCCTGATGTACCATGGCATCACTTATGCCGATGAGGCCTATTCCAAGGAGATCAGCGGGAAAATGACCGTCCGCTTCTGGAATCCGGTGATGAAGCGCGGCGTGATCACGTTCCTGCCGCCGGAGCAGTGCTCGCAGTATAAAACGATCGGTCCAATGAATATCAAGCCCTTCGGGGAGAAACTGAACAATTTCTCCGGCCTGCAGGAATTTGAGGAGGGAACATAATGGGACTTCTGCAGCGAGCTATCGAGACGTATGATGCCAATACTGCCCTGATCGGCGTGTACCGGGACGGGCATGAGCCGCTTGCGCCGATCGGCCACATTCTGACAAGCGCAAACATTGAGATCACATTGAATGCACAGGGAAAGTTCCAAGCCGCGCGCAAAGTCGATAAGAAGGAACCCAAAATTCTGATCCCGGTGACGGAGGAATCCAGCGGCCGCACCAGTGGACTTGCGGCGCATCCTCTCTGTGATCAGCTGAAGTATGTTGCCAACACGAACAAAGAGGCACACGAGCTTTATCTTACTGCACTGCGAAAATGGGAAAGATCTGCATATGCGCATCCGTTTCTCACCGCGATTTCCACGTATGTTAGGAACGGCTCGGTTCTTAAGGACCTTACGAAATGCGGTGTCCTTGCTTTGGAAAAAGGCGGAGGCTATGATGAAAAACAGATGATCTGCTGGCGCGTATTGGGCATTCCCACAGAGGAACCTGCCTGCTGGAAGAACCGGAATCTCTTCTCTGCGTTCGAATCCTATTATTGCAGCCAGCTGGCAACGCGGGATATGGCTTTGTGTATGCTGGAAGGAAAAACAGAACCCATAGCTTTGCAGCATCCCAAGGGTATTATTCCGATGAACGGGAACGCAAAGCTGATCTCGGCCAACGATTCAAGCGGTTTTACTTATCGTGGACGTTTTTCGGATGATAGTCAGGCAGCTACGGTCGGCTATATCGCTTCGCAGAAAGCGCACAATGCCCTGCGCTGGCTGGCGTCCGAACAGAGGGTTCGGGAGTTTTCACGGATATTCCTCTGCTGGAACCCTGCCGGGAAAACGCTCCCAAGACCGATGCGGCGGATGCGGGACGCAGATGCTGCGCCGCTCCGGAAGCCGAGCGATTATCAAGAACAGTTAAAAAGTACGCTGCTGAGCTTCCGAAAGGATCACCAGCTGCAGGACACGGACTGCGCCGTTCTGGTAAGCTTTGATGCTGCGACGACCGGCCGCCTTGCGGTAACCTATTACAACGAGATCACGCTCAAGACCTTTCTGGAGCGGATACACGATTGGGATGCGCATTGCTGCTGGTTAGCAGGGAATTACGGAATACAGGCTCCTAATTTGCTTCAACTCGTGGATTGTGCTTTTGGTACCCAGCGAAATAACTTTTTGAAAACAGACGATTGCATCCAGCGTCAGCACCTGCAGCGACTGCTGAACTGCAAAATGAACGGTGGGATCTTCCCACTGGATATTCTGAAAGCATTGACGCAGCGGGCGTCTTCCCCGCTGGCCTATGATGTTTTGAACTGGAGAAAAATCGTGCATGCAGCCTGTGCTGCTCTCCAGAAATATCGGTATGACACAAAACAGGGAGGTAATGAAATGGCTTGGGAACTGGACACAAATAACCGCAGCTTCCAATATGGCAGGCTGCTGGCTGTGATGGAACGTGCGGAGATGGACTACTACACAAAGACAAACGAAAACAGGCAGACAAATGCCATCAAATTTATGAGCGAATTCCGAAGACGGCCGTTCACCGTGTTTGAGCGGGTCAACCGTCAGCTGGAGCGTGCGTATCTCGATCGCATCGATGCATGGCAGGTCAGACGCTATAAACAGCTTGTGGGAGAAATTATCAACATTCTGCGTGGATTCCCGGAGAACGAGCTGAACCGGCAGCTGGAGGATCTGTATCTCATGGGCTATGAGCTGCAGCGAAATGCCTTTTTCACCAAAAACGACACAACAAATCATACAGAGGAGGAATAAACCATGGCAGCACTGAAGAACAAGATCGATTTTGTGGCACTGATCTCGGTAACGAACGCAAACGGAAACGGAGACCCACTGAACGGCAACCGTCCCCGGACGGATTATAACGGCATGGGCGAGATCTCGGACGTGTGCATTAAGCGGAAGCTCCGGAACCGGATGCAGGACATGGGCAATGCGATTTTCGTACAGTCTGAGGACCGCTGCGACGACGGCTTCAAAAGCCTGAGTGATCGCGCGACGGCTGCGACCAAGGGGATCAAGGAGAAAGAGACCTATGCACAGACTGCGTGCGAAAAGTGGATGGATGTACGGAGCTTCGGACAGGTTTTCGCATTCAAGAGCAATGACAAGAGCGGTGTCTCCGTCGGCGTCCGCGGACCTGTTTCGATTCATCAGGCAGTCAGCATCTCTCCGGTCGAGATCGAAGAGATGCAGATCACCAAGAGCGTCAACGGCGAAACGGGCGAGAAGCGCTCGTCGGATACCATGGGTACGAAGCATTTTGTCAGATTTGGATTCTATGAGATCAAGGGCGCGATCAACGTGCAGTTGGCGGAAAAGACCGGCTTCTCGCAGGAGGATGCAGCTGTTGTGAAGGAATGCCTCCGCACGCTCTTCGCGAACGATGCCTCCGCCGCGCGGCCGGAGGGCTCCATGGAGGTCGTAAAGCTCTTCTGGTGGGAACATAACTGCAAGGAGGGACAGTATTCGTCCGCAAAGGTGCATCGAAGCGTCCATGTCACGCCCAAGAATCCGGAAGGGATCCCGACATGTGTGGACGACTATGAGATCACACTCGATGAGCTGCCCGGCCTTGTTCCGGAGATCATAGATGGCGTATAACGAGGACGAGTATCTCCAGCTTTCCGGGATCCAGCATTTCCGGTTCTGCCGCAGACAGTGGGCTTTGATCCATATCGAAAATCTGTGGGCGGAGAATGTCAGGACCGTGGACGGGGAGCTTATGCACGAACGGGCGCACGACTCCGGCCTGCGGGAAAAGCGCGCCGGCGTGATCGTGACGCGCGATCTGGCGATCTCGTCTCAGACGCTGGGCGCCTCCGGGGCATGCGATGTCGTGGAGTTCCGAAAGTCGGCTGACGGGATCCCGCTTCCGGGTGAGGAGGGCCGCTTCCGGCCCTATCCGGTCGAGTACAAGCACGGCTCGCCGCGGGAAGACCTGGCCAATGAGCTGCAGCTCTGCGGGCAGGCGATGTGTCTGGAAGAAATGCTTTGCTGCGATATCCAAAAGGGCGCGCTGTATTTCGGCGAAATGCGGCACCGGGTCGAGGTAGAGTTCACGCCGGAGCTGCGCCGGGAGGTGGTGGATACCATGAAGGAAATGCACAGCCTCTACCGGCGCGGCCATACGCCGAAGGTGAAGCCGACGAAGTCCTGCAATGCCTGTTCCCTGAAAGACCTGTGCCTGCCAAGGATGACGCGCTGCGGTTCCGTGAAAAGCTACCTGCAGAGACATATGGAGGAAATACCATGAGACGATTGCTCAATACCCTGTTCGTCACTTCGGAAGATGCCTACCTGACGCTCGACGGCGAAAATATTGTCGTCCGCCGGGAAAAGGAGGAGGCAGCGCGGTTTCCTCTGCACAATCTGGAAGAGATCGTCAGCTTCTCCTATGCCGGGGCTTCGCCCGCTCTGATGGGGGCCTGTACCAGGCGCAATATCGGCCTGAGCTTCTGCACGCCGAGCGGCAGATTTCTGGCGCGGACGGCGGGCGTGGAAACCGGGAATGTGCTGCTGCGCAGAGAGCAGTACCGGATAGCGGATGATCCGGCCGCCAGCTGCCAGATCGCAAAGCTCATGATCTGGGGTAAGCTGTATAACGGCCGGTGGAGCATTGAGCGGACCAAGCGCGACCATAAGCTGCGCATCGATGCGGAGCGGTTCGAAAATGCCTCTGCAGCGATCCGCGATATCCTGCCGCAGGTCATGGAGGCGGGTTCACTCGATTCTCTGCGTGGTCTGGAGGGCGCGGCTGCGTCGGTTTACTTTGAGGTATTCGACGATATGATCCTGCGCAGCAAGGAGACGTTCTATTATCGCGGCCGAAACCGGCGGCCGCCGCTGGACAATGTCAATGCAATGCTCTCCTTTTCCTACAGTCTGCTGGCCGGAAGCTGCGCTTCCGCGCTGGAGAGCGTCGGTCTGGATGCCTATGTCGGCTTTCTGCACCGGGATCGTCCCGGCAGAACATCGCTTGCGCTGGACCTTATGGAGGAGCTGCGGCCGTGCATGGCGGACCGGTTCGTGCTGACGCTCATCAACAATCAGGTCATGCGGGCGGAGGATTTTGAAACGGCAGAGAACGGCGCAGTGCTTATGACGGATATGAGCCGCCGAAAATTCCTGAAAAGCTGGCAGGAGCGCAAGCAGGAGACGATAACGCATCCCTATCTGGGAGAAAAGCTCCCGTGGGGACTGGTTCCCTACATGCAGGCCCTGCTGCTGGCGCGGTATCTGCGCCGCGATCTGGATGCCTATCCGCCGTTTCTCTGGAAGTGAGCCTATGCTGGTTCTGATCTCTTATGATGTGAACACACAGGATGCGGCAGGAAGGAGGCGGCTCCGCCTGATTGCAAAGCAATGCGTGAACTATGGGCAGCGCGTCCAGAATTCCGTGTTCGAGTGCATATTGGATGCTGCGCAGTGCAGGCAGCTTCAGCATAAGCTCTGTTCCCTGATGGACAAGGAGAAGGACAGCCTGCGGTTTTATTATCTGGGCAATCGCTATGAAGCCAAGGTGGAACACTTCGGCATCAATGCCGGCTATCAGCCGGAGGGGGTCCTGATGGTATAAGCGTGCGAACGGGGAGCGAGCAGCGATTCTTCGGAAGGTTCGCACCGAAATTTGTGCACGTTTGGCAGAAAAATGGCCGCATCAAAGCCAGAAAACCGCTCAATACGGCCAGGGTAAATGCACTTTTTGTGCAATATGCGATGTTTTGCACAGTTTTTTTGTGCAAGATCGCTGTCCCGCCCCGCAAGGGGCGGGTGGATTGAAATACTTTCTAAATGCCGAAACGCCCGGTTTTGGG
>OFMI01001232.1_pt1 | contig 16947 bp, 9 predicted proteins | sample 1541741 | NCBI WGS metagenome assembly OFMI01 (sample SAMN04209219, study PRJEB22552) | human gut metagenome | biome: gut; material: feces | host: Homo sapiens | place: USA: Oklahoma | reverse complement strand
AGTCCTATTCATTCTATCCGAAGCACGGATATGCCGAATACGAGCCGCGGTATATGAGAAAGAAATTATAAGGACAAATAGGAGTTCAAAGGGGAGAAAATATGAATAAAGCAGGAACGCAAAGAATAGAAACCGATAGATTGATACTTCGAAGATTCAGATTAGAGGATGCAGAGGATATGTATGCAAATTGGGCATCTGATCCCGAAGTCGGGAGATTTCTGACATGGCCGACGCATTCGAGCGTTGACGTGACAAAGAGCCTTCTTGCCGATTGGATACCCGGATATGAAGATGGCGGATACTTTAATAATGCGTCGTACGGTTGGATAAGATGAATTAAAACAAAAGAAGGCTTTCCCATGATTCGCCCCGTTACCGAAAAGGATATTCCCGCCTGCGGATATTTGCAAATGCCGCTCCCGAAAATTACGGAAGAAAGGTAAAAAAATATGGCTTCCAGTCTCATGCACTATGCGATCACGGATAAAATTTTGCAACTGTTTCCTATGCACGACGGTGCGCGGCTGCGCTTTGGCGCGGTACTGCCGGACGCTTCCGTAAACAAGCGGAAAACACATTTTCGCATTTACAATGAAAAGCTCGGCATTCGGCTTTATGATCTTGAATCGTACCGCGCGCAGTTCGGCGAGCATATGCAAAAAGACGACCTTTACCTCGGCTACTATCTGCACCTCATCGAGGATGCTTTGTACCGCAAAACACTGTACGACACCTTCGGCTGGAATCCCTACACGCCGGAAAGCACCGCACGCATGCACCACGATTACACGCTTTTAAACCGTCATTTCATTCAAAAATATAATATTCGGGATGACCTTGCCGTCCCGGAAAATTTCCCGCAGGAACCGATTTTCGCTTTTGAGCCGTTTGACGCCGAAGGTCTTCTGCGTTCGATTCATCAAAACTTTGTGCCCGCGCCGGCGGATGCCCCCTACTTTTTCACGGCTGCCATGGCGGACACGTACATTGAAGACGCCGTGCGGCTGTGCACTGCGGAGCTTGACCGCTTTCACAGCGGCAAAACGCTTCTTTCCGCCGAGGATTTCACCTGGGCGCCGCCGGAAAACAATAAGAATTTCTGAATAAAAGCAAAAACACCCTCCCGAAGTGATGGATATGTACCCTATATAGGAAGCATATTCATGACCGACACGGGAGGGCTTCTTGATTTCTCTTGGGAAAGCGACTTCTCATGGCAGTTACGCTTTCCTATGCGCATTCGGAATTGACATTCCCGTTCCGCTTCGGTACAATAGAATCAACAAGAACCTCGGGGGACAAAACAGTATGAATTTTCTTGAAGAACGTATCTTAAAGGACGGCGTTGTAAAAGCCGGCAATATATTGAAAGTAGACAGCTTTTTAAACCACCAAATGGATGTGCGCCTGTTCCGCCAAATGGGCAAAGAGTTCAAGCGACGTTTTGCAGATAAGCCCATCAACAAAATTCTGACGATTGAAGCCTCCGGCATCGGCATTGCATGTGTGGCGGCGGAATGCTTTGACGTGCCGGTCGTCTTCGCGAAAAAGAGCCAGAGTGTGAATATTGATGGTGACATATACGTTTCCGAAGTGGAATCCTTCACACATAAGCGTGTGAATCGCGTGATCGTCTCGAAAAAATTTCTTGTCCCCGAGGATCACATTCTTATCATCGATGATTTTCTTGCAAACGGCTGCGCGCTGCAGGGGCTCATCTCTATTGTAGATCAGGCGGGCGGCACGGTGGAAGGCATCGGTATCGCGATTGAAAAGGGGTTCCAGCCCGGCGGCGCGAAAATTCGCGAGATGGGCTACCCGCTCGAATCGCTCGCCATTGTGGAAAGCATGGACGACGCAACCGGCACGGTCGTTTTCCGTCCACAGCCATAAAAGGAGTTTTGTATGAAACGGTTTTTATCCCGCGTTTTGCCCCTTTTGCTCAGCTTCAGCTTGATTTTAAACTGCACAGGATGCAGCACGGTTTTGGTCTTAGCCGGTAAAGCTCGTGAAAACAGCGGAGCTTCGTCCTCCGTGATTTCGGAAAGCTCCGTGTCCTCCGGCGTCATCTCCACCCCTGTGCCGACCGAAGACGGCGACCTGCGTGCGTTTTACACGGACGTTGCAAACGCTGAAAGTGTCACGGTAATGGTGTACATGATCGGCTCCGACTTAGAGAGTGAGGACGGCTCCGCGACCGACGACCTTTTGGAAATGGCAGATGCCGCGCTTTCCGAAAACATTCACCTTGTACTCCAGACCGGCGGCACCGAAACCTGGTGGAACGATGTCTGCACAGACGATGAAAGTGAGCGCTTTGTGATCGAAAACGGCGATATGACGCTGCTCCAAAGCCTTGGCAGCATGAATATGACGGACGCCGACACGCTCTCCGATTTCATTCGCTTCTCCGCCGAAAGCTACCCCGCAGACCGCTACGAGCTCATTTTGTGGGATCACGGCGGCGGCACCATGACAGGCTTCGGCTACGACGAGCTGTACGAAGACACCTCTTTGACGCTCTCGTCGCTCTCCACAGCACTGTATAACGGCGGCGTGCAGTTTGATTTCATCGGCTTTGACGCCTGCCTGATGGCGACGGCAGAGGTGGCCTACGCCTTGGATCCGTATGCGGATTACCTCATCGCCTCCGAAGAATCCGAACCCGGCGAGGGCTGGGCGTACAAAAACTGGCTTACGATGCTGGCGGAAGACCCCGCCGTACCCACGGCGGAACTCGGCAAAAAGCTGGCGGACGATTTCCTTGAGGCCTATATTTTCGCCGACATGCCGACGCTTTCCGTTTTAGACCTGCGCTATGTGCCGGAATTATACGCCGCGTTGGAAAGCTACTGGGAAAGCGCCTACACCGCACTGCAAAACGGCAGCTACGGTGCGTTTTCGCAGGTACGCAACAACGTGCGGGAATTCGGCGACAACGAATACGACCAGGTCGATCTTTCCGACCTCGCCACGCTGACAAAGCAGAGCCTTTCCCTCGGCACCGAGGACGATGTGCAGGCCGCCGTTCAGAATATGGTGGTGTATAACGTCACCTACGAAAAGTCCGCCGCGGGCATTGCAGTCTATTTTCCGTGCCTGTGGCCGGATTATTACGGCGATACATGCTTTGAAATGACCTGCGTCGGCTTCCCGGAATCGTATTTTGAATTCTACGATAAATTCATGAACACGATGCTCTCCGGGCAGTCGCTTTCGCAGAGTGATATCGATTTTTACTCCTACTACGATTGGTTCGATTCCTCCGAGGTTGGCGGCGAAAACGTCACCACAATAAACGACAACGATTTTGAACTCATCGACAAGGGCGACTATTATGCACTCTCTCTTTCCGATGAAGCATGGAACCTCATCACGTACATTGATATGACCGTTTACCTCGACGACGGCGAGGGATATATTGACCTTGGCAATGACAACGTGTACGAGTTTGACGACGACGGCGACCTGAAAGTCGATTTTGACTATACATGGATCTCGATTGACGGCGTGATTGTGCCGTTCTACGCCGAAACCGAGGAACAGACGGACGATTATTGGTACACAACGGGTTATGTACCGGCCGAACTGAACGGCAGCACCGATATTGAGATCGTTCTGCGCTGGGACAGCAACCATGACAGCGGCTTTGTTGCGGGCTACCGCTTAAAGACCGACGAGCCTACGGTAGCGGCAAAGGGTCTGCACAGCTTTACGGAGACGGATCAGATTCAGTACACCTGTTCGTATTATGATTACGATTTCAACTACGACCGGGACTACACGCTCGGCGACCCGGTAACATACACAAGTGAACCCGTCGTCACCTATGAGGAAATCGGCGAATACCGCACGGTGATCCAATACACCCTGCGCGACATCTACAACAACGAACACTTTACAGACCCGGTAGAGCTTTCCTGTGAATAAATAATTCTATAGAACATACCCTGCTGCGCTCCGTAGCAGGGTATGTTTCGATTTGACTTGCACTATAATAGGCGGTATAATGAAAATTACTGACAAAAACGGAATTGTATGGAAAACTATGCCGTTTAAACTGTTCGGAAAGGACGAACGCCATGCGAAAGCTCCTCGTTTACATGAAAGACTACAAAAAAGAGTCGTTTTTAGCGCCTCTTTTCAAGCTGCTCGAAGCCACCTTTGAGCTGATTGTCCCGCTCGTAATCGCGCAGATCATCGACGTGGGCATTCAGACCGGTAACACCGGCTTCATCATCTCCCGCTGTCTGCTTCTGATCGGGTTCGGTGTGGTCGGCATGGTCAGTGCCATCACGGCGCAGTATTTTGCCGCAAAGGCTGCCGTGGGCTTTGCCACCGGGCTGCGTCACAGCTTGTTCCAAAAAATCAACGAACTCTCCTTCTCTCTTTTGGACCGTGTGGGCACTTCCACGCTGCTGACACGCATCACAAATGACGTAAACCAGGTGCAGAACGGTGTGAACCTTGTACTGCGCCTGTTTATGCGCTCGCCGTTCATTGTGTTCGGCGCATGCGTTATGGCGTTCACCATTGATCCCGGCAGCGCGCTGCTGTTCCTCATTGTGGTCGCTCTGCTCTCCGTTGTGGTATTCGGCATCATGCTGCTGACCATCAAGCGCTACAAGGCTATTCAAAACCAGCTGGATTCCGTTTTGAACACCACGCGTGAAAATCTGAACGGCGCACGTGTCATACGCGCGTTCTGCGGTGAAGACACCGAAACAGAAAAATTTATCGGCCAAAATTCGCTGCTCTCCAAGCTCCAGAAATCCACGGGCCGTATCTCCGCACTTTTGAACCCGGTTACGTTTATCCTGATTAACGTCGGCATCATTCTGCTCATCCATTACGGCGCTGTTCAGGTCAACACCGGCATTTTGACACAGGGTCAGGTCGTGGCGCTGTACAACTACATGAGCCAGATTTTAGTTGAGCTCATCAAACTTGCAAACCTCATCATCACCGTAACAAAGTCCTTTGCAAGCGCCGCACGTATCCGCGACGTGCTCGAGCTCGACACAAACACCGTTTATTCCGACGACAAGAAAATCTACAATACCCACGCCGTCGAGTTCGACCGCGTTTCCATGCACTATAACGAAGGCGCGAAGGACGCGCTCGAAAACATCAGCTTCACCGCCGAGCCGGGCGAGATCATCGGCGTTATCGGCGGCACAGGCAGCGGAAAAACGACGCTTGTGGGGCTTATTCCCCGCTTCTATGATGCGTCCTCCGGCACCATCCGCGTGGACGGCCGCAACGTGAATTCCTATTCGCTTGAAGAACTGCGCGAAAAGGTGCACGTCGTATTGCAGCGCGCGGTCTTGTTTCGCGGCACGCTGCGCGAAAACCTGCTTTGGGGCAATAAAAATGCCAACGACGAAGAGATGCAGGCAGCCGTAAAGGCTGCGCAGGCCGCAGACTTTGTACAGAGTAAGGGCGGGCTCGATATGAAGATTACCGCCGAAGGCCGCAACCTTTCGGGCGGACAGCGCCAGCGCCTTTCCATTGCCCGCGCACTTGTAGGTAACCCCGCGATCCTCATTCTGGACGACTCTGCTTCCGCGCTCGACTATGTGACCGAAAAGGCACTGCGCGGCGCGCTTTCCGCACTGCCGAATAAGCCGACGGTGTTCATCGTCTCGCAGCGCACATCTTCGCTGCGGCACGCGGATAAAATTCTCGTCTTAGACAACGGCGCGCTTGTCGGCTGCGGCACACACGATGCGCTCCTTGAGAGCTGCTCCGTGTACCGCGAGATCTATGACTCTCAGTTTGGCGGAAAGGAGGCAGCTGCGAAATGAGCAAGATAAATAACAAAAACAGTACCATTAAACGTGTTCTTTTGCAAATCCGTCCGTATCTGCCGACCATCATTTTGCTGCTTGCACTTGCCGTAGTCAGCGTGCTGTGCTCGCTGTACATCCCGGTGCTCGTCGGCGACGCCATCGACGCCATCATCGGCAAGGAACAGGTCAACTTTGCCGTTATCCTGCCGAAGCTCTTCGGCTGCGCGGTACTCATCGGCTGCGCGGCGCTCGCCCAGTGGCTGATGAATGTCTGCGGCAACAAGGTCACGTACAACACCATCCGCGATATGCGCGAGGCAGCCTTTAAAAAAATTCACCGTCTGCCGTTTTCTTACCTCGACGCACACGAAACCGGCGACATCGTTTCCCGCATCATTGCCGATGTTGACCAGTTTGCAGACGGCCTTTTGATGGGCTTCTCACAGCTGTTTACCGGCGTTGTGACGATCATCGGCACCATCGGCTTCATGCTTTCCGTCAACGTTTGGACAACGCTTGTCGTGGTGCTTGTCACGCCGCTTTCCATTTTGGTGGCGCGCTTCATCGCAAAGAAAACGTTCGCCATGTTCCGCTTACAGTCCGAAACACGCGGCCGCCAGACGGCATTCATCAATGAGATGATCACGAACCAAAAGGTCGTGCGCGCATACGGACACGAAGACGAGAACATGGAGAAATTCGACACCATCAACGAAGAGCTGCGCCGCCACACATTAAAGGCGACATTCTTCTCCTCCATCACAAACCCCGCCACGCGCTTTGTAAACTCCGTTGTGTACGCGGCGGTCGCGCTCATCGGCGCTTTTCTGGCCGTGACCGGACAGGGCTTCACCATTGGTATGCTCTCCTGCTTTTTGAGCTACGCAAACCAGTACACGAAGCCGTTTAACGAGATTTCCGGCGTTATCACCGAGCTTCAGAACGCGCTCGCCTGCGCAGACCGCCTGCTTGAATTCCTCGACAGCGAAGAAATGTCTGCCGACCCCGAACTGCTGCCGGAGCACAGCGAGACCGCAAAAGGACAGGTCACGTTCGATAACGTTTGCTTCTCCTATACAAAAGACCGCCCGCTCATCCGCAATTTCAGCTTGGATGTACCGGCAGGCTGCCGCGTCGCCATTGTAGGCCCGACGGGCTGCGGCAAAACGACGATGATCAATCTTCTCATGCGCTTCTACGACCCGGACAGCGGCAGCATCAGCGTGGACGGCACGAATACGCAGACGATCCCGCGCCGCGCACTGCGCCGTAACTTCGGCATGGTCCTGCAGGAAACATGGCTGAAAACCGGCACTGTGCTTGATAATATCCGCATGGGCCGCCCGGACGCTTCCGAAGAAGACGTTATCGCCGCCGCAAAGGCCGCGCACGCACATAGTTTTATTGAGCAGCTGCCGAACGGCTACTATACGCAGATTGGCGAAGACGGCGGCAGCCTTTCCGCCGGACAGAAACAGCTTTTGTGCATCTCGCGCATCATGCTGACGCTGCCTCCTATGCTGATTCTGGACGAAGCGACGTCTTCCATCGATACACGTACCGAGCTGCGCATTCAGCGCGCGTTTGCCAAGCTGATGCGCGGACGCACCTCGTTCGTCGTCGCACACCGCTTGTCGACCATCAAGGAATCTGATGTTATCCTCGTCATGCGCAACGGCAACATCGTAGAGCAGGGCGACCACGAATCTCTGCTTGCGAAAAACGGCTTCTACGCCGAGCTGTACCGCAGCCAGTTTACGGATGAGGAACAGCCGGTGGGTTAACGCACAAAAATGCAGCCTTCTCTATTCGAGAGAGCTGCATTTTTTGTTTTCTGCCATACCGCACAAAGCTGCGTTTTGCACTTTGTGCGGTATTTTTTGAATATCAATATAGTGGAAGTTTTAGTCAATGCGTTTGAGGAAATCAAACGGCAAAACGATTATGATAAAGATATAGGCGAACCTTGCCCGGACTGCGCATGCGCAAACTGCGTGCGGAACGCCTTCGGTGCACAGCCGTAGCGCTCCGTAAATAAGCGGTAAAACCGGCTTAAGCTGTTAAAGCCGCATGCACCGCAGATTTCAATGACGGGCATGTCCCCCTGCAAAAGCAGCTGCGCCGCCAAAGACAATCGCTTGCCGTTGATGTACTCCGTCGGCGTCATGCCGATGTAGCGGCGAAACGACCGCGTAAGGTGCTCCTGCGACATATTTGCAAGCGCCAAAAGACACGGAAGACCTGTGGTGTAATTTTCGCGCCGCTCCATTTTTTCAAGCAGCTCCGAAAACCACGCAGGCAAAATCGCTTCCGGCGCGGGTGCCGTAAGAAACAGCTGCACCAAATACGGAAACAGGCTTAAAATGTAGCGGCACGCCGTTTCGTTATCGGCAAAGCGGTTCGTGTTCAAAAGCTTTTCCTGCACATCCGTTAAGGTGTGGCCGGAAAGCACACAATGTAACGGCAGCTCCGGCGTATCGAATATGGCGCGGTCAAGCTGCAAATAATCACACAGCCGCTCAAACACCGTGCACGGAATACCGATATCGAGCAGTTCGAAATCCGCGTTGTTGAAAAAATCATAGCGGTGCACGTCCCTCGGGCGCATCAAAACGAACGAGCCCTCGGAAAGCAGCTGCGAGCGTCCATTCACGGCGTGGATGGCCCCGCCGTGCGAGACGAGAAACAGCTCGTAAAAATCATGCGTGTGAATTTTATACGTCGCCGGCACACCGCACTGGTGCAAAACGCGCGCACCCTCACCGGTGTGCAGATTTTCTTCGGAAAAATGCAGAAGTTCAACGTCGCTCATTTCGGCGCCCCCTTTCTTCTGCTATTATAACGCGTCAAAAAAACGGAATCAAGAAATTTCAATTCTAACTTTGGGAGGATAACGGTATGTTCAAGACCGATGTTCAAAAACTGCGCAATGCGTTGGAATTCACGCGCATTTACAAAGAGAACACAAACGACATTTACCTGCGTGAAGCCGCCTGCATGGATTTTCAGCTCCGTCATATCTTAGTGCCAATGGATGAAAACGACGGCATCGCGGGCCGCTATGAGCACGACTTTGTGGGCTTTTCCTCGCAGGTCGGCGGCATTTACACGTATTACTTTAACGAGCATGAATTTTTGAACGCATACATGGCTTGTAAGCAAAACGGTGAGATCACCGCTGCGGAGGACTACGCTTTGCAGGCTGTGCAAGCCTATTGGCACGAGGAAAACACCGCGCGCAAGGTTGAATTGGAATTTTCGAAGCGCTACGGCTATGTGCCGCCGAAAGCTTTTCCCGGTGCGGGCGTGGGCAACTGCGACTGCCGCGTGGCAGGTACAAACCTCGATTTTGAAAAGCTCATTCGTCTCGGCTTTGACGGGCTCGATCAGGAGATCGACCGTGCGGCGGAAGTGAACGGCGCGTCTTCGTTCTACACGGCTTTAAAGCTGTGGATTGAAAGCCTGCGCGGCGCATGCGAGCGTTACCGCGAACAGGCATTGGAGCTTGCCGAAAAAGCAGAGACCGAAGAAGCCAAAACGCGCTTTACAAAGCTTGCCGAAGCACTTTTAAACATTCAGCACAGCACACCGAAGACGTTCCTTGAGGGCGTGCAGCTGATGTGGATCTACGCTGTCAGCAGCGACATTATGAATTACAGCCGCATGGACGATTACCTTGGGCCGCTCTATGCCGCGGATATCGACGCGGGGCGCATCACGGAAGAAGAAGCCGTGCAGACCGTGCTGTATCTCTATAAGCACTTTAAAGAGATTAACAAGATCCATGACTGCCGCGTAATCATCGGCGGCGTGGGCAGAAAGCACCAGAAGGAAGCCGACCGCCTCGCCATCGTCATCATGGAAGCTTCCCGCCGCTTCCGCGAGACTGTGCCGCAGCTCACCCTGCGCTATTACAGCGACATGGACGAGACCGTTTTCCGCAAGGCGATGGAAGTGAATGCGGAGGGCACCACGTTCCCGATTATTTACTCCGATGAGACGAATGTACCGGCTGTGGAAAAGGTCTTTGGCGTTTCGCATGAGGAAGCCGAGCAATATGTGCCGTTCGGCTGCGGCGAATACGTCATGGTCGGTTACAGCGTAGGCACACCGAACAACGGCATCAACGCGCTGAAAGCGCTGGAAATTGCGCTGCACAACGGCCTTGATTTCTACCAGAACGTTCCCTGCGGCGAAAAGACCGGCGACCCGGCGCAGTTTGATACCTTTGAAAAGCTGTATGCCGCCGTGCTTGCACAGCTCAAGCCGACCATTGACCGCTTTGCTGTACACAAATACCTCAACTATAAAATTGCGGGCGAAAACGCACCGTATCTGCACCTCAGCCTGCTTTTGAACGACTGCATCGCGCGCGGCAAGGCTACGTTTGAAGGCGGCGTGCGTTACCTGAATGCTTCCAGCGAAATGTTCGGCATCATCAGCTGTGCAGACAGCCTGACGGCCATCAAAACGCTCGTTTACGACGATAAGAAGCTCACTTTGCCGGAGCTCATCGATGTGCTGGATCACGATTTTGAGGGGCACGACGATATTCGCCGCATGTGCCTTTCCGCACCGAAATACGGCAATGACGACGACACGGCTGACGACAGCGCAACGCGCCTTTTCACCGATATTGCCGACCTTACCATGGCGGCGGGCAAAGCTGCGGGGCTTGACCACTACAATATTGTCAGCGTCAACAATTCCATGAGCGCAGAATGGGGTAACTTCTGTGCGGCGTCTGCCTGCGGCAGAAAGGCCGGCAGCCCCATGGCAAACGCCAACGGCGCTTCCATCGGCGCGGATAAGTGCGGCATTACGGCGCTGCTCAACTCCATGTCGAAGTTTGACAATACAAAACACGTGGGTGTTATCAACAATGTGCGCTTCACAAAGGAGCTCTTCAAGGGCTCTATGGATAAAGTAGAAGCCGTCTTGAAGGCGTTTTACGACAACGACGGCGTGCAGACGAACCTGTGCGTCATCGGCAAGGATGACCTTGAAAACGCCATGGTGCACCCGGAAAACTACCAGAACCTCCTCGTGCGTATCGGCGGCTTCTCCGCGAGATTCGTCACGCTGAATCCTATTGTGCAGCGCGAGATTATTGAGCGTACGACCTACGGCGCGTAAGCGGAGGCCGATATGCGGGATCTTATTTTTGATATTCAACGTTTTTGCGTGTATGACGGGCCGGGCATTCGCACCACCGTGTTTTTCAAAGGGTGCAACATGCACTGTGCGTGGTGTCACAATCCGGAAAGCTTTTCAACCGATGCCGAGCTCTTGTTTCGCCACGAAAAATGCACGTCCTGCGGGGCATGCACTGCGGTATGTCCGAACGGAGCGCATGAAATAAGAGCAGACGGCACACATGTTTTTGACCGTGCAAAATGCGCGGCGTGCGGCAAATGTGCCGAAGTATGTCCGAACGATGTCCTGGAGCTTTCCGGGCGCGAAATGACGGTGGAAGCCGTGATGAAGCAGATCGACAAGGACGCAAAATATTACCGCTCGTCAAAAGGCGGCGTCACCTTTTCGGGCGGCGAGGCTTCTTTGCACTTTGAACTCCTGAAAAAGCTGCTTACAGCCTGCCGCGAAAAAGGGTACCACACCGCGCTGGAGACAAACGGTTTGATCTCTGCCGCACATTTAAAAGAACTGATACCGCTCACCGATCTTTTTCTGTTCGATTTTAAGCACAGCGACCCCGATGCCCTCAAAAAATGGGCAGGCGCGCCGCTTGCGCCGATCCTCGAGTCCCTGGCAGCCCTTGAGGACGCGCATGCGCATGTGTGGTTGCGCTGCCCGGTCATTCCGGGCGTGAACGACACGGACGCGCACTTTGAGGCGATTTGTGCGCTCAAGCATCAATATACCTGTATTGAAAAGGCCGAGATCATGGCATACCATGACATCGGCAAAACGAAATGGGACGCGCTGGGGATACCGTATTCGCTCGCCGCGCTGAAGACCGTTTCGCCGGAACAGAAACATATTTGGGAGACTAAAATAGCCGATTAGCGGCACTTTTGGGGATAAGAGAGGGAACGCTTCGTTCCCTCTCTTTGCTTTATCTCCCACATTTTTTCTAAACATTTGACAGATTTCCCGGAATATTGTATGCTATGGAAAACACCGCAAATTTTCCCTGCGGGACCACAAACATTAGGAGGTCACTTATGTTTTGTATATACTGCGGCGCCACCTTGCCGGAGGGCGCGAAAAAATGCACGCTCTGCGGCAACCCCGTTGTGCGCACGCCGGAAGCCACTGCACAACCCGTAAGCGAACCGGAGTCGGAATCTGCCCCCGCACCGGAAACGCCCACGGAGCCGGCCGTGGAAGACATCTCCTCAAATTCGACAGAGAGCCTCTCCGAAGCGGAACCGACACCCGAAGCTGAAGATACCCCTTCAAACAGTCCGGACAGCGAAGATATTTACAACCATTCCCCGATGGACTTCACGGAGGATATTTCCTCCGGCGATGCGCTCGGCGACAAACCCGAAGGCATGGAGCACGAGGGCACATTCACCGTCTCCCCCACCCCGGAGGAAATTTCAGGGCCGGAGTCGCGCGTGCAACCCATAGAATATACGTATAACGACGGCTACGCCTACGAGGAATACGACGAAAAGCCGAAGAAAAAGCGTTCTTTTAAATGGCTTTTCATCGTGCTTCCCATTCTCATCGCCATCGGCGCTACAATCGGCGGCATTTTCTGGTGGTACAATGCACCCATGCAAAAGCTCACCCGCGCGCTTGACGCTTACGATTATTCCGCTGCGGCGCAGGTACTTCCCACGCTTTCAAAGGACGAACTCGCTTCGGTCTCCGACCAAATGCAGGAATATGCCCAGACGGTCATCGACCGATACAATAAAAGCGAAGCGAACTACGACAGCTCCTATGAACTGCTCGACCGCCTGCAAAAGCTGTTCCCGAACATCGGTCTCGACGATCAGCTCGACGGCATTCAATCGCTGAAAGACTCCAAAGAGGCCTACAAAAACGGCAAAAGCCTGCAGGCACAGGGCGAAGACGGCCGCGCCATTACGGAATATCAGAAGGTCATTCACGCCGATGTGAACCACGACGACGCGCAGACGCAAATTCAAAACATCCGCACCGCGTACAAAGAAAAAGTGTTAAGCGATGCGCAGAGCCGCGCGGACGAGAAAGATTTCCTCGGTGCCGAAGCCATTTTGATGAACAGCGCCGATATCCTCGGCAATGATGAAGACATCCAGGCTAAGCTGGAAGAGATTAAGGACGCAGAGCTCAACAACTACATGGAAACGCTGCTCGGCACCGCAAAAACGCTCGCGGACGACGGCGACCTGCCCGGCGCTGTTAACGTGCTGCAGGACGCCACACGCAGCGACAAGCGCATCGACGCGCAGATTGCCACCTACAAAAACCAGTATAAGCAAAAAATTCTCGATGCTGCCGCAAAGCAGGCCGGTGAAAGCCGCTATTATGACGCTGTGGAAACGCTGCAAAACGCCGACGACATTATCTCCGGCGACAGCGATATTGCGGCTAAGATTGAAGAATACAGGGCGCTTTACCCCGTTTCGCTGACAGATCTTTCCCCAAGCGGCGGCGAAGATTGCAGCCAGAACTGGACAGCCTATGACGTAAACGGCAATGCGTACAGCAACGGCCTTAACTTCTCGCTGTACCCTGTCATCGCAAAAACCGTCTACACCGAATACGCCCCGAACGGACAATATAAGCGCCTGACGGGAACATGGGTCGTGGAGGGCGATACCTCCGATGATTTCATCGGCACGGTTCGCATTTATGTGGACGGCAATTTGCAGTATGAAGTTTCCTCGCTCACGGTGAACAGCCCCGCAAGCGCGCTGAGCCTGAGTATTTCCGGCGCTTCCACCGTTCGCATTGAAGTGAAGGGCGAGTTCGCCTCGCTGCGTGCCGTCGGTTATCTGTACCTTGCAGATGCGAAATTTGAAAACTAAACCGCTATAAAAAGAGATACCGCACAGGGCAAACTCACCTTGTGCGGTATTCTTTTGCGCAAAGCCTGCCGTGCGGTCTATGCACGTGCATCTGATCCTTCCACAATACAGAAAAACTCTGTGGAAAACACAACGCGCATAAGAAACGGGATGTCCCTTTTTGGGGGACATCCCGTCTTACTTTGGCTTACGCCTTATGCTTTTGTTCCATCACGCGTTTGCTGCGTTCTCGTCTTCGTCGTTTTCGTCCTTCTTCTTTTTGCAGAGGACCATAACAACGACCTGTACCAGCGCGATTACAACATGAAGGATTGTCCACTTGTCGACGAAGATCATCGGCAGGGTCATGTCTTCGGTGAAGATGAAGACGATGATGGCAATCAGAGCCGGGATGATGCTGATGAGTCTCCAAAGGCCCTTCTTGTTCTTTTCGTACTCCATAACCTCTTTGCCGTTCTCATCGAGAACCACGTTGCCGTCTTCGTCTTCCAACGCCTTCTTTTTCTTGCCGATATAGCCGATGAGAAGGAGGATGGAAAGGAGGGTCGTCACGATGGTGAGGATCAGGTTGATGAGTGCCCAAGCGCCCGTGCCGAGACCTGCGAGCGGTGTTGCGTTATCTGCGATGTCTTCACCGTTTGCAAGCGGTGTTTCGTTATCGTTGATCGTTTCGCCTGTTTCGCCGTCATTATTGCCATCGCCTTTTCCTCCATTATCGCTCGGCGTTGTGGAAGGTGTGGCAGTCGGTTTCGGGGTGGGTGTTGCAACCGTAGCCGGAACGACCGGAGCTACCGGCGTCGGAGTAGATGTTGCCGGGTTCGGGTTCGGGTTCGGATTCGGGTTCGGATTTGGAGCCGGAGTAGGTGTAGACTCTTCTGTCGGAGCGGGTGTAGGTGTGGGTTCTTCTGTCGGAGCCGGTGTAGGTGTAGGTTCTTCTGTCGGAGCCGGTGTAGGTGTAGGTTCTTCTGTCGGAGCCGGAGTAGGTGTAGGTTCTTCTGTCGGAGCCGGTGTAGGTGTGGGCTCTTCTGTCGGAGCCGGAGTAGGTGTAGGCTCTTCTGTCGGAGCCGGAGTGGGAGTCGGCTCTTCCGACGGAATCGGGGTCGGCGTGGGATTTGCTTCCCAAACAGCCTTCAGCACAACGTCCTTAGCCGGCATCGTGAACGCATCGTTCTCGATCGTAACCTCTTCGCTTCTCCAACCCGAGAACTTATAGCCCTCTCTGGTCGGGACCGTCTTTACAACTTCTACTGTTGCTTTGTACTCATACGGGAACTCGTTGGTCGCTTCAGTCCACTCGCCGCCGTTGAGGTCGTACGTTACATTGTACTTGTTCGTGGTCTTCTCATACACTGCTACGTAAGTCTGGTTGCCCTTAACTTCCGTGTAGTCCTTATCCCAGCCCTTGAACGTGTACGTATACTGTGCATCTGCCGCCTTCGTCGGTTCAACACCTTCGAACTTCGGTATTGCTCCGTACTCGTAGTCCTTCTGGTCGATGAGCGTCGTTCCGTCTTCATCTACCCACTTTACTGTGTACTTGTTCGTGGTCTTCTCATACACTGCTACGTAAGTCTGGTTGCCCTTAACTTCCGTGTAGTCCTTATCCCAGCCCTTGAACGTGTACGTATACTGTGCATCTGCCGCCTTCGTCGGTTCAACACCTTCGAACTTCGGCATTGCTCCGTATTCGTAATCCTTCTGGTCGATGAGCGTCGTTCCGTCTTCATCTACCCACGTTACCGTGTACGTCTTCACCTGCCAAACCGCATAGAGATTGTTATCGCCGTTAGCGTCAACAAAAACTTTGGTGTTCGGCTGATATTCAACATTACCATTCGGCGTGGTTGCCCAGCCGAGGAATTTGTAGCCTGTGGGTTCGGTGAAGCCGACATAGTCATACGATCTTACGGTTGCGGTCGTATTCTTCGGGTGATTACCATCCTTAAAGGTAGCGTTATTGTAGTTGCCATCTTTATCTGTGAAATTATAATGATACGTAATCGTCACGGTTTGGGGCTTAATGGTGTAGACTGCCCTCAACGTGATGTTCTTTGTGACGGTAATCTTATCGCCCGGGTAGATGAGCTTGCCTTCCATTTCCCAAGCACGGAAGTTTTCGGAATTTTCCGGCGGAAGTACGCGGGCGGAGCTGCCGTTTACATACTTCTGGTTATCCATTTTTACATTCGTACCCTCAACGTATGTGACCGTGAAGCCATCCTTTGCGGAGGGGAAGAACGGGGAAATCGTAACGGAGCTGTAAAGCTCGGTATCTACATTGAACAGCGCGCCGTTGGAATCAATCCAAGCGGAGGGCTGTTCCTCCTTGAACTTTTCAAGCAGTGCCTTAAAATCTTTGGAATCCGAAAGCTTTTTGCCGTACGGAATTTCAATCGTTACAGATTCTCCGTCCGCAGAGGCCGTCAGATAAATCGTTGCCGTAATGACCGGCGCCTGCCACTTTGCGTAGAGCGTAATGCCCTTTGCCGGCATCGTCTTGCCGGTGAAATCATACGCCGTGCCTTCGCAAAGCTCGTTATCATACCAACCAGCAAACGTGAAGTTTGCGGGTACACCGGCCGGTCTTGTCGGGGTGTACGTCACATCGGAAATATCCTGCTGATACTTGCGGCTTTCGGTTTTTTCCGTTTTGCCGCCGTTAATGAACGTGATGTCATAGGAGTTGCGGGTATAGTAGAACTTTGCACCATCATAATAATTACCAATACTCGTACTTACCTTTTTGTTAAAAGTAAAACCTGTAATTGCATACTGGTCTTCTTCTGTAACGCGCAACCATCCATTATAATCCGTAGTATCTTGGTGATCCAATTTATAACTCGTACCGCCAACATTTTCCGTACCAGTTTCACCCGGAACCACTTCTACATAATAGTAACCTGTCTGCGTCCATGCACCAGAAGAAGGTCTGTACTGATAGAACGTTGCTCCACCGAGCGGCATAACATCAATGCCTGCCTGCATCTTAGAATCTCTATCCTGAGAAACATACCAAGTGCTCTGCGGTTGTTTAGGCCACTGTGCGGAAATATTCGCGCCCCATTTAGCGGTAATGGTCTTATCTGTTAACTCGCCATAAGATTTACAATCGCAAATTGCAAGTTCAAGTTGGACACCCAGCGGTAGAAAATTGGGGCTTCCGC
>OFMI01001228.1_pt1 | contig 16968 bp, 10 predicted proteins | sample 1541741 | NCBI WGS metagenome assembly OFMI01 (sample SAMN04209219, study PRJEB22552) | human gut metagenome | biome: gut; material: feces | host: Homo sapiens | place: USA: Oklahoma | reverse complement strand
CTGGGTATGCTACAGAATCGGAGAGAAAGAAAAGGCATTTGCAGTGACTCTTCCGCATGATGCCATGCAGCTGGATGAGAGAAGCGAGACAAGTGCCGGCGGTGTGAATATAGGATGGTATGAGGCGCAGGATTACACTTACGAGAAAACATTTATCCTTCCCAAGGAAGCGAAAGACGAGAATGTGATCCTGGAATTTGAGGGTGTTTACCGTAAGGCAACTGTATATCTTAACGGCGAAAAAGTGGCTTATCATTCTTATGGATATATCGGATTCTATGTAGATGCCACCAAGTATGTAAAATTCGGGGAAGAGAATGTGATCCGCGTGGAAGTGATCAACCACGATCAGCCAAATAGCCGCTGGTATTCCGGTACCGGAATTTACCGTCCGGTGTGGCTGTATATCGTGCCGAAGAAACATTTAAGATTTGAAAGCGTGAAGATCACTACACTGGATTATAAGGAGCCGAAGATCCGCGTGGAGGCATGGCCGAATGCTGCCGGCGAGGTGAAAGTGGAGATTCTGGAGAAACAGATTGTTACCAGAAAAGCTGTGGCTGGCGAAAGTGCAGGCCAGACAGACGAGACCATAGAGCCGTGTATTGACGAAAATGCAGTACAACCAACTGTTCAAAATTCTGACAAAGCATCAGATAAGATCATCGCCTTGGAAATTCTCCAGGCAGATGGTAAATTTTCCAGAGAAATTGCTCTTCCGGGAGCAAACCTTTGGAGCCCGGAAGCACCGAATCTTTACACCTGCCGCGTAACCTTCGGCGAGGATATTCAGGAAGAAACCTTTGGAATCCGTGTAGTAAGCTGTACTCCGGAAGAGGGCTTCTGTATCAATGGAAAACGTGTTCTGTTAAAAGGTGGCTGTATCCATCACGATAACGGTCTTCTTGGTGCATGTGCGTATGAATTTGCAGAACGCCGTAAAATCCGCATTCTTCTGGACGCTGGCTATAATGCAATCCGTTCTGCACATAACCCATGCTCCAAAGCACTTCTTCGTGCCTGTGACGAAATGGGAATGCTTGTAATGGACGAATATATTGATGGCTGGTATATCCATAAAACAAAGTATGACTATGCAGATGAGATTCTGGAAAACTACAGAAAAGACTTAAAAGATATGGTGGATAAGGACTATAATCATCCATCTGTGATCATGTATTCTACAGGAAATGAAGTGTCTGAGACTGCGCAGAAAAAGGGAATTGCCCTTACAAAATCCCTTACAGACAGACTTCATGAGCTGGATTCCACCCGTCCTGTAAGCTGCGGAATCAATATCTTTTTTAACTTCTTAAGCTCTATGGGATTTGGTGTTTACAGCGATAAAAAAGCAGACGAAGCTGCTGAGAATGCCAAGAAGAAAAAGGCTGTGGGAAGTGAATTTTATAACACGGTAGCCGGAATTTTTGGTGCCGGATTTATGAAAACAGGAGCAACTCTTTACCCGTGTGATGTGAAAACAAGAGATGCTTATGCAAATATGGATGTTGCAGGATATAACTATGGAATCAAGCGTTACCGTCATGACCTGAAAAAATATCCGAAGAGAATCATTCTTGGAAGTGAGACCTTCTGTGCAGACGCCTATCAGTTTATGCAGGAAGCAAAAAGAGATAAACGTATCATCGGAGATTTTGTCTGGGCTGCACAGGATTATCTGGGCGAGGTAGGAATTGGTGCATGGGAATACAAGGATTATGCACCACGTTTTGACGGTGGCTGCGGTTGGGTAAGTGCAGGCTCCGGAAGAATTGACCTGACTGGAAAGCCGCTTGGAGAGATGGCTTATACCAGGGTCGCATTTGAACTGGAAGACCTGGCAATCGCAGTTATGCCGGTAGACCACACAAAAGAGGCCCATTCCCCATCTGCATGGAAAATGACCAATGCCATGGAAAGCTGGTCCTGGGACGGATGTGATGGAAATGCAGCTAAGGTCGAAGTTTATACCCGCGCAGATCATGTAAAGCTTTATGTAAATGGAGAGTGTGTAGGTACCAAAAAGCCGAAAAACGACTGCAAGGTATTCTTTGACACTACTTATCATAATGGTGAGATCAAAGCAGTTGCATATGACGCAAATGACAATGTGATCGCTGAGAAATCACTGAAAACAGCTGGAAAAGAGACAGTACTTCGTGCAGAACCGGAACTTACAAAAGTGAATGCAGACAGTGATCTTTGCTATGTAAGAATGCGTTATACAGATGAAAACGGCGAGACGAAGCCACTGGCACGAGGCCGGATCAAGCTGGAGGTAGAAGGCGGAGAGCTTCTTGCATTCGGAAGTGCATGCCCATATTATCCGGAGAGATATCAGAGTGATGAAACAGACACCTATTATGGCGAAGCTCTGGCGATTATCCGTCCAAAGTCTGGTGCCGGAAAAGTGGTTGTGAAGGCACAGGCCAAGCTGGGTGAAGCTGTGGCAGAAGTGGAAATTCTGGGCTAAGAACGTACATTGCCAGGGAAAGAAAAATAAAGGCGGCACTATTATAAAAAAGTAAGATATATCGAAAGATAAATGTAAAGTGGCGTGTTATGCAATCGGTTTATTCCAGGCATAACATGCCATTTTAATTTTCTGTATTACTATCATGTATTATTGGCAGCTGAAAAATAGGTTGCTACATACAAAAAATAGAATTAAAATCATAAGTAAAAGATATAGATAGTGTTAAAAAAAGTGCAGAAAGCCTTTTTTAAATATACCCGGGTAAAATGGAGAATTAGTTTTATCTTAGAAACAGGAGGAGTCAAGTTGTATGCTCACAATTGCAATCGTAGAAGATGACCTGGAATATCAGAAGCAGCTTCAGAAATACATAGAACAGTACGGAAAAGAACACGAACTGCAATATAAGATCACAGTATTTCAAAATGGATTGAACTTTCTGGAGGATTACAAAGGTGACTGCGATCTGATCTTTATGGATATTGCAATGCCTCATATGGACGGTATGGAAACAGCAGCCAAGTTGCGCAAAAGAGGGGATGAGACCTGTCTTATTTTCATTACAAGTATGGCGCAATATGCGCTGAAGGGATACGAGGTGAATGCTTTTGATTTCCTTGTCAAACCGCTGGTTTATGAACTGTTCTGTATCAAATTTGAAAAAGCACTGTCACATATAGACAAAAAAGAAGCTTACTACATTAAAATACCAAATGGCGCCAAAAAGGTTTCTCCCGGGCAGATCGCATATATAGAAAGTAATAAACATTATCTGGAATTTCATGTCCATGGAGATGTTTACAAAATGCGTGGAACCATGAAGGAAATTCAGGAGTACTTTCTGGCAAGTCATTTCGCATTGATAAACAGCTCTGTTCTGGTGAATCTTTCTATGGTGGATGAATGGAAAGGGAATGAAATCAAAGTGGCAGAGCAGATGTTTGTGATTTCGCAGAAATATAAGCGGGAATTCCTGGACAGGCTGACGTTATATATGGGTCAATAGCGTAAAGGAGAGAATAGAGCTAATAATGTGGTAATTTAAACGAGGCAGTAACGCTAACAAGGAATATATAAAAGAACAATAACGCATATGGAGCGATAAAATGGGAAAATTGGACGTATTTAAAATTACGCAGGCACACGGATATATTTTTCAGATACTGACCGCTGAAGCATTGTGTATAGGGCATTTGCCAAAAAGAAAAAAACTATCTTTTGCGTGTACTGGCAGGAGGAATTACATTTCTTTTGCTTGCTGTTATTTTGCCCAATATTATAACCTATTATGTGTCGGGGCTTTTTTCTGCTACGGTGTTTTTTCTGAGCCTTGGCTTCTGGCATTTTTGCTGCCAGGCAGACATACGGGAAATTCTGTATAGTGGTATGCTGGCACTATTTATCCAGAATTTGTCTTCTAATGTGTATAATCTTGTTTTTTATTCTATTTTTAGAAATATTTCTATAGTGGGGCAGTTTTTCCTTTCTGTATTTTTGATGGTGCTGATATATGGGATTTTCTATTTTCAGATTATAAGACGGTTCGCCAGGGAAAGACTGGAAAATATGCTGAGTAATGTAGCGTGGATCTGGCTGATCGCAGTGGGAATCTTTGTATTTTTCCTACATTATTTATTCTGGGTTTATGAAATAAGGGATGTGTGGGTGGTATATCCACCGCTGATCTTGTGTGATATTCTGGGGCTTGGTGTTGCCCTTGGATTTGTGGAGCTACGGACGAGAAATGCAGATAATGAAAAGCTGCGGCAGCTTCTGGAACTGGAAAAAAAGCAGTTTGAAATGACCAAAACCAATGTGGAATTTGTGAACCGGAATGCCCACGACCTGAAACATTATATCCATAAGTTGCAACGTCTGGAAAATCCTGAAAATCAGGAACTGGAGGAAGTTCTGACACAGGTGGAGGCGTATGAAAGTGCATTTCAGACTGGAAATGCAGCGCTGGATATTGTATTGACGCAGAAGAAAATGGTATGTCAGCAGGAGAAGATTTCTTTTACCTGTATGGCAGATGGCACAGCACTTCATTTTATGAAAACATTGGATATTGCTTCTTTGTTTGGAAATGCGTTGGATAATGCCATTGAACATGAGAAAAAAGAAAAGGCAGAGAACAGATATATCTTCTTAAAAATTCTTCGAAAAGGGAAAATGGTAAGCATAAGAATTGAGAATTACTGTGAGACTTTTCCGGAACTTTCCGAAGCAGGACTACCGGTCCACTCTTCAAAAAAAGATTCTGAACTGCATGGCTATGGAACAAAAAGCATGCAGTATATTGCAGAAAAATATGGAGCAAATTTCAGGATCTTTTCGGAGAAAAATCTGTTTGTGGTGAGTATGCTGTTTCCTATAGAGTAATATATTTTTTGATAAAGCTATAGTGTAAGGAGTAGAAGAAGCCATTTTACAGATGAAAGGATAGTCCGGTAAATTAGATTGATAAAAATGATAGCTTGGTTTTGATATGTACCCCTTTTGTTGGACAGCAGTGAAATGGGAACAATATCATTTGAAGGAACGGGGCGATTATTTCGGTGGCGCTTCACAGGGATGAGACAATAATTTTGCCAGAAATCCATGTGAATTTGCCACCTTTTTCGATACAGGCTCTTTTCGTGATAATGTAGAGACAAATATGCGGGAAACGCAAAGAAAAGGAGAAGAGCCAATGAAAAGAAAGGCAGTTATTATGGCAATGATAATGTGTATGATGGGTACCACAGTTGGGGGAGCAGGTACAGTTCTGGCGCAGGCCGAAGCGGCAGACACAACAAATGCGGTCGAAGAAGGCCAGGTACTTCTTCCGGCAGCAGATGCTACATTCACAGAAGGGGAAGGCGTTGGCCCGGATAATGAAAAAGAGCCAACCTCTTATGACGAAGAGACCGGTATGATCCGGGCAGCAGCACAGGGCACCGAGATTGTATACACGGTGCCAGAAGGTACAGAGGGAACCTTTGACCTATACCTTACAGTATCTAAGGTGTTGGCAGCATTCAGCTCCCAGCCATTTACATTTACGATCAACGACGGGGAAACCTTCTCTGTACCGGTAGACCTTCAGGTTCCGGCAGATTCACCAGCTTCTTATAAAGACGACGGAGAGTATGATGAAGGAAGCCTTACAGATTCCGGAAGATTTCTTATCAAACAGAATCTGGAATTAAAGGCAGGGGATACCATTAAAGTGACCTGTGCATTTGGCTGCAAGGCACCGACCTTAAAGGGAATGGTTTTCCCATATGTAGGGGATGTGCTTCTTGCGCCAGCTGGAAGTGAAGTAGCAACCGGATATGATAATACGGTAAAAACGATTCCAGAGGCAGATCCATCCGATCCACTTGCCGGACTTGACATTATCTGGCTTGGCTCTTCCGTAACTTATGGAGCACAGGCTGGCGGACATTACTCCATGGTAGATGCAATCCAGGACAACCATCCGGGAACTGTGTGTGAGAAATATGCGATCAGTGCCACTACACTGGTCAATGAAAAAGAAGATTCTTATGTTTCCAGAATGAAGCTGATCAGCAAAGATGAAACACCAGATCTGTTTGTGGTTCAGTTATCTACCAATGATGCAACCACAGGAAAACCGATGGGAGAGGTGACAGACAGTACAGATCCGACTGACTTCGATGATACCACAATCGCAGGCGCTATTGAAACCATCATTTCCTATGTACAGGAGACCTTTGGATGCCCGGTTGTGTTCTACACCGGAACCTATGCAGAGAAGGAGAACTATGAGGAAATGGTAGATCTACTCCTTAAGATTCAGGAAAAGTGGGGAATCGGAGTTGTGGATATGTTCCATAATGAAGAGATGACAGCAGTTTATGGTACAGAGCTTTATAACGAATACATGCATGACGAGGTTCACCCGTTCCGTAAGGGATATGTAGAGTGGTGGACACCTGTGATTGAGGAGTATCTGACAGAGTTCCTTGCAAAATAGCCACGAAATATAATAACCGATCATGACGCTAAAATGACGGTTTGTGCCAATCATATTGCGAATAATATAGTATTTGATTAACATGTCATTATTGAATAGAAATCTGTCACGATTGGACAACATTACCAATTGTTTTTGTGCTATACTACCAAAAAATGAGCAAACTTTTTGGTAAAATAGACAAAAACGATTGCAATTTGCGTATGAAAATTGACAGTCTGCGCAAGAAATGTACCGTGAACGGTAAAATCTGTTATAGTACTACCATAAAAGATAAGCTTACGCAACACCCAGGCATAAATGGAAAGGACGGCTGTCCAAATATGCAGAGGTGGTGCAAATGATAAAAGGAGGGAGCTTATGAGCAACAAGAAAAAGTCCACTGGCTTGTGGAGAGGACTTACATCAGTTTCAGCCAGTCTTCTTGCAGTAACTGTGGGCGCATCGGCTATCGTGGATACCAATGCGGCATTTATCAATGCACGTCTTGGAATTTCAAGCTACAAGATTGTAGACACAAGTAACGGAGAGAAAACAGATTCCACTTATTTCAAATCTGAGTTCTCAAGCCTTGATGAGGTAATTGCAGCAAAGGATGCTCTTGCAGCAGAGATTGCATCTGAAGGAACTGTATTATTTAAAAATGAAGATACAACCCTTCCGCTTAATACTTCTTCTGACAAGGTCACCCTTTGGGGATTAAACTCTATTAATCCTACACTGGGTGGTATGATCGGATCTTCTGTTTCCATTGATGGGGAGGCAGGTCAGAAGCAGTATGACATTCAGACTGCACTGACAGAAAAAGGCTTTACATTAAATCAGGATATGCTGGATCTTTACAGCAGTGAAAAAGTAAATGGAACCTACGGAAGAAAGAATGGTCATTCTTTACAGCCATCTTTCGGAACTATGTATGAGAATCCGGCAGCTTACAATGTAGGCGAAGCACCGGAAAGCATTTACGATGAGGATGTTCTGAAATCAGCAGATGATACGGTTGCGTTGGTAGTAATCTCCCGTGACAGTTCTGAGGCATCTGATTATAACCCGAATATGACAAGTGCAAATGAGGAGGACAGTTATGAGCGTCCGCTGGCACTTTCCGATAATGAAAAAGCTATGATCCAGCTTGCAAAAGAGCACAGTACAAAGGTTGTTGTTCTTCTGAATACAAACAATCCGGTTGAAATCGATGAGCTGAAAAATGATGATGAAATCGGTGCAATCCTGTGGGCTGGTGAGCCAGGTGCTAATGGATTCCTGGGTGTAGCAGATGTTATTTCCGGTGAGGTTAATCCATCCGGTCATATCGCTGATACTTATGCAGTAAACTCCACATCTGCTCCGGCAATGGTAAACTACGGTGTATATCTTTATACAAACAATTCCCAGGCTGGTTCCGATGCAGAGCTTACAGAAACAAACAAAGCAGACTGGTATCTGGTAGAATCAGAAGGAATTTACACAGGTTATAAATATTATGAGACAAGATACGAGGACGAAGTTCTCGGACAGGGTAATGCAGATACAGCAGAAGGTGCTACAAGCGGTAATGCATGGGACTATGCAGCAGAAGTTTCCTATCCATTTGGCTATGGACTTTCCTATACAACCTTCGAACAGAAGCTTGAATCTGTAGATGTACAGGTCGGCGGAACTGCAACAGCAAAGGTAAATGTAACAAATACCGGTGATGTAGCTGGTAAATCTGTTGTTCAGCTTTATGTACAGGCTCCTTATACAGAAGGTGGTCTTGAGAAATCTGCAATCCAGCTGATTGGTTATGGTAAGACAGCAGTTCTTGAGCCAGGTGCTTCCGAAGAGGTTACAGTTGAGTTTGATCCTCTTTACATGGCAAGCTACGATGAAGATGCTGTGAAGGAAAACGGTACACAGGGTGCATGGTCACTGGAGTCCGGTGATTATTACTTTGCAATCGGAAATGGTTCACATGAAGCATTGAATAACGTTCTTGCAAACAAAAATGGCAATGAAGACGGGCTTGTAAAAACTGCTGATACAGATGAGATCAATGCAGACAATGCAATCAAATGGAACCTTGCAGATACAGATATTGAAACCTATTCTGTTGGTGTGGAGAATCAGCTTCAGGATATGGATATCAACAATCTGATCGAGAATACCGTTGAGTATACAACCAGATCTGACTGGTCAAAGGGCTGGGAACCAATAGAATCCCTTACACCTACTGAGGCAATGATGGTTGGTCTTACCGATCAGCTGTATGAGCTTACAGAAAATGACGGTGATGGAAATGGTATTACCTGGGGTGCCGACAATGGTCTGAAACTGATCGATATGATGAAGCTTGATGAAAACGGTAATTATACCGGAGCAGTTGATTTCGACGATCCTATGTGGAATCAGCTTATGGATCAGATCACTCTTGATGAGGCAATCCAGTTTATTGAAAAAGCGGGTGATGATTTCGAGAACATTGATTCCATCCAGCTGGCAAGAACATACGCAAACGATGGTCCTCTGGGATACACTGGTGACCAGGTTGGCGGCTACTTTGTAAGATGGTCCAAAGACCTTTCTGACGAAGACTATTACACAGAAGAAACAGACGACAAGGCTACCTACCGCATGGCAACAATGCCGACTGAGCCGATTGTTGCAGCAACCTTTAATAAAGAGCTTGTTGAAAGAGAGGGCGAGCTTCTTGGAGAAGACGGTCTGTGGGCAAATGAGAGTTCCCTGTTTGCGCCAGGTCTGAACCTTCACAGAACTGTTTACTGCGGACGTAACCATGAGTACTATTCAGAGGATTCTGTGCTTACTGCTTATATGGGAAATGCCCTCACAATCGGACTGAAGAGCAAAGGAACCATGGCTGAACCGAAGCATTTCGCATTTAACCATCAGGAGGCCAACCGTTCCGGTATGTCTACCTTTATGACCGAGCAGGCAGCACGTGAGAATGAGCTTCGTGGCTTCATGATGTGTATGAGCAGCAATAATGCACAGGGTGTTATGACAGCATTCAACCGTGCAGGAACCTCTTTTGTAGGTGCCTACAAGAATCTTCTTGAAGGCATTGCAAGAAACGAGTGGGGTTATCAGGGATGGTTTGTAACTGATATGATCAACGGTGCAGACTACATGAACTGGAGAGATGTAACAGCAGCTGGCGGCGGTGGAACACTGACAACTTCTGCATATGATACTTCTGAAATCGGAGCTATGGCAAATTCCAAAAAGGAAATTGAGAAGGATGTTAGCTTCCAGCAGATGATGAAGAAGAATATAAAGTATTATCTGTATCAGCTGGTACAGAGTAATGCGATGAATGGAATCAGTTCTACAACTGAGATCCAGACTGTAAGAACATGGTATCAGAATGCACTGACAGGCGCAGAGGCAGCACTTGCAGTACTTACGATCCTGTTCCTGATCATGACGATCCTGAAAACTGTTAAATCCAAAAAAGAAGCGTAATCGGAGGTGCGGATGATGAATAAGAATAAAAAATCAATCGGACTGTATCTGACGCTTGTAGCAGGCATTATTGCTATCGTAGAGGCTGTTTACTACGGTAAAGTAATGTATACATTCCAGCCGGTATATTATTTCCTGGCAGCAGCAATCGTCCTTGCGGTACTTTCCTTTGTACTGGTTGGTTTCAATAAAGTGATTACTGGTTTTATTCCGGTTGTAAATGCGGCATTAATGGCAAGCGCAGCAGTATGGAGCGCTTCTGTAATGGTAAACCAGATTGGATATGTAATTTCCGGATTGGACGGAATGGATACAATTATGAGCTTTATTATTTTCTGCAGTCTGGCAGTAGTTGGCATGATCATCAATATCGTAGCTTCTTTCCTGCCGGTAGCTAAAGAAGCAGAATAAGAAATATCTGGAAATATATGTTTTGCTACAGTCACTGGGAACAGGCGTGATACGACCTGTTTCCAGGATGAAAAGTATAAGAACACGACAATTTAGCCGTGGGAAAAAGCAAAATAACAGATATATCCGGCATGATATATCTGTTATACCTGAGAAGTTAACTGCGCGGCATGCAGTTACAATAGAAAAGGAGAGAAAATCATGAAGAAAAAAGTTTTAGCACTTGTACTTGCAGCATCTATGGCAGCATCCATGGCAACAACTGTTTCTGTATTCGCAGAGGCAGCTACAGCAACTGAGGCAGACCTTCCGGCAGAGGCACAGTTCGAGCCAAACAAAGACTACGACAAATACACAGTAGTTGAGTACACAATCGAGGACATCCAGGCTGATCTTGTTTGCACAGTATCTGCAAAAGAAGACAACAGCGAGTTCTATCTTGAGTGCAACTTCTATGGTGACGACCAGATGACAAGAACTACTTATGATGGAAAAGAGTTCAAAGTAGAAGAGGATAAGACAGGCTTCATGGCTGGAGATACACCTGCAATCCTTCAGAAAGCAATCGACCAGAACGTATGGGTAGCAATCGGTGATGGCGCAGCAGCTGACGATGCAGCAGCAGACGACGCTAAAGCAGACGACGCAAAAGAAATCAAAGGTGTAACAGAGGACAAGCTTCCGGCTGAGCCACAGTTCGAGGCTAACAAAGACTACGACAAATGGACAGTAGTAGAGTACACAATCGAAGACATCCAGGCAGACCTTGTTTGCACAGTATCCGCAAAAGAAGATGACAGCGAGTTCTATCTTGAGTGCAACTTCTATGGCGATGACCAGATGACAAAGACAACCTATGACGGAAAAGAGTACAAAGTAGAAGAAGATAAGACAGGCTTCATGGCTGTAGATACACCTGCAATTCTTGACAAAGCTCTTGAGCAGGATCTTTGGGTATACTTCGATAATGGAGCAGACGCAGCTGATGATGCAGCAGCTACAGATGCAGCAGCTACAGACGGAGCAGCAGCTACAGCAGCAGACCTTCCGGCAGAAGCACAGTTCGAGCCAAACAAAGACTATGACGAGTACACAGTAGTAGAGTATACAATCGAAGACATCCAGGCAGACCTTGTTTGCACAGTATCTACAAACAAAGATCACACAGAGTTCTATCTTGAGTGTAACTTCTACGGTGATGACCAGATGACAAAGACAACCTATGATGGAAAAGAGTACAAGGTAGAAGAGGATAAGACTGGCTTCATGGCTGTAGATACACCTGCAATCCTTGACAAAGCAATCGAGCAGAACATCTGGGTTCCGATTGAGAAATAATTATCTGATTTAAAGATAAGCTTACACTTAAAATTTTATATACAGCATTTCGGTAACTGAGGTGCTGCAGCGAAAAGGGTGCCTTTGCCATGGGGCACCTTTTTTCTTGCTGTTTTGAAGATAAAATGTTATCTTATGATAAGAAACAATAAAGGGTCTGATGAAAATTTGCTCTTGCTGTATGTGAGTAAAAAAGAAATACTATGGGGGATTTGCTATGTTGAGGGTGGCAATTGCAGAGGATAATCCAAAGGATCGGGAACGTCTTCAATCCTTTTTAAAACAATATGAAACAGAAAAGAATACACAGATAGAAATAGCAGAATATACAGATGGAAGTAAGCTCCTGGAACAGTACCGCCCGTGCTATGATGTAATTTTTCTGGATGTGGAAATGCCTGAAATGGATGGAATGAAAGCAGCCGAGAAAATCCGGGAGATGGATGAAGAAGTCATTCTGATCTTCATAACAAATATGGCGAAATACGCCATCCGGGGCTATCAGGTCCAGGCTCTTGACTATGTGCTGAAACCAGTGAAATACGAAGCCTTTTCTGTAAAAATGGATAAGGTGAAACGTCTTGCGGAAAAGAAAAAAGATAAGAGCATTACCATTAAAACAGGTACTGCAACTCGCCGCCTTTTGCTTTCCCATATCCAGTATGTGGAAGTGGTACAGCATCTGCTGATCTTTCACACAGAGGATGGGGATTTCACTACAAGAGGGGTGTTAAAAGATGTGGAAGCAATTCTTGAAGAAAATGGTTTTTACAAGTGTAATAAATGCTATCTGGTAAATCTGCGTCATGTGCGGAGTGTGCATGATGGGATGGCACTTGTGGGAAATGACCAGCTGCAGGTAAGCAGAGCCAGAAAGAAGGCATTTGCAGAGGCTGTGGCGGATTATATCGGAGATGTGCAGAGTATTTGAAGGAGAAAAAATGGACTATATAAAGCTTGCTTTAGAAGGATTTTCATATTGTCTGGAAATGTTTGGGGGAGCATTTTGTTTCCTGGTTTTTCTGGAAAAAAGAAAGAAATTTATCTTTCGTATTGGATTTAGCCTGGCAATTTTGTTCTTATGCAGTCTGTTGTTTTATCCACATTTTGCAGATATAAGAAATCGATATAATTGGTTATGGTATATAGGAATTTATACTTGCATTATAGGACTAAATATGCTTTGTTGTAATATCAATGCACGCGAATCTGTTTTGGCAGCATCCTGTGGTTCGCTTTTGCAGCACGCTGTTTCATCACTGTATATTCTGATTCATTATCGGGGAATTATTCCGGAATTTCTGACTTTAGATTACTGGTGTCTATTTGGAATCATTTATTTTGGATTTGCAGTAGTGATTGCAAGAAATCTTTCTGATGGCGGTCATTATCATGTCAGTTGGGTGAATGCAGGCGTAACGGCAGTTATTGATATTGCAATTGTTCTGGTTTTGAGTGTACTGGTAAAAAGTACTACGATAGATGTGATTGGAAGTGGAACTGCAAATGCAGAATACATTAAACTATTTCGGATCAATCAGATCTATGCACTGGGAGCCTGCATCTTAGTTTTGATTTTACAGGCTATTTTGCAGCGCGAGCTTCGTGTGCAAAGAAACCTAGCCGAGAACAAAAACCTGTGGACACAGCGTCAGCTTCAGTACGAAATGTCCCGTGAAAATATCGCTATGATTACCCGTAAATGTCATGACATGAAGCATCAGATCGAGGCATTGATCCAGACCGAAAGCCATTCCCGGAGACGCAGAAATTTTATAGAAGAAGTTCAGGATATGATCCAGGTTTATGACAGTGATGTACATACCGGAAATGAGGCACTGGATACAATATTAATGGAAAAAGGCCTGTATTGTAAGGTACATCATATTGACTGGACCTGTGTGGCAGATGGAAAACTCTTGGAATTTATGGATGTAGTTGATCTGTTTACGGTTATGGGAAATGCTCTCGATAATGCTGTAGAAAGCGTGGAAAAACGTGACAAGAATCAGTACAAAAGTATCGGTGTACGGGTGTGGAAAAAAGATCTTTTTGCAGTAATTCAGGTGTAAAACTCCTTTGATGGAGAACTGAAAATGAAAGACGGTCTGCCCCTTACCAGCAAAGCAGACAAAGAAAACCATGGAATCGGAATCCGCAGTATCAAGTCAATTGTGGAGAAATATCAGGGAACTGTCAGTGTCCGTGTACAGGATGGAAACTTCGTTCTGACTATACTATTACCGATCATGTCATGAAAATGACGGTTCATTCCAAAGCCCTTGCGAGGGCTTTTTCTTTTGCTATAATTTACCATAAATAAAAAAGGAGAGGAAAAACATGGAGAAGAAAGCCAAAAAGCGAATGGGCAACAAAGCCTTTGCAGGAATCTGGGGAACCGTTCTTGCAATCCTTTTGATCGCGGTTCTGGTTGGTAACTATTTCGCAATGAAATATACCACAATCATTACCCGTTCACTTGGACACACAACAACAAAGGTTACCACCACAGGTGATGGAAGTGGTGACAATGAGTACTTTAAAAGTGATTATGCCAGCCATGATGAACTGGTAGATCACGAGACCGAATTCAGCAAACAGTTGGTAGCAGAGGGTATCGTCCTTATGAGAAACCAGGACAATGTACTGCCTCTGGAAAGCGGCAAAAAGATCAGTCTTTTCGGACTTGGTTCTGCGAAATTTGTATACAGCGGACTTGGTTCCGGAGCTATTGATACAACCAAAACAACCAGCCTGAAGGACGCACTTGAGGCAGAAGGCTTCCAGGTAAACCCGGACCTGTATTCTGTCTATGAGAAATCTGAAGCCCGTGTTGGAAAAGAGGAAGATCCATCTACTTATCTGGATTCCGTAGCAGATTCTGTAAAAGAATACAATGATGCTGCAATCGTGGTAATCTCCAGAAATGGAGCAGAGGCACAGGATCTTACCGAAGATCAGCTCTCTCTTTCTGACGCAGAAATGTCACTTGTCAAATATGCAAACGATAATTTCGACGATGTAATCGTAATGCTGAATACAGCAAATGCCATCGAAATGGGATGGTCTGATTCCAGATTTTTCCCGAATATTAAAGGCTGTATGTGGGTTGGATATCCAGGACAGGAAGGTATCACTTCTATCGCAAAAGCACTGACAGGAGAGGTAAATCCATCTGGACGTCTGGTTGATACCTATGCATATGATGCAATGAGCGCACCGGCAACTCAGATCTTTGAGTATGGTGAATGGACAAACACAAACAACGAAGAAAACGGTCCGAAGAACGCTTATACCGTATATGGTGAAAGCATTTATGTAGGATACCGTTACTATGAAACTCGTTATGAGGACACTGTCCTTGGACAGGGAAATGCTTCCACAGCAGACAGTGAATATGATTATACCAAACAGGTTCAGTACCCGTTTGGATATGGAATTTCCTATACACAGTTTGGTTACAGTGACTTCTCCCTGACAGAAAACGGAGACAATTTCACTGCACAGGTAACCGTTACAAACAACGGTGATGTAGCTGGAAAAGATGTTGTTGAGGTTTATTTCCAGTCTCCATACACCGATTATGACAGAGAAAATCTGGTTGAAAAATCAGCTGTTGAGCTTTGCGGATTTACAAAAACAGGTGAAATCGCACCTGGTGAAAGTGAGACAGTAAGCGTAGATATTCCAAAAGAAACTCTTCGCGCATATGATTACAAAAATGCAAAAACTTATATCGTAGATGATGGTACATATTACTTTGCAATCGGTGATGATTGCCATCAGGCACTGAACAATATTCTTGCTGCAAAAGGTTACACAACTGCAGACGGCATGGATGCAGAGGGAGATGATTCCCTGGTTGGAACTTACGAACAGAAAGAATTTGACAACACAACCTATGCAAAAGATGCCACAACAGGCAATGAGATCACAAATCAGTTTGATTATGGAAACATTCAGACTTATGACGATTCATATGTATATCTGACCAGAAATGACTGGACAGGAACATGGCCGACCATTTATGGCGAGCCAGGAGAAAAAGGCAGATACAATGCGGAAGCAACCGATGAATTCGTACAGTTAAGCCAGAATAACATTTATCAGGATGATCCGAACGCAGAGATGCCGACAACTGCTTCCGGTGATAACATCAACCTGATCACCATGCGTGGAAAAGATTATGATGACGAAGGCTGGGATGCAATCCTGGACTGTCTGACTGTAGATGAAATGGTAGAAATGGTTCGTCTCGGTGGATGGCAGACAATGGCAATCGACAGCATCAGCAAGCCAATGTCCAGTGACCAGGATGGTCCTGCTGGTATTTCCGGTGAGCTGATCATGAGTGATGTAGACTGCATGGGATATCCGAATCAGGAGCTTCTTGCAGCTACCTGGAACAAAGACCTGGCACTTGAATTTGGTAAATGTATCGGTGAGGACGGACTTTCCGTAAATGTACAGGGCTGGTATGCACCTGGCGCAGGAACTCACAGAACACCACTTGGCGGACGTAACTTCGAGTACTATTCTGAGGATACTTACCTTGCAGGAGCAATGTGTGCAAACGAAGTTTCCGGTGCACAGAGCAAAGGAATGTACTGCTATCTGAAGCATCTGGTACTGAATGACCAGGAACAGAGACGTTATGGTATTTCCACATTTACTACTGAGCAGGCACTTCGTGAGCTGTATCTGACACCATTTGAAATGGCTGTAAAGGATGCTGACTGCCATGGTATGATGGCTGCATTCAACGGTATCGGCGGTATCTGGTGCGGTGCAAGCAAAGAACTGATCACAAATGTTCTTGGAAATGAGTGGGTCTTCCACGGCATTATCGTAACAGACTATGCTTCTGCAAACGATGGTTATATGTTCATTGATGCAGGTCTTCAGGCAGGAACTGACCTGTGGCTGAATACAGATTCCGATGTTTATAAAATGGGAGATGTATCAGGCAATGCAACCTTAGTAACAGCCCTTCGAAATGCTTCCCATGACATTCTTTACACAGTTGTAAACAGCTCTGCAATGAATGGAATCGATGAGAATGTGGTAGTTAAGAAAGTGCTTCCGCTGTGGCAGTACTGGCTGATCGCATTCGACGTAGTGATGGCTGTGATCATCATCGGCGGTGTGCTTCTGGTGATCAGAAGATGCAGAAAGAATAGTGGAATTGAGATTGTGGTAGAAGAAAATAAATAATGTGAAATGGAAAGGGGCTGTCCTATGTGATATGCTCCCTTCTAGGTAGACAAGTGAAATAATAAAAACTTGTCACTTAGGA
>OFMI01001199.1_pt1 | contig 17344 bp, 16 predicted proteins | sample 1541741 | NCBI WGS metagenome assembly OFMI01 (sample SAMN04209219, study PRJEB22552) | human gut metagenome | biome: gut; material: feces | host: Homo sapiens | place: USA: Oklahoma | reverse complement strand
CCCCGGAGGGCTTTTTCACCTGCTGAAAATACGGGCCCGCAGGGCCCCGTTTATACACAGATATCCTTTTTGCAAAACACGGCGCCGCCAAGCACAAACAGCGCAAGGCCCGCCGCCATCAGCACAGCACAGCCTGCCGCTGCGCCAGCCTCCCCCGCCAGCAGGGCCTGCTGGTCGAACAGGGCCAGCGGCGTGCAGTTTTGCAGCCAGCTGAACTCATCGCCCACATCTGCCAGCATCTGCACCAGAATGCATACTGTACATGCCCCGGCGCCCACACCGGCGGCGGTGCGCGCATCACGGAAGGCGCAGCTGGCCAGAAAGCACACGCCCGCAAAGGCCATTTGAAGGCATAAAAGCCCTGCGTTCAGGCGCAGAAAGGCAGCCACGTCCAATTGGCCGGGAAACATCACCTGCGCCGTCAGCGCACAGAAGGCAAAGGCATACATCACACACACCACGGGTACCGCGGCCAGTGCCAGCGCCTGTGTGGCGGCTATTTTTGCTCTGCCGGCTGGGGCGGCCAGCAGGTAGGCGGCAGCCCCCGTATCTACCCAGCGGGCCACCAGGCGCGTGGCGGCAATCACTATAAGAACCATGGGAAACACAATATACAAAAAGCCGTACAGATAATTCGAAAGAAACTGTGTAAGCGTCTTGCCCGCATCCAGCATGCCGAAGGCCGCAAACAGCTGCGGCATGCTTTCAGCCATCATCTCAAGGCTTTCCCCCAGCTTGGGGTCGAACATTGCCGTAATCATACCGCCGTACAGGCTCATTACAGCCAGAAAGACAATGCCCAGCTTCACATGGCCGCGAAGGCTGTGGCGAAATAGAGCCAGATTCACTTTTCCTCACCCCCGTAAAAATGCATAAACAGTTCTTCCAGCGTCTGTGCACGCACAGAAAGATCCTCCACCTTGTATGCCGCAAGGCGCTTTATCACGGCATCCGCCTGCGAGGCAGCCACAGGCAAGGTCACATATGCGCCCTGTGCCCCTGCGCCCGCAAATTCTGCTGCAAACTGCGCGGCCATGGCCGGCGTTTCAAACCTTACTGTAAAATATTTGCGCTTTGAGTGAGAAAGCGCCTGCATATCCTTTACAGCTGCGATATGCCCGGCGCGGATAATGGCCGTGCGTGTGCATGTCTTTTCCACTTCCTCGAACATATGTGAAGAAAGCAGAATGGTCTTGCCCTTTTTCTGTTCTTCCTGCAGCAGCTCTACAAAGCGGCTCTGCATCAGCGGGTCCAGCCCGCTGGTGGGCTCATCCAGCACATACAGCTGCGGGTCATGCATAAAGGCACACACAATAGCCACCTTCTGCTTTGTGCCCTTAGACATCTTTTTCAGCTTTGCGCCTGTATCCAGCTCGAAATATTCCGCCAGCTGTTTGGCACGCGCAAGGCTGCGCAGGCCGCGGTACTGTGCCAGAAAGCGTATAAACTGCCCACCTGTCATATCAGAGGGGAAGGATGTCTCGCCCGGCAGGTATCCCACACGCGCCTGTAGTGCTGCACAGGCAAAGGGATCCTGCCCGAACAGCCGCACAGTGCCGCTGTCCGGCCGGATAAAGCCCATCATCTGGCGGATAGTAGTTGTTTTTCCTGCGCCGTTCGGCCCCAGAAAACCCAGAGTTTCCCCATCTTCCATTTTCAGGCAGAGGTCGAACACGCCTCTTCCCTTATAGTTTTTTGTCACATGGTTCCATTCCGCAATCGCAGCCATGAAACCGCCTCCTTCCTCCGGCGGGCAAGCGCCCGCTGTGTTCACACATATTCCTGCCGGTAGCTCATGCGGCGGAACCACTGCGCCCAGCTGCGGTATTCTGCCAGCATGTCCTCCAGGCAAAGCGGCACACCTTGGCGCAGCTTCTCATTCAGATACCCCTCGGCCATCCACGTCATCATGTGCAGCACCTGCTGCGGGTCTGCCTCCGGCTTAAATTTAGAAAGGTCCACATGCCCGAAGTATTTGTCAAACCCGCCCAGCAAATCACTGTCCAGCCGTTTCCGGGCGGCCCGCTGCGCCTCTGTTTCCCCGGCGTAATACACGCGCATGGAATATTCCATCAGGTAAGGGGCACGGGCCACCAGCGCCAGCTTTACCCTTGCGCCCAGCTCCATCAGTTCAAAAAAATCTGTAACGCCCTCAAACTGCACGGCCCTCAGCTCGTGCATCATCAGCGCCTCCACATAGCTGTAACACGCCTCATACAGCGCCTGCTTGTTTTTGAAATAGTAAAACAGCAGCCCTTTCGAGATGCCGGCCTTCATAGCGATAGCCTCGGTAGACGCGCGCTTATAATCGCTGTGCGCAAACACCTCCAGCGCGGCATTCAGAATATGCCGCTGCCTTTCTTTTGGCAGCCGCCCGAACGCCTTTTCCATCCGCCCGCCTCCTTTCTGCTTTCCATTATAGAGTTTTGACCGGTTTGAACAAGGCCCCTTTACAAAAAACAAACGCCGCAGAAATGAAATTTCTGCGGCGTTTGCATTTGTGTGATCTCAGTGTGCCCTGCCCGCAGCCAGCAAAGCCTGCACAACCGAGCGCTGCTGGCCGCGCGAAAGGCGCGCAGAGCCGCATGCGGCGCGGCAAAGTGCCGCCGCGCCCTGCACAAGCTCCGGTGCGCGCACATGCACACGGGCATGCGGGTTTGAAAAATAGACAGCGCCCCAAACAGGGCATGTCTCCCCGGCATTTTGCAGTGCAGCGCGCACAATGGCCACCTGCCGCCGGTTCTGCGCTATGGGGTTCGTCACGTTTTTTTCTATCTGCTGGCCTCCCCGGCCCGGCCGCGTCTGGCGCCAGGCCGCCGCCTGCTCTGTGCCGAAAATGTCCCCCGCATAATGCTTCACTTCCACCACACAGACGCCGCCGGGCCCCACCACAGCGGCGTCCAGCTCTGTTCTGCGGCCATGTGCCTGCATGGGCACATTACACAGCACCACATACCCCTGCGGCAGGCCTTTCAGGACGGCCTCGGCCCGCTTTTCCCCCTCGCGCCCGCTTGCAAGGCGGCGGATGGCAGCGCCGAGGCACGGGCATGCAGCCGCACACACAGCGGCCGCGCACAGCAGCCATATGCGCCATGTCCCGGAAAGCCACGCGCCGGCCAGCGCGCACGAGCACAGCACGCTGGCTGCTGCAAGCCCGGCCCACAAGCCCGCCAGCGCGGCGCGCGTGCCGCCGCGGCAATGCTTCAGCCTGGCCATTTATTCCACACCGAAACGGTAAATGGTGGTTTCGTGATACTCCTCCTCAGGGCGAAGCACCACGCCGGGGAATTCCGGGTGAGAGGGCGTGCACGGGTAATGCTGCGTCTCCAGGCAAAAGGCCTGCTTATCTGCATGGGGGCCTCCCGTTTTTCCGTCCACACCGTCCTGAGAAAGGAAATTCGCCGTATAAAGCTGCATGCCGGGCTGGGTGGTGAACACCTCCATGCTGATGCCAGTTTTATATGCATACGCCTTTGCCGCCAGCGCCAGCTGGCCAGGCTGTTTATCCAGCACAAAGCAGTGGTCGTACCCATGGGCCATGGCAAGCTGGCCGCCGTCGTCCTCCTCCCTCAGGCCCGCACCGATCAGCTTGCCTGCGCGGAAGTCAAACGGCGTGTCCTCTACGCCCAGAATGCGCCCAGTGGGGCACGTCTGTTCATTTGCCTCCAGAAAACGGCCGGCGGAAATGGTAAGCCGCTGCTCCAGCACGCTGCCGCTGGCATACCCCTCCAGATTGAAATAGCTGTGGTTTGTCAGGTTCACAAGGGTGGCCTCATCCGTGACGGCAGTGTAATCCATCACAAGGGCGTTATCCTCCGTAAGGGTATAGGCCACGCCCACCTCCATATTGCCCGGAAAGCCGTCTTCACCCGCCGGGCTTTCCGCCTTCAGCACAAGGCGCTGCGCGCCGTCCCCCAGCGTCTCGGTGCGGCCCTGAAACACCTTGCGGCCGAAGCAGCCGTGCAAGTGGTTCGGCCCATCGTTCGCCTCCAGCTCATAGCGCCTGCCGTCCAATTCAAATGCCGCACCTTCTATGCGGTTCGCATACCGGCCCACCAGTGCGCCCAGGCTGGCCGTGCCCGCCTCGTAGCCCGCCAGGTTTTCATAGCCCAGCACCACATCGCGCAGGCCGCCTGTTTTATCCGGCACAAAAATGTGGGTGACGGCGCAGCCGTACTCAATGACACACACGCGCATGCCGCGTGCATTTTCCAGTGTATAACGGTATACATCCCTGCCGTCTTTCGTTCTTCCATAATATTCGCTCGTGATAGACATGGTGTTGTCCTCCCGGTGTTTTCCGGCGCCTGCGGACGCCTTATTATTATCATACTACCGCATTTTTGTGAAAAAAGAAAGGCCGCAGAAGATGCCTGCGGCCTTTCCTGTATACAATTTCACCTGTCCGGCGCACTCTTACGCCTTTACACCCGTTTTGGGGTTGGCTTTTGCAGAGCCCGAAGCGGCAGGTGCCGGGGCAGAGGGCTTGTCCTGCGGCTTTTCCTCCGGCTTGGGGTCCGGCTGTGCATTTTTGTCCTCAGCCGTCACTGTGCCGTCCTCGTTCACCTTGATGACAAGGTTGCTGTCCGCACTGTTAACAGCATTTTTCACTTCTTCTTTGGAAACCTGCTTTACATCCACAGATATCACATGTTCCAGCCTGTCCGATTCAAAGGTTCCCTGCAGCGTCACCTTCGGGGCGCTGGCCACGCCTGAGCCTTTGCCGAGCTCAATGCCGCCTCTGTCTGTGTTCTCGCCGCCGTTGCCCCTGAACGTCATATCCTTCATGGTTACAGTGGAGCCATTCACCAGCACGCCGTTGAACTTGCCGTTCACGGCTGTCACCTTCTCCAGCGTCACATTTTCCACGTTGTAAACATGCACGGCATATTTGCCCACATTTTTTGCATCTACTGTGACATTTTGAAGCGTCACACCACCTGCCATTATATTTACCACATGATTTTCACCAAGCTGCTCAGCCGCTTTCAGCGTGTAACCTGCGCCGTCCAGCGCAACGGGCTGGGTGACATTCAGCGTTTTTGTTAATGTCACATCACCGCCAAGGGTGACTTTTGTAATCTCTATATTGGCGTTGTTGCACATTGCCTCCAGCGAAGCTTCACTGTTGGTTGCCAGCACAGTCTGGCCGCCTTTGTTCTCTGCCGTTAGAAGTTTTACAGCTTCCAGCCCTTTCAACGCACTGGTCTGTGCACCATCAAAACGCACTGTAACACCATCTGCCAACGCCCCCATGGTAAGCTCCGGTGTGCCGTTTGCCAACTCTATATCACTGAAACGGTTGCCGGTGAAGGTGCACGAGGCATCTGTTTTCACTTTGGCGCCGTTGTTTACCAGCAAGCCTGAGTAAAGGCCATTGTTCATGGCAACGCCTGCCAGTTCCGCCCCTGTTCCTTCTCCATACGCCTGCACGGCATATCTTACCTTTTGATCGGCATCTACCGTCATATTGATCAGTTTACCGCTCGCCAGCACTACATAGTTTCCGCTGAAAGATTCAGCCGCCATCAAGGTTTTGTTTGCGCCATCCAGTGTGACCCCCTGAGGCACCGTCACGGGAGCTTCAAGCGTAATATTATCCCCCAGCGTCACTGTGTCGCCGGGCCGTGCACTGCTCAGTGCCTCTCTCAGCCCCGAATCGTCAGTTATCCCAGCTTCTGCAGGCGGCGTGTTCTCTTCGCCCTCTGCGAAGGCGGGCACGGCAAAAAGCACAGCCGCCATGCATAAAGCCAGCAGCAAAACGAATGTCTTTTTCATGGTTTTCCTCCTGATTTTCTTTTTCGCGGCTGTGAAAAACCGCCAACTTCATTTTTAATATATGACAATATCTCACAGTTGTCAAGAGAACTGTGAAAATTCTTCAAATAAAACCTTATACTCATCGGGATATTCCATATTAATAAAGGTAACGATACATCTTGTAACCAATAAGGAGGGCCTGCATGAAGGGTGAATTGCTGCAGGAGCTTCGGCGTGACAAGGGCTTATCCCAAAAAGAGCTTGGGGCGCTGCTTTCGGTGTCTCCATTCACGATTTCCAGCTATGAGTGCGGCCACAGCGACCCGGACGACGAAGCCAAAGTAAAGCTGGCAAAAATTTTTGACATTTCTGTTGATTACCTTCTGGGGCTGGTGCGCGAGCCGTGCTCATACCGGCGCGACGCCTCGTATGTGTACCGCCGCGACGAGCGCACCATCCAGCTTCCGGCCGGTTTTTCGCCGCAGGAGGTGCAGCTTGTGCGCCAGTTTGTTGCTTTTGTGCAATATCAGAAGGAGGCGCAGCAGCGCGGCGATTGTCCCTGAAAACAGCGCGGCATGCAGCAGGCCCCCGGCAGGTGAGAAAGCCTGCCGGGGGCCTGTTTTGGTCTGCTTTAGCGAAACGTCAGCCCCCGGCTGTGCCGGGAGGAGTAAAAAGGCTTTCGCTGTCAGTTTCGAGCGAAGCGGGATGGTATTCCACACCCAAAAGATGCAGCACACAACGGGAAGGCCCCCCGTTTGCGGGAGGCGGGGCAAGTGATGCAGGATACAGAGTTATTCAGTGCCTCCTGAGAGGCTTGCCGGTATATGCCCTTCCAGGGCTTACGCAAGCCCCAGGCTTTGCCGGGGGCCTGACTTTCCTCGCTCATCCGTTTGCCAGCATTCCCAGCGAGAGGCACAGCCGCGCTGCCGCGCGCTTCGTGGCATCGGCGTCGCCAAAGGCGGAAAGGCGGAAATATCCCTCGCCCTCTGCGCCAAAACCCGCGCCCGGTGTGCCGGAGATGCGCGCAGTGTGCAACAGATGCTCGAACAGCGCCCACGAGCCCATGCCGCGCGGCGCTTCGAGCCACAGGTAAGGGCTGTTTCTGCCCCCGCAGTACCACACGCCTGCCTGTTCCAGCGCCGCGGCGAGCACCTGCGCGTTTTTGCGGTAAACCTGAAGGTTTTTGCCCACTGCCGCGCGCCCTTCACAGCTCAGCGCGGCGGCTGCCGCGCGCTGGACAGGGTAAGCCACCCCGTTGGTGGAGACGGCGCGCCAGCGCGCATACAGCCCGCGCAGAGGCACGCCGCCGGCGCGCAGCGCCTGTGGCACCACCGCCCACCCGCAGCGCAGGCCCGTGAAGCCCGCGCTTTTTGAGAAAGAGCCTATCTCAATGGCACATTCCCTAGCGCCCTCCACCTGATAGATGGAGCGCGGCAGCGCCTTATCCTGTATAAACGCCTCGTAGGCCGCATCGAACACCAGCAGCGCGCCGTGCCCCAGCGCCCAGCGCACCCATGCGGCAAGGCCGTCCATGCTGTAGGCAGCGCCTGTGGGGTTGCCCGGGCTGCACAGATATACAATATCGGCCTGGGTATCCGGCCCTGGCAGAGGCAGAAAGCCGTTTTCCCGCGTGGCCGCCAGAGTTTGCACCCGGCGCCCGCACACAAGGTTTGTGTCCACATATACAGGGTAGACCGGACTTGTCACCAGCACCGTATTTTGCGGCGAAAACAGGGCCAGAATGGCGGAAAGGTCGCTTTTTGCGCCGTCGGAGACAAAAATATCCTCCGGCGAGATGCGCGCGCCCAGCCGCGCATACCGCGCCGCCAGCGCCTCGCGCAGAAAGGCATACCCCTCTGCGGGGCCATAGCCGCGGAAGGTTTCGCGGCGGCCCATTTCCGCAGACGCCGCGCGCAAAGCACGCACCACAGGCGCGGCCAGCGGCAGCGTCACATCGCCCACCCCAAGGTCTGTCACGCGCACGCCGGGGTGTGCCTCGCAGAATGCGCGGGTGCGCGCGCGCACCTCGGAAAACAGGTAGTTTTCCCCCAGACGGGAAAAATTCAGATTCGGCTGCATGTTACTTCCCCTTTGTCTTTTGTGAAAACGGGCAAAGGCCCTGCTGCAGCATATGCCCCGCCGCAAAAAAACAGAACCCCAAAGCGCGCCGCGCGCCCTTTGGCCCGGCTCTTTGAAGCAGCCGCTTTGCCTGTACAGGCATGGCCGCCTTCTTTCGGGAAGCAATGGGCGGGCAAAGCGCGCGCCGCATATGCCCCGCTTTGTGCACAGGGCCGCGCCGCGCGGGGGCGCCCTGTGCTTTTTACGGCCGCAGCAGCAAAGGCTTGGCTTGTGCGGCCTTTGCCGGGAAGATGCACGCTGCGCGGGCAGAAAGCGGCCCTTTCAGGCGCGCTGCCGCAAGAAAGCATCGCCCCCCGGAAGACAGTTTTGCGCACAGCCTCCTCGGCTTCCCTCAACAGCCGCAGAGGGCGCCAGCGGAAAGCTTCCCTGCCCTGCATCAAAAGCTGCCGTTTTCGGGACGCCGGGCGGTTTTGGCCGGGCAGCTTTCGAGGAACGGCGTGCGAAAAAGCCCGGCAGGCCCGCCGGGCTTTTCGCCTGCAGCAGGCGCTAAAAGCATCAGCCCAAGCCGGTGTTTTCTTGCGTCAACACGCCTTTCCGGCAACCTTTTTATATTTCTGCTTTGCCCTCAAACACGGCCTGTACGGGGCCTGTGAGCAAAAGCTGCCCCGCCTTTTCACGCACCCACAGCGTGCCGCCGGGCATATGCACCGCTATGGTGCTGCCCCGTGCGCACAGCCCCAGCGCCCACGCACACGCCGCCGCGGCGCAGGCGCCCGTGCCGCAGGCCAGCGTCTCTTTGCTGCCGCGCTCGTATACCCGCACGCGCAGCTCGTTTTCCCCGCACAGCTGCGCAAACCCCGCGTTTGCCCCCGAAGGGAACCAGCCTGCATATGCCACGCGCGGGCCCAGCTTCTCCAGGCGCAGAGCCGCTGTGTCCGGCACGAACTGCACGCAGTGCACGTTACCCACCGCCACACAGCTCACACAGCGGCTTTCGCCTTCAAATTCCAGCGGGCGGCCCAGCACCCGGCCCCGCAGGCCCGCAAGACCCATTTCCTCCGCCCGCCATTCGGGCGCGCCCATCTCCACCGTGTAAAGGCCGCCCTGTGCGCGCGCCACCGCGCGCACGCCGCTGTTGGTGCGCACCATCGCGCGCCCGCTTTGCGCCGTGAGCCCGCGCGCCATCAAAAGCGCCCCGGCACAGCGCACACCATTGCCGCACATGGCGCCCTCAGTGCCGTCTGCATTGAACATGCGCATACGCGCGTCCGCCCCTTCACAGGGCAAAAGCAGAATGATACCGTCCGCCCCAACGCCCGTATGGCGGGCACACAGGCGCGGTGCGGCCTGTGCCGCGGCGTGCGGCGCAGGCGCGGCGCCGGAAATGCCGTCCACATAAAGATAATCGTTGCCGCAGCCGTGCATCTTGACGAAGCCCATCTGCACAGCATATCCCTCCTTTTCCGGCACAGCGTGCCGGGCCGCGCTTTTTCACCGCACACGCCGGGCGGCACAGGCTGCCCGGCCCACATTTTGATTTCTATGCGCACGGCGGCGCAGGCATGCCCCGCCACAGGCCGGGCGGCATAAAACAGCCGTTTTCCAGCTCAAACGGGCGGGGCAGCCACATGCGCCGGGCCGCCCAGCGCACGGCGGAGCAGTATTTTTCATTTTCCGCTTGACAAGCACGGAAACGCCGATATAAAATGTAGTAGATATTTCGCCGCCCGTGCCGCCAAAAGGCCCGTGCAGCGCATATGGGAGGGAAAAAAGAAGTGGTTTTTGAACGCGTGCGTGAGATCATCTGCGACCAGCTCGATCTCGACGAGGATCGTGTTACGATGGATTCGAACCTCCTCGAAGACTTCGATGCGGACAGCCTCGACATCGTGGACTTGTCTATGACGCTGGAAGACGAATTCGGCCTGGAAATGCCGGACGACAAAATCGAAGATTTTCACACCGTTGGCGACGTTGTGCGCTACATCGAAGAAAACACCTGAGTTTCCGGTTTGCTTTCAAAGCCCCCAAACCTTGGGGGCTTTTATTATCCGGGTGCGGGCGGGTTTTCTGCCCTGCCGCATGCCGCTGAACTTTTCTGCAAGGAGAATGCCGTATGAGCGAAAACAAAAAAATGGTGGAAGCCATCACCCCCATCAATGAAGACTTCGCCCAGTGGTACACCGACATCTGCCTGAAGGCAGAGCTGGTGGACTACTCGGCCGTGAAAGGCTGCGTGATTTTGCGCCCGTACGGCTATGCCATCTGGGAAAACATCATGCACCTTTTGGACAAGCGCTTCAAAGAGACCGGCCACGAAAATGTGGCCATGCCGCTGTTCATACCCGAAAGCCTTCTGCAAAAAGAGAAGGACCATGTGGAGGGCTTTGCCCCCGAAGTGGCGTGGGTGACGATGGGCGGCTCGGAAAAGCTGGAAGACCGCCTGTGCGTGCGCCCCACATCGGAGACGCTGTTCTGCGACCACTTTGCGCATGTGCTGCATTCCTGGCGCGACCTTCCCATGAAGTACAACCAATGGTGCAGCGTGGTGCGCTGGGAAAAAACGACGCGCCCGTTCCTGCGCAGCCGCGAGTTCTGGTGGCAGGAGGGGCATACCATTCACGAGACGGCCGAGGAAGCTATTGCCGAAACAGAGCAGCAGCTGAACACCTATGCCTCTTTCTGCGAGGACGATTTGAACATCCCCGTTCTGAAAGGCAAAAAGACAGACAGTGAAAAGTTTGCGGGCGCAGAGGCCACCTATACCATCGAGGCCATGATGCACGACGGCAAGGCGCTGCAAAGCGGCACCAGCCATTATTTTGGCGACGGGTTCTCGCGCGCGTTCGGCGTGCAGTTCACCGGGCGCGACAACACGCTGCAATACCCCTTCCAGACGTCGTGGGGCGTCTCTACCCGCCTTGTGGGCGCCATCATCATGACGCACGGCGACGACGAGGGCCTTATTCTGCCCCCTGCTGTGGCGCCCTATCAGGTAGTGATCGTGCCGGTGGCCGCGCACAAGCCCGGCGTGATGGAAAAGGCGGAAGAACTGCGCGCGCGCCTTGCAAAGTTCTGCCGCGTGAAGCTGGACGCCTCGGACAATTCCCCAGGGTGGAAATTTGCCCAGTGGGAGATGAAGGGCGTGCCCCTGCGCCTTGAGATAGGCCCGAAGGATATTGAAAAAGGGCAGTGCGTGCTGGTGCGCCGCACGGACCGCGAAAAGCTGTTTACCCCGCTGGAGGAGCTGGAGGCCGTGATACCCCAGCAGTTGAAGGCCGTGGGCAGCGCCCTGTATGCCCGCGCCCAGGCAAACCGCGCCGCACGCACCTTTGCGGCTTCCACCATGGACGAAGTAATGGATATTGCCGCCAAGGAAAGCGGTTATATCAAGACGATGTGGTGCGGCAGCGAGGCCTGCGAGGACATGATGAAGGAAAAGGCCGGTCTCTCCAGCCGCTGCATGCCTTTTGAGCAGGAGCATATCTCAGACGTGTGCCCCTGCTGCGGCAGGCCCGCCAAGGCCATGGTGGTGTGGGGCAAAGCCTATTGAGCACCCGCCCGGCGGCAGAAAAGCACAGAAAAGCCGCGCCCCGCATTGGAAAAATGCGGGGCGCGGCTTCTTTTTTCATGTATTTTCTATTGATTTGGCGGCAGGGTGGGCGCGGGGTAATCGGTAATGCCCTTGCCCGTGTTCGGCACAAAGGAGGAATATGTAAAATCCAGAAGAAACACAGCCAGCAGTGCGGTACAAACAACGGTCTTCACACGCCCGGGCACCTTGGCGTATAGATTATTCAAAAGCGGGCCCAGCACATAAATGAACATACAGCCGCCAAGGCCGAACACCAAAAGGCCCTCGGCACAGATGCGCCCGTGCAGATTGAGGAAATAGCCGCTGTAATCCCACCATTTGGTGTGCTTGAAGGTTTCCAGATACCATGCCGTGGAATATTCCACCACGCCGCACACCACCATGCCCAAAAGGAACGTGGCCAGCGGGTTGTCGCGCACTTTCTTCAGCAGCACCAGCAAAAGCACGCCGCCCGTGCCGTAAATAGGCAGCCAGGGCCCGTGCAGCACACCGCGGTTCACAAACACGCCGCTGCCGAACAGATGCAGGCCCACCTCCCACACCCAGCCCAGGAACGAAAAGGTGAAAAACAGCAGCACAAGCGTCTGCATGGAATAATTGCAGTGATAATCCACCTGCAGCCACCGGCGGCCTTCCGCCTCCGGCAGGATATACTTCCCGGCGGGATATTCCCCTTCACAGGGGACGGCCTCCAGCAGGGTGTCGCACAGCCACTGAGCCCCCTGAAAAGCACGGCTCCTCGCCTCGCTGCGCAGCGCCATATATACCTCGGCATATACGGCTTTGCGGTAGGGCGAGATGAACAGAATATCCAGCAGGCCAAGCGTGAACACATTCAGCACATACCAGCCGATAAAAGAAGCGTCCAAAAGAAAGCAGCGCCATTTTCGGCCCTTCATCATGCGGGCTGAAAGCCGAAACGCTTCCCCGCAGGGCGCAGCGGGGTTTTCGGCAAGAATATAGGGCACCATGGCATAGGCATACAGCTTTACCGGCAGGCCCACAATCGTGAGCGCCCACAGGCACAGCTTTACATCCCGCACCAGCATCACAAATGCCGTGTGCCTTGTGCGGTGCACGCGGTAAGGCAGAAAGACGCGGTGGAAGCGCGTGCCGCGGTACACCCTGCTCTCCAGAAAAAAGCGCCGCTCGCCCACGGGAAGGACTCCGCCCACAAACACCCACCAGCAGAATGTGAGCAGGGCGCCGAGGGCGATGACAGTGCCTGCACCCGCGCGCCCCTGAAAGGCCATCTGGTTCACGGCGTTCAGCGCGCCGAACAAAAATGAACCGGAGGCCGTGATATCGTTGACCAGCCTGCTCAGCACGCCTCTGCCCTGGCCGGGGCTGGCCTGCGCCTTTTCCAACGCCTGCCCGGCGGGCGTGTTTTCCAAAAATTCTTCCAAAATCTGCGCATTGCTTTTCCCCACGGGGCGTCCGGCCTGAAGCTGGCCCCCGGCGCCGGGTTCGGCGCCTGCCGTGCCCGCCGGCGCGGGAAAGCTCAGCCCGCCCGCCAGAAGGCCCGCCAGCACGCAGACGGCCACAATGCGTCCATAGTTTGCCCGCAAGGTTTTCCTTGCAGCTTCCTTCCACTGTTTCGGCTGCCACACGGCAAGCACCTCCTTTACAATAGATGGCCTAACCTTCAAACTTCACGCGAAGCAGCATCACTTCGCTGTCTGTGCCCACACGCATGGCCGGGCCCCATACGCCCGCGCCCTGCGTCACGCAGGACGTCATGTTTCCCACCTGCAGAATACCTGCCGGATTTTCCCAAAACAGGCGGATCAGAACATTTCCTGGGAAAAGCTGGCCGTTGTGCGTGTGGCCTGAAAGGTCAAGGTCCGCTCCGGCGGCAGCCAGCTCCTCCAACTGGCGGGGCTGGTGGTCTATGACAAAAACAGGCTTGTCCATATCCAGCCCGGCTAGAAGCTGCGCCGGGGAAAGCCTGCCCTCGCCAAGCTTTTTCTGGCGCTGCGGGTCCTGCCGGCCCACAAGATAGAAGGCATCCCCCACCAGCACGCTCTCGTCTTCCAGAAGCCGCACGCCCGCCTGCCGGAAAAAGGCCCGGAAGGCATCGTCCTCCGCGCCGGGGTCTGCCGCGGCAAAGGAAAAGCCCGCCAGCAGCGGCTCGCTCACATCATGGTTGCCCCAGCAGGCATATACGCCGAAGCGGCTGTGGATGCCGCGCAGCAGGGCGGCTATTTTATCCGGCTCGCGCACGGCGGCATACTCGTTGTCAAAAACATCGCCCGCCAGCACCACCACGTCCGGCTGCGCCTCATTAATCTTCTCCACCACGCGCTGCACCTGCGCCGCACCCACATTATAACCAAGATGCAAATCGGACACAAGGGCAATGCGCAGCTCACCCTCCTGCGCGGCAGCGCACGCCTTGTGCACCGTGACCGTCTCTTCGCGCAGCACCACGCTCTGCGCATGCAAAATCCCCCATGCGCTGACGCCTGCCACAAACAGAATGGCAAGCCCGCCCATTGCAGCGAACACGCGCCGCGGATGGCGCAGCCCGCGCGCACCCCGTTTTGTGTGCTTCCATATCAGGCGGGCGGCGTCCAGCGCCAGCACAGTGAGCAGGATATAGGCCAGCGTGCCCAACCAGTAATTACCCAGCAGCTTCAAAAAGCGGTGCGCAGGGCCCTGTGTGACAAGAAACCCCGTAAGGGGCGAAAGTGAAACAAAAGCATAAAAGGCCATGACGCACCCCACAGCCCACTTATTTCTGAACCAATGGGTGCATGCAGCCATCCAGCGCACAAGCCAGCGCGCCAGATAGGCATTCAGCACAAGGTACACCGGTGCCAGCAGCAAAGCAATCAATCAGCTTCTCCCCTTTTCTTCCATGCAGCAGGGGCGGCGCCTGCCGTCCCTGCGGAACAGGCGTGTTATTATATCACAGGGCCTCATTTGGGTGCCATATCTTTTCCTCAGCTGCAGATGTTTTATGATAAAACGAGACAGCGCCGTTTTATACATCACATTCTCTGTGCAGCACAGGCCGTACACCAAAAGTGCCCCCGCAGGCTGCCTGCGGGGGCACTTTCCGTCATGCTTTTTCTTCGTGATATTTCTTTTCGGTATTCACGTTCCAAATGGCATCTTTGCCCTGGCCGTTCCTGCCGATAGCCTCGGCCGCGCGGATAGCCGTAAGCATGGAATGGTCCATATTATTATAGCGGTGCTGGCCGTTGCGGCCCACACAGTACAGATTTTCAAAGCCGTTCAGGAACGAGACGATCTCATCCATATGGTCATAGGTGTCGAAATAGGCGGGGTATGCCTTTTTCACACGCTCACGGTGCGAAGCCAGCACATCGCTTTTCTGCACCACGCCCATCTTCTCCAGCTCAGACACAGCAAAAGCCGTGCACTGCTCTTCCGTCATGCTCCAGAAGCTGTCTCCCTCTGTGCAGAAATACTCAAGGCCAATCCACACGGTATTTTCCGGTTCCTTTACCATATAGGGGGACCAGTTGTTGAAAATCTGGATGCGGCCCAGCTTCACACGCGGGTCCTGCACATAAATCCAGCAGTCGGGCACGATGTTGCCCAGCGTCTTCATGGCCGTCTCGTTTTTCAGCCCGAGGCGGGGCACCAGAAGGCCCACGGTGACGAAATCGCGGTAGGGCAGGCCGGCAGCCAGCTCCTGCACGCGCGCAGGCGCGGCACTTTCCATGCCCAGCACAAGGTCTTTCACCGGCATGGAGGAGATAAAAATGTCGCCCTCTACCGTCTTTTCGCCCTCCGGCGTGCTGCACACAACAGCCTTTACGCTGCCGCCCTCGCACACAACGCGCTTTACGCTGTGGCCGAACTGCAGCTTTGCACCCTGTGCCTGCACATCTGCCGCCAGCGTCTCCCAAAGCTGGCCGGGGCCGAACTTCGGGTACCAGAACTGCTCAATCAGGCTTGTCTCAACCTCGGCGTTTTTGCCCTTGGGCAGCATGTTCTTCAAAAGGCTCAGGATAGAAAGCCCCTTCACGCGCTGGGCGCCCCAGTCTGCCGCTATCTCGCTGGGGTGGCGCCCCCACAGCTTCTCGGTGTAGCCCTCAAAAAACATGCTGTACAGCACCTTGCCAAAGCGGTTGATATAGAAGTTTTCAAGGTTCGTCTCTGGCTTTTTCACCGCCATGGCCTTCAGGTAGCTGAACCCGGCCTTCACCGTGGTGGCAAAGCCCATGTTGCGGATTGTTTCCCACTTCATGCTGATGGGGTAATCGAAGAAATGGTTGCCGTAATAAATGCGGGACACGCGGTCTCGCACCAGCATTACGCGGTCCTCCTTCTCCGGGTCCGGCCCGCCCTGTGCCAGCGGCTTTTCGCGGCCGAGCCTGGCGTCATCAAAACTGGGCGCGCCCTGCAAGGGCATCCACTGCGCCCATCGCTGCATAATCTCGTCGCTTTTCGAGAAAAAGCGGTGCCCGCCAATATCCATACGGTTGCCCTCATAGCGCACGGTGCGCGAGATACCGCCTATCTCACTGCTTTCCTCCAGAATGGTGATGTCATATGGCTCATTGCCTGCAAGCAGCTCTTTGGCTGCCGTCAGCCCGGCAGGCCCGGCGCCGATGATGACGACTCGCTTCATATTCCCATTTCCTCTTTTCCTGCCGCGCAAACGGCGTTGTCGCATATAGTATAAGCTTACCCTGAAAACACCCCTGTGTCAAGAAAAATGCCTCTGGCGCAGCCGGGGCGTTTATGGTACTATTTTTACATGGTTTTCACTGCGCGCCCGGGTTTTTAAAACTGTCCCCGCGCCGCGCGCAAAAGGAGGAGCAACGTGCAGGGCATCTATTTCCACATTCCCTATTGTCGTTCCAAGTGCTGGTACTGCGATTTTTACTCCCTGGGCGGCAGCGCCGCCGTTCCGCAGGAATATGTGGACGCCCTGCTGCGCGAGCTGGCCCGCCTGCGCTGGCAGCTTCCGGGCGCGCCGGACACCCTGTATTTCGGCGGAGGTACGCCCAGCCTGCTGCGCCCGGCCCAGCTTGCACAGCTGGTTGATGCAGCACAGCCCGCTGCCGGGGCAGAGATTACGCTGGAGGCTAACCCGGAAACGCTGACGCCTGCCCTGCTGCACGGCTTTCTTGCCGCAGGCGTGAACCGCCTTTCCCTTGGTGTGCAAACGGCTTTTGATGAAAGCCTTCGCCGCATGGGGCGCCCGCATACTGCTGCACAAAGCCGAAAAGCACTGCTTTGGGCGCACAAGGCGGGCTTTGCCAACATTTCAGGCGATGTGATGCTGGCACTTCCCGGCTATACGGAAAAAGAGCTGACCGCCACGCTGGACCTTCTGGAGGACGGCGGCTGTACACATATCTCGTGTTATCTGCTGAAGCTGGAGCCCGGCACCCCATGGGGCGAAGCCCCGCCCGAACGCCTGCCGGACGACGACGGGGCCGCCGGCTTTTATCTTTCCTGCACAGACGCGCTGGCCGCGCGCGGCTATGCCCAGTATGAGATATCCAATTTTGCAAAGCCCGGCTTTGCCAGCCGCCACAACCTGTTGTACTGGAACTGCCAGCACTACCTGGGCCTTGGCCCTCACGCCCACAGCTGCCTTGGCGGCAGGCGCTTTTTCTGCCCCCAGGGCACGGCGCAGTTTCTGGCCGGGCCTGCGGCCTACCAGCAGGACGGCATCTGCACGAGGGAAGACTATATCATGCTGCAGCTGCGGCTTTCGGCAGGCCTTTCCCTGCGCGCACTGGAACATGGCTGGGGCCGGGGCTTCTCTCAAAGGCAGATGGCATTCCTTGAGACACTGTGCAGCCATGGCCTTGCCGCTTTTGACGGCGATGTTCTGCGTCTTCTGCCGCAGGGCATGCTTTTGCAAAACAGCATCCTGTGCGAGCTGATATGAAAAGAAAGAAACCCGCGGCCCCGGCTTTA
>OFMI01001197.1_pt1 | contig 17360 bp, 14 predicted proteins | sample 1541741 | NCBI WGS metagenome assembly OFMI01 (sample SAMN04209219, study PRJEB22552) | human gut metagenome | biome: gut; material: feces | host: Homo sapiens | place: USA: Oklahoma | reverse complement strand
GCCCGCCAAATTTTATGAAATAAAATTTGTGCACGAATGTTTAGCGAAGCTTTTTATATAATAGGAAAGTTTGGAGAACTTTCCTATTATATAAAAAAGATTAAATCTGTGTGGTCTAGCAGATTTAATCTTTATAATAACAGTTTGCGTATAGTCTATTCTTCATAATCATACCATAAAAAATAAAAATGTCAAGCATATTTTTGGAAAAAGTGTATGAAATATTAAAGTGCAAAAGTTAAAATCTTTTGCACTTTAAAAACTATTCTTCTTCTTTAACTTTTACATTTTGATTTTCTTTGTTGTTAGAACAATTTTTGTTCTTCTTTTCTTTTTTATTATCTTTATTCTTTGCCATGAAAGTACACCTCCGTTTCGAAAAATCTAATTATATTATGAACAAAAATAAGTATAAATATACATAAAAATAAAAGCTTGAAAAAGGTTTATTTGTTTGGTATAATTTTTTAAAATGAAGTACTTTGAGGGGACTAAAATGGGAAAAATAGTATTATTAGATGATTTAACAATAAATCAAATTGCAGCAGGAGAAGTTATAGAAAGACCAGCAAATGTAGTTAAAGAATTAGCAGAAAATTCAATGGATGCAGGTGCTAAGAATATAACAATAGAAGTAAAAAATGGCGGAAAAACATATATAAAAGTAATGGATGATGGAAAAGGAATTGCACCAGATGACATGGAAATTTCATTAGAAAGACATGCAACTAGCAAAATAAGAGAAATTTCAGACTTGGATAATTGCTATTCTATGGGGTTTAGAGGAGAGGCTTTGGCAAGTATTGCTTCTATATCTAAAATGACAATGATTACTAAAACCAAAGAAGATGTTTTCGGAAGAAAAATGGTTTGTAAAGCAGGCGAAATTTTAGAAGAAGAGCAAATAGGCACTAAACAAGGAACAACAATAATTGTAGAAGATTTATTTTTTAATACACCAGTAAGATATAAATTTTTAAAACAAGATGCGACAGAATTTAGATATATAAAAGAACTTATTCAAAAAATGGCGATTGCCAACTTAGACATATCTTTTAAACTTATAAATGAAGGAAAAACTGTTTTTATCTCCAATGGAAATGGAAATATAAAAGATGTAATATATACTTTGTATGGTAAAGAACTAAATGACAATATATCATTTATAAATTTTGAAGAAGGTGATATAAAAGTTACAGGAATAATAGGAAATACATTGGTTTCTAGAGATAGCAGAAAAGATCAAATAGTTTTCTTAAATAAAAGAAATATTAAAAATCCTATTATAACAAATAGTGCAGACCAAGCATTTAAAGCTAGCATTGGAATTGGAAAATATGGATTTTATATTTTAAATTTAGAAATGCCTGCTAGTTATTATGATATAAATGTTCATCCAACTAAATTAGAAGTTAGATTTAAAGATGAAGATAAATTATATAAAATAGTATATCATGCTATGAAAAGTGCAATGCTAGATAAAACCTTTCTTGGTAATAGTGTAGTGGAAAATAATAAAACAGATTATATAGAAAACGAATATAATTTTTTAACAAATCATTTTAATGAGGAAGAAAAACAGGAAAAGAAAATAGAAAATACAGATGAACTAATTGTAAGAGAAAATAAGCGAAAAATAGAGTATAAATATCTGGGAATACTATTTAAAACATATATAATTATAGAAATAGATAATGAAATATATTTAATAGACCAACATGCTGGGCACGAAAGAATCTTATATGAACAGATAAGAAATAATTATAAAAGACATATGCAAAATAATACACAATTAATGCTAATTCCCGATGTAATAGACTTAACACATAAAGAGTTAAAATTTGTACAAGAGAATAAGGAACTTATAAAAAATTCGGGTTTTGATATAGAACTGTTTGGGAGCAGTAGTGTTAAAATAAATGGAATACCAGATATTGAATATAAAGCAGATACTAAAAAAATCTTTTTAGATATTTTAGACGAAATGATTACAAATGAGAGAAGTTCAAATAAAGATGTAGAAGAAAGATTTATTGCAACTGTTGCATGTAAAGCAGCAGTAAAGGCACATATGGATTTATCAAAGGATGAAGTAGATAATCTTATACAAGATTTACTTAATTTAAAAAATCCTTTTACTTGTCCACATGGAAGACCTACAACCGTAAAAATTAGCAAAGAAGAAATAGCTAAAAAACTAAATTAAATTTATAAAAATAATCACCAATATATGATGTTATAAATATTATATATTGGTGATTATTATGATTATTAAAGAATTATATGAAGAGGCAAAAAACATAAAAGAAAAAGACCCTGCAACTTCTAATATCCTACAAGTAATATTACTTTACCAGGGCTTTCATGTCTTAATTTTTTATAAGGTAGCACATTTTTTATACTTACATAGACTATACTTTCTAGCAAGATTCATTTCACAATTAGCAAGATTTTTAACAGGGATTGAAATTCATCCAGGAGCTAAAATAGGAAAAAGGCTATTTATAGACCATGGAATGGGAATAGTAATAGGAGAAACAGCAACAGTTGGTGATGATTGTACAATTTATCATGGGGCAACATTAGGAGGAACAGGAAAGAATAAATATAAAAGACATCCGGACATAGGAAACAACGTGATAATTGGAGCGGGAAGTAAAATATTAGGACCAATAAAAATAGGAAACAATGTAAAAGTGGGAGCAAATGCAGTGGTAACAAAGGAAGTGGAAGATAATAGTACAGTAATAAAATTTAATGAAATAAGAAAGAAAAACTAAAATTCTACAAAACATAACAAGATGTTATAAAAAAATACATTCTCCAATTTATATATTATAATTAAGAAAACAAAGGAGAAAGTAAAATGAAAGTAACAATGGAAAGTACTGAAAATAATTCTAAAAATGATATGATATCAAAAGGAACAATACAAAAATTATGTAAATATAGGAAAACTATGTATTTTAGAAGAATCTAAAATACATAGTTTTGTTGCTTCAAAAAAGTTAATATAATTTATTCAAAGGAGGATGAAAGAAAAAATGAAAGAAAAAACAAATATTAAGAAACTAACGAAGAAGATTACAAAACAAGCAAAAGGTATAACTTTAATAGCATTAGTGGTAACCATAATAGTACTATTAATTTTAGCAGGTGTAGCAATATCTTTAAGTATAGGAAACAATGGTATATTTAAAAGAGCACAAAATTCAGTAGAAGTATGGGACGAAGCAAGTAAAAATGAACAAGATGAGATGGACAAGGCAATAGGTGCAATTGATGGAGTTGATGGAAATTACAATGAAGATAAAAAGGTAAATGCACCAGCCTTAAAAACAGGAATGACGCCAGTAAAATTTACAGAAGTAACGAGTAGTAAAAAAGGAGAAGCAGTAAAAACAAACGAGCAGGATAGTGACTGGTACTCATACGAAAATAAAAAGTGGGCAAATGCACAAACACAAGATGGAAGTATGTGGGTATGGATACCAAGATATGCATATAGGATAGATAACAGTACGAAAACAACAGATGTAGTATTTTTAATAGGAACATCGGACAATTATTACGATGAACAAGGAAAACTTCAAACAGCAAAAAGATGTAAAACAAAAGATGAAAAAGTAGATACAACTACTGGATATACAGTACACCCAGCATTTACAAATGAAACAAGTATAGAATATAGAAATGGTGGATGGGATAGAGAATTAACAGGAATCTGGGTATCAAAATTTGAAGCAGCATATGCAACAAGTGGAGAAACAGCAAATAAGGCCCCAGTAAAAGAAAGTAGCGTAGTATATACATCAGCAAGTGTATGGGCACCAAAAATAGAAGTGCAAGGAGTAAATACAGATGCAACAGGTGATGGAAGCATACAGGCAAGAAACTGGTTAGATGGAGTATATGAAGCAAATAAAGAAAAAATAAAATATCCAACATTCCAGGGATCAAGTTATGCTATGAATTATATAACAATAAATGATGCAAATAACATCTCAAGAGCCATAACAGAGGAAGGAAATATATACGGATTATCTTCAAATGATGCAGATAGCCATTTAATGAAAAATAGTGAATGGGGAGCATGCACATATTTAGCAAGAAGTGCAAAATATGGAATAGGTAATAGAGATATAGCAGTAAATAATAAAAACTTAGATAATGGAGGAACAAGTAATACACAAGCACAAGGAAATACTAAAGCAAGTGCATATGCAGTAACAGGATATAACTCTAATAATAATGAATGGAATGATTATTTAGGAAGTAATATTAGTGCCTCAACAACCGGAAATATGAATGGAATATATGATATGAGTGGAGGAACATGGGAAAGAACAGCTGGATATATAAATAATGGAAAGACAGAACATGGGTTGAGTATCGTTGTAGGACAAAATAGAAGCACGAAATATGCAACAGTATATCCACATTCAGATGTAGGAGCAAACGATGATGAAAAAAGTGTAGCAAATTATAAATTAAATGACAATATATATGGAGACAGTGTAAGAGAGACATCGACTAAAGGAATAGAATCTAGTTGCTGGTACGGAGATTATTCTTACTTCACAGGAGGTGGTGTTCCGTTCTTAAATCGTGGCGGAGCTTATGGCCATGGTGATAATGCAGGTTTGAGTGCATTCCATCGCTTTGACGGACATGCGATTTGGGACCATGGGTTCCGCAGTGTGCTAGTTTAATATAATAACATGGATAAAATAAATCTAATAAATGTTGTAATAATAAATATGATATAGTATAATTATAAAAAATTATACTATATTTTTATGGAAAAAAATAAAAAATTATGCTCAATTTTGTTTTAACAAAAGAGCAAACACAAAGGAAAGAAGGATTTAGAAAGATGAAGAAAGAAAAGGGAATTACACTGTTAGCATTAGTCGTTACAATAATAGTATTAATAATATTGGCGGCGGTAACAATCATAGGAGTAGTAGGAGAAAACGGAATAATAAAAAGAGCCATGAAAGCAGTAGAAGAGCATAAAATAGGAGCTTTAACTGAAATTCTAGAAGTACATAAAGGACCAGTAGCAATAGAAAACTTAGGAGAAGTGCCAATAGAAAAATATATAGAATATGTAAAAGAACATGAAAAACTAGGAGATGACAAAATAGAGCAAATAGACCCATGGCAATATTATGTAATATTAGAAGAAAAGTATGCATTTTTAATAAGAGAAGAAGACAATAAAGATTTAACCATAATATATATGGGAAGACCAGAAGAATTGCCACCAAGAATAACGAGTTTAAACGCAGAAAGCACAAGTAATAAAATAAAAATAAGAGCAGAAGGAAGAAGATTAGAAGAAGGAAAATATAAGTATTATATAAAAAGAGAAAAAGAAGAAGAATATGGAGAAGCATTAGGAGGAAACGAAACAGGAGAATATACATATGAGGGATTAGAACAAAACCATATATACTATGTAAAAGTAGAAGTAGAAGCAAAATATGGAAAAGCAGAAAGAGAAGAGCCAATAACAACCCAAACAATAACAGGTTTAACAGAAGGAAATACAAGGTTTACATCTGTGCCAGAAGAATGGACAAATGGAAATGTAACAACAACAATAGAAACAGATGTAAAAGAATATGAATTAGAATATAGTAAAGACTTAAAGACATGGGAAAAATATAAAGAAGGAGGTATAGTATCAAGCAAAAACGAAACAATCTATGCAAGACTAACAGATGGAAGAAATGTAGGAGAATTCGTAGAGCATGAAATAACAAATATAGACAAAGACGAACCAGAGAGTGCAGTAATAACACTATCAGGAGCAGGAACAGTAGGAGCAAACCCAGAAGTAAAGGGAATAGTAAAACATGTAGATAGAGCAAGTGGAGTAGATATACTAAAAAGCAGATGGGTGCTAAACGAAACTAAAGAAGGAATAGGAGTAGGAGAAAGTGCATATACAGGAGGTTCATTTGCAAGTAACAACCAAGAGTTAAGTTTCAAACTAACAGAAGAAAAAACATTGTATTTACATGTGCTAACAATAGATAAAGCAGGAAATAGAAAAGAGACAATAAGTGCAGGAATAACAATGAGGATAAATAGGCATACACATACAGGAAATAGTAGTAGTGGAGGAGGATGTTATAACATACCAGTATACCACAAACATAGTGGAAGCTCTACATCGGGAGGAGGATGCTATACAGCAACATATCATAAACATAGCGGAAGTGCTACAACAGGAGGAGGCTGCTATACAAGCCCAATAACTCATACTCATACAGATGCATGCTATACTATGGGAACATGTTCAACAAGTGCAACTTGGCCAGAATCTTCAGGGTCGGCAAAATGGTGTGGACATTGTAATTCAGATAGTATATGCCATCGCGAATTTAGAATAAGGCATTCTAGCTGTGGTAGAGGTGAACAATATGTGTCAGGAGATTATTGTGCTCACAGTGGATGTCCTCAATATTGGGGAAAAACATCTTCTCATCAATATAGAAAAACATTAACATGTACACAAGGAGAAGGTGTTATAGGATATAATTTAGGATGCGGAAAAAATGAAACAACTATTGAGGGATATAACTTAAGCTGTGGAAAAAATGAAACAACAGTAGAAAGTTATAATATGGGTTGTGGACTACAAGAAAACCAAATAGTATCTTATACAGTAAGTTATTAAAATATAAATACACCATATTTATTAAAATAAATATGGTGTATTTTATAAAATGTAACACAACTGTAACATTAAAAAAGTTGAAAAAATCTTTATAAATTTATATAATATATATGAATAAAACAACAAAAGTAAAGAGAATGAAATTAATATGAGTATAATAAATTTAGAAAAATATAGGGAAGCTAAAATTGAATATGATAAAGAAATAAGAAGGTTAGACTATGATATAGTTGAAGTTTCTGTGCAAATGTATGATACAAGAGAAACAATAGAAGATTTAAAAAATCCAGATGTATTAACCGAAAAAGAAAAACTTAAACTAAAAATTGAAACATTGGAAGAAAAAGAACAGAAGTTAAAGGAAAATATTTGGCAGAAAATAGAGGAACTAAAAAAACTAGTTACTAAAATTCTTAATGAAAGAAAATCAAGTAAAGATGTAGAAGAAGCTAAATTTGCGATAGACAAAATTCAAGATGTATATTTTAATATACATGAGTTGATAGAAAAAATAGAACCATTTGTAATTAACTACTATAAAGAAAAAGAAGAAATTAAAATAAAAAGTGAGAATTTAGAAGAGAAAAAAGAAATAAATGTTATACAAGAAAATAAAATGCCTAATGAATTGTTAATTAAGGAAACAGCGAAAATTCAGAAAGAAGAAAATAGTCATAAAGAGATTGAAGGAGAAAGAATATTAGAACAAAAACAAATAGGCATAAAGAAAGAATTTAGGCCAGCAGAAAAATTTGACATACCAAAGCAAAGAGTAGTAGATTTTGAAAATTTATTGATGTATATTTATAAAATGTCGGTTATGCATAGGACAAATATAGAAAAATGTATTAGCAAATTTATTATAAATTATGATATTATAAAAAATAGTAATAATATTTCAAATGAATTTAATAATCTTAGCAATAAATATGTGTATGAAGCAAATAAAATATTTGAGAAAATAGAAAAACAAGAAAACTTAGAAGATATCAATAAACAAATAACAGAAATGCAAATTGAAAACAAAGGTATAAAAGATAAAATTATTTTATTAGCAGCAGAAAGTGAAAATATGCAAAAGCAATTAGAAAAACTTATGAATGTTCATTTTGTAAGTGGTTCTGCAAGTAAAATTTTGGAAGAGCTAGTTCAAAAGTCAAATGACTTGCAAGAAGTAAATATAGAAAAAAGCGTATTTATAGAAATAAAAGAGATGACCAAAAAAGAAAGAATGAGTCATATCATAAAAATAAGTAAATGGACAAAAAATATTGAGGAAAAGTTAAAAGATTATAAATTGGAAGAAACAGATTTTCAATTTGTTTTGCATTTAATAAGACAGACTGAAAGCATTTGCAATGGGTGCTATGAGCAAATAGCAAATTATATTGTTAATTTGTGTGATAGTTCTATAAGATTAGAAGAATTAGAGAATATAAATAAGATAGAAAAAAGCAAGATGCAGTTACAAGAATCAGAAACAGAAATTTTAAAAGATGGTATAGAATCAATAAAACGAAAATATTTGAAGATACCATTTATAAGAAGAAAAGTAGCATATATATTAGATTTTAAACAACTAACATAAAATCCAGTTCGATTTAATTCGAACTGGATTTTTCTACTAAATAATTCTATTAAAATTGCCATTAGTAAAATCTTTGCCAGTAAAACTTGATTTACTTTTTATAGTCTTTAAAATATGGTTTATTTCATCAATTGATTCATCTAAGAGACTGATTCGAACGCTACTTGGATTGACTTCACTATATGGTATAGAAGTTATCTTGCTATTATAAAGTGTAGTAACAGTTTGAATATTATCAGGAATAATTCTAAATTTATAGCCAAGTCTATCTTTTAGATAATATTTAACTGAATTCATACATTTAGTATCACAAGTAGGATAGCATTTATTAGAACTTCCAAGTAAGCAGTAACCCATATTCATAAGAGGAAGTCTTCCATATGCAATAATTTCAGTTTCTATACTTGAATTAGCACATAAATCATATAAAGATTTCTTATCCAACTCAGGAGATAAGCATGCAGTAGAGATGCCGTGCTTGCTTAGTTCTAGTATAGTTTGGGCATTAAAAATATTTAAAGTATAATTACCTATTAACTCTAACTTCCCAAGATATTTAGAAAGAGTGTGAATGCTAGAAATATTTGAAACTACAATTCCACTAATTCCATATTTAGAAATATAATTATCCAAACTATTGTAAATTATATTCTTGTAATTTTCTTTTATTATGGTAGGCATGTAGATATATAGTTTTCCTTTTTCTGCTAAAGTATAAATTATGCTTTCAAACTCTTTTTTGGCAAAAAACTTAAGTGGTAAATAAATTCTGTCGGCACATTCAAGCTTAGAATAATCATATGAAGTATATAGCTCATTTAGAAGTATACTATATTTACTTTCATTTTTGAAATTAGAAGGTTTAGTAGATGTGTCAGTAACTAAGTTCTCATTAGGCTCTAAACTTTTACGTGTAAATCTATTTATAACCTCATTTTCTAAAGCTTCTAGGCAATCTCTTCTAAGCTTATTTATTAAAGCTATTTTGGGAATATATACATTATTCTCTAAATCTATATTTATATATTTAAACTCAAACTGAGTATTAGTTGTTTTGTTTAGCTGCTCCAAAATTCGTTCTTTTGAAATTGGACTTGAAATAGCAGAAATAGGACAAACTTCAGATTTTTTAGTAACGGACATTGAAAAATAGTTTCCTTTATCTAAAGAAGTTACTTCCAAAGTAATAGGAACTCCTTTTCTTACTATAATTTTTGCTACTAAGGGAATTTTGACATTCTGTAAAGATATAAAATCTTTGACAGACTTACTTAAAGACTTACTACTTAACTTATAAATTTCATCTCCTAATTTAATTTTTCCCTTCATTCTACCAATTGTGATAGTATCGCCAATAGTTGCCTTAGCAATATTTTGCTTATTTTTCATAAGCTCGGTTACAGTGTATTTGTGTTCTTCATTTTCTAATGAAATGGTATCACCAATACTCAAACTATCATTAGTTTTAAAAGTAATGAGCCCCTTATCTTTATTAAAATGTGAAATGTTTCCAATATATAAGCCCATATTATTTGGCTTCTTTTTATAAACATAATTTTTATTTTCATCACTAGAGAAATTACCGGTGGAAAAACCGCCTCTATTAAAAACTTGCATCAATTTTTTTATATCAGAATCGTCTACTATATATGGCTTATCAGAAAGAGCTAAATCAATATATTTTCTATAAATGCTTGTAACAACAGACACATATTCAGGTGTTTTCATTCTACCCTCTATTTTAAAACAAGTAACTCCTGCCTTGATTAATGAAGGTAAGTACTTAAGAGAACATAAGTCTTTTGGACTTAATAAATACCCTTTATCTAGAGAAATAGAATTTTCATCAACTAATTCATAAGGGAGTCTGCATGGTTGGGCACATTTTCCGCGGTTTCCAGACCTTCCTCCAATTGAGCTTGAAAAGAGGCATTGACCAGAATAGGAAATACAAATTGCACCATGTACGAATGCTTCAATTTCAATATTTGAGTTAGCACAAATATATTCTATTTCAGAAAGGCTTAATTCTCTTGCAAGAACCACCCTTTTAAACCCTAAAGTTTGAAGAGCTAAAACACCTTGTAAATTGTGAATAGACATTTGAGTACTTGCATGAACATCAATATCAGGCATATTTTTTATTATATATTTTGCTAAACCTAAATCTTGAACAATAATTGCATCTGCTCCTAATCTATAAACTTCACTCGCAAGCTCCACCGCTTGATTAAATTCAGTATCTTTTATTAATGTATTTAATGCAAAATTGACTTTAACATTTCTAAGCTTAGCATATGTAATAGCTTCTTTTAAACTATTACTATCAAAATTAGTAGCAGAAGCTCGAGCATTAAATAAAGAACCTCCAAAATATACACTATTTGCTCCGGCTTTGAACCGCAGCTTTTAAACATTCAAAATCTCCAACAGGAGAAAGCAATTCAATCATATTATTATAAAACCTCTTAACTTAATTTTTATGGAATATATCCTATAAACATTGTAACACAAAAAATAGATGTTGCATACTATATGTTATAAAATAATTGGAAGTGAGGAGGAGACTTTATGAACGATACATTTGGAAGCTGCAATTGTGGGAGAGATAGAGGAGGATTTTGTGGCCTTTTAGGAGGAGAGAATACAGAGCTTTTATTTTTCTTAGTAGTATTTTTACTTTTATTTACAAGTTTTGGATGTTGTAGAAATTAATGGTTAAAAAGGAAAGGAAGGGGAGGTACCACGTTTGATAGACATAATATAAAACATAAAAATCTAAATGTGGGCATTTTTGAAAGCCCTTTCTTTTTTTATAAAGATAAGTTTGAAATGCTAAAACAATTATTTATATTGATTTTTTAATACTAGTATGATATAGTATGTTAAGTTAAAAAAGAGAAATAAAATAATATATTAAGAGGGAAACAATGATTTTACTTATAATTTTAACAATAATATTACTATCAATAATATTAAAAAGGATATATCATAAAAAAAGAAAAGTTATACTTCAAATAGGACCATCACTAAAGGATAAAGGTGGAATGGTTACTGTTATGCAAGAAATAATGGATTCAGAACTTTCGAGAAAATATAAAATAATTCATATTCCAACATATATTTCTAAAAAGAAATTTTTACTTTTCTTTGGTAGCACTTTTAGAATTCTTTGGTATAAAATTATATATAGAATAGAATTCAGTCATATACATATGGCGTCATATGGTAGTTTTTATAGGAAGTCAATTTTAATAATTCTTTGCAGGATTTTAAATATAAAGATCTTGCTTCATTGTCATGGCGCTTGTTTTGAAGAATTCTATAATAGCTTAAATGAAAAGAAACAAAAATATGTGAAAAAAATATTTAATAAATGTGAAAAGGTAATAGTGCTTTCAGAAAGCTGGAAAAATTTTTACTCAAAATTTGTAGAAGAAGATAAAATAGTTATAATGTATAATTCAGTACATGTACCAGAAAAAATTGAAAGAAATACAAAAAAGGAAACTATAAAAGGTGTATTTTTGGGAAGAATTGGGGAAAGAAAAGGTGTTTATGACATAATAGATGCAGTAGAAAAACTTTCAAAAGAGAATATAAGAGTAGAAATAACTATTGCGGGAGACGGAGAAGTAGATAAGGCAAAAAAACTAATAAAGACAAAAAAATTAGAAAAAGAAATAAAAATTTTAAATTGGATAAATAAAGATGAGAAAGATGAAATACTAAGGAAAAGTGACTTTTTTTTACTTCCATCATATAATGAAGGGATGCCACTTTCTGTTTTAGAGGCAATGAGTTATAGCCTACCTGTAATAACTAGCAAAGTCGGGGGAATACCGGAAATTGTAACTATGGAAAAAAATGGAATATTGGTCGAACCAGGAGATAAAGAAGAACTAGAAGAAGCTATTAGAAAAATAGTATTAGATGAGAAACTTAGAAATAACCTTGCAGAGAAAGCCTTTGAAACTATAAATGAAAGGTTAAATTTAAATAGTTATATAGAAAAATTAGAGAAAATATATAAGGAAATAAAGAGGAAGAATATAAAAGTATGTCTCACTTCATCAGCTGGAGGACATTTTATGCAACTTAAACAATTGTTTAAAATGACTCAAAAATATAATACTTTTATATTAACAGAAAAAAATGAAATTTCAAAAGGCTGTGAAAAAAAGTATAAAATGAAGTTTCTAATGCAACAGGAAAGGAAAAATATTACTTTTATTTTTGAATTTATTTATAATTTATTAAAAAATTTAGGCACTATTTTTATTAATAATCCAGATGTTATTATAAGCACTGGAGCTGGTGCGACTGCTTTTTCATGTCTATTTACAAAGATATTTGGTGGAAAGGTAATTTATATAGAATCTTTTGCTAAGGTAAATAGCAAAACAATAACAGGAAAAATAGTATATTCTTTTGCAGATGAATTTTATGTACAATGGGAAGAAATGAAAAAGTTATATCCTAAAGCACATTATGAAGGTGGAATTTACTAATACAGAAAGGGGAAAAAATAATGATTTTCGTAACACTTGGTACACAAAGATTTCAATTTGATAGAGTATTAAAAAAGTTAGATGAATTATTAGAAGAGGGAAAGCTAAAAAAAGAAGAGCTTAAGGTTCAATGTGTATACAGCGAATATGTGCCTAAAAATTTTGAATGTTTTAAATTAAAACCACAAGATGAAATAGATAGGATTACTGACGAAGCGGATATCATAATTACACATAGTGGAACAGGAAGCATTATAAATTCGTTAAAAAAGCAAAAAAAGCTAATAATCGTACCTAGACTAAAGGAATATGGGGAACATGTAGATAATCATCAAACAGAATTAGCTAAATTATTTAATGAGAAATATAAAGTTCCAGTAGTAGAGAATATGGATGAGCTATATGAAAAAATAAAAAAAATAGATGAATATAAACCAATAAAATGGAAGGAGAAAAATAGCGGACTAATTAAGTCTATTGAAAGTAAAATAGATGAGCTATTATAGAAAAAATGAAGGATTTGTTTAGAAATATATTTAGAAATATTATGAGTTTAGTTTCAAACTTTTCACCTGAACTAACAAGTAGGATTTATTATAGAATGAAGTTCAAAAAGAAATTAGAACTAAAAAATCCAAAAACTTTTAATGAAAAGCTTATGTACTTAAAATTAAATGAATATGAGAATAATGAGTTAATTGTGAAATGTGCAGACAAATATAGAGTTAGAGAATACATAAAAGATTGTGGATTAGAAAACATTTTAAACGACCTAATTGGCGTATATGACAATGTGGATGAGATAGACTTCGAAAAGCTTCCAAATAGTTTTGTACTTAAATGTAATAATGCAGCGGGATTTAACTTGATTTGTGAAGATAAATCAAAATTAGATATAAAAAAGGCCAAAAAAAAGTTAAAAAAGTGGATGAAAACAGATTACTGGAAGTATGTAGCAGAAATGCAATACAAGAATATTGAAAAGAAAATTGTATGTGAGAAATTTTTAGAATCAAAAGATGGACGTGCAATAAAAGATTATAAAATTTATTGTTTTAATGGAAAACCAGAATTTTGTATGGTGTGCATAGGAAGAGAACAAGGAAAGCCAAAATATTATTTTATGGATAAAAATTGGGAACTTTTAAGAATAAATCCAGAAGGATTAAATGCATCAGAAGACTTTAAAATAGATAAACCTAAAGTTATTGATGAGATGTATAATTATGCAGAAATCTTATCAAAACCTTTTAAATTTGTAAGAGTAGACTTTTATGAATATCATGATAAAACAATATTTGGAGAATTAACATTCACACCAGCAGCATGTATAGATAATGACTATGCAGAAGGTATAGATGAAAAACTTGGCGAAAAAATTGACTTGAACTCCGAAAATGTAAAAGAAAAGGAATTTTGTAATCATAGCTAAAATACAAAGAAAAATTGATTATGAAAACAATTTGGCTTTATTAAATTTCAAAAAAGATAGGAAAATATATGGAAAAAATAAGTGTTTTAGTACCAATATATAATCAAGAAAAGTATTTAAGAAGATGCATTGAAAGCATAATAAATCAAACTTATACAAACTTGGAAATTATTTTAATAGATGATGGATCAGAAGATAAATCTTATGAAATAATAGAAGAATATACAAATAAAGATAAAAGAATAAAAGGATTAAAAATTAAAAATAATGGAGTTGCAGATGCAAGAAATAAGGCAATAGATAATGTAACTGGTGAATATTTTTCATTTATAGATAGTGATGACTTTGTAGCAGAAGATTATATAGAAACCTTATATAATAACTTGAAAAAATATGGAGCAGATATAGCAATATGTAATTGCATGAATATTACAGAAAACACTAACAATGTTATACATAAAGATTTTGGAATAAAAGAAATAAAAGAATATTCAAATATAGAAGCAGTAGAAAGTTTGTTTTATTATAATTTTTTAAGGCATAGTCCTTGGGGAAAGCTTTATAATACAAAACTTTGGAAAAATATAAGGTTTCCTATTGGAAAAAATTACGAAGATTTAGCAACTATATATAAAATATTTTTAAATGCGAAAAAAATTATTTATATTCCAGAAGAAAAATATAATTACATAATAAGAAATGGAAGCATTATTCATAGTGAAATAAGGCAAAAAGATATAGAGGCAATATTAGAATATTCAGAAGATATAGTAAATTATATAAGAAAAAATAATAAAGAACTATTACCAGCAGCAGAATATTTGCTAGCAGACCATGAATTGCATTTGTGGTACAGGGTTAATAAAAATAAGCAAAACACAGAATATCTAAATATAGCAACTGAAAATGTAAAAAAATATAGAAAAGGGGTACTAAAAAATCCTAAAGTAACAAGAAAATCTAAAGTGCTATTTTTAGTATCATATTTAGGAAGAAGAATATATAAAACATTTGTAACATTATATAAAAAGATGGGGTAAGGAGAAAATATGTTAACATATTTAATAATAATAGCAGTAGCAACATTACTTTCATACATAAGTGTAAAAGTAGAAGAAAAAACAGAAAATAAAAAAATTATATATCTTATGAAGGGGATAGCAATCTTGTTTCCAGCAGTAATTGCAGGTATAAGATATAATGTGGGAACAGATTATGCTGGGGTATATGAACCTCTATTTGAAAAAATAAAAGATAATGAAGAACTTACATATGTTAGAACAATGGAAATAGGGTATGTATTACTAAATAGATTAGTAGTATTCTTTGGTGGAAGCTTTAATATAGTAATGTTTATAAGTTCACTAATTACAATGTGGGCAATATATATGGGAATAGAACATTATAAAAATAGAATAAGTATGCCACTTGCAGTAATGTTCTTTATGATAATATTATATCAAAAAAGCTTTAACTTAGTAAGACAACTTATGGCAATGGCTATTGTTTTTTATGGATTTAAATTTTTAGACTTCAAAGAAGATGAAAATAAGATAGAAGACGAAAAATATAAGCAAAAATACAAAGAAAAAGGCAAAGACCTTACAAAATATAAGCCTAGGTATAAACATAATAAAGAATATTATAAATACATAGGATTTGAATATGTAAAATATATAATATGTGTATTAGTTGCAGCTTGTTTTCAAAGAACCTCACTTGTAATGCTAGCCATACCATTTATACACAATATTTATACAAATCCAAGACTTAGACCTTTGAAAATAGCAAGTTATATTGCACTTCTTATAATAATTTTAAACTTTGGTGCAATTGGAAAGATTTTAGAAGGAATTCCGTCTTTAAAATATTATGCTAACTATTTTAAAAAAATAGGTGGAGCAGATATATCGGTTGCTTATTACATAAGAATAATACCTGCTATAATTCCATACTTGTTTTTATGGAAAAAAATTAATGAAGATAAGCAAATGAGTTTACTTTTTGGACTTAATATAGTTGGAAGTATCTTACTACTTCTAGGATATTTAACAGATACTTATGGAGAAAGATTATCACTATATTTTACTATATTCCAAATCATTTTATTTCCTTTTTATATTAGATGTTTTAAGGAAAATAAAAAGTTATTTATAGGTTCAATTGTATTTTTTACTGTATTTAACTTAGCAATATGGTTTTATGATTACATATATAAAAGAAGAGATGAAACAATACCATATCAAACGGTATTTAACAAAGAAGAAGTTGATAAAATAGAAAGTAAGAGGGTAATAAATGAATAAAAATGCTTGCTATCTTAAATTATATCTAAACAATAACTTAGGAGACGATTTATTTGCAAAAATAATTTCGGAAAAATATCCTAATCAAGAATTTATAATGACATCATATACAGGTGTAAAATCTAATTTTAATAATATAAAAGTTATTACAGGTTTTTGGTTTAGAGCAATAAATAAATTCCTAAAGACATTTACAAATACTACTATTGAAAAAATTATTGCAAGTAAACTAGAAAAAGGATTACTAATTGGTGGAAGTATGTTCATAGAAGGAAAGAGCGGAATATATGAAGAATTTAACCTTCTTAATAAATATGAAATCATAGGAAGCAATTTTGGCCCATATAAAACAGAAAAGTACATATTAGATTGTAAAAAGCTTATGGAAAAAGCAGATTATGTATGCTTTAGGGATACTAAATCTTATAATTTATTTAAAGATTTAGGGGAGAATATAAATATAGCACCAGATATTGTGTTTGGATTAGATACAAGTAAGATTAAAATAACTAATAATAAAAAAGTAGTTATTTCTGTAATAGACTGCAAAAGAAAACTAGATGAGAAATATCAAGAAATATATGAAAAAAAGATAGTAGAACTTGCTAAATATTTTGCAGGCAACAATTACGAAGTAGTATTTATGTCATTTTGTGAAAAAGAAAATGATGAAAAAGCAATAGAAAGAATTTTTGAGAAAATTGAGGACAAAGAAAAAATTACAAAATATTATTACAAAGGAAATATAGAAGAAGCATTAAACGTATTAGGAGATTCTTCTATAATTGTAGGAAGTAGATTTCATGCAAATATATTAGGGTTAGTCCTAAAT
>OFMI01001182.1_pt1 | contig 17498 bp, 10 predicted proteins | sample 1541741 | NCBI WGS metagenome assembly OFMI01 (sample SAMN04209219, study PRJEB22552) | human gut metagenome | biome: gut; material: feces | host: Homo sapiens | place: USA: Oklahoma | reverse complement strand
AAAAGTCTTAAGCCCCATGGATGGGGTATTTAAGACGTACACGTCACTCCATCGTAACCGAACTCAGGCAGACTTAGATTTTCTTATTTTCGTACAACGGAACAAAACAGACTCGGCTTTATGCAAGTTGCCAATCAAAAAACTGGAAACCGCCTTTTGACACCCTAATCTAAAAAGGAATGTATATTCCAAAAGGATGTGATAGAATGTTCCTACTGACGAAGGATGCGGGCAACAAAGACCCACATTATATGTTACTTTTAGATGATCTGCGAAAGACAAAAAAGGAACTCGATATTGCTTACGCAAATTTTGAACATGCTGTGGACCCGGATTTGATCGACAGTTCTATCTACGAGTTGAACGCTGTCCAGCTTCGTTACAAATTCCTTTTAGGCTGTGTAAAACAATTTGAAAATGCATAAACAGAGGATTCTATGCCAAGAATCCTCTGCTCTCATTTCCAATTTCATAGTTTTCCGTTAAATTATTCTTCTGATAGGTCATTCCTGCTATGACTTTCTCGCTGTTTTCCATCAACGGACGGGAATAATCCTCTTTTGAGACTTCTTCAAATGCTCCGTAGAGATTTTTTAAGATCTTCTCTGCATTCTCTACCCTGCTGATATCGTTTTTCACCAGTGCCATTGCCAGTTCATCACGGCAAAAACGGTAAACCGGGTATAACTCCTTTGCAATCCCATATTCAAAATTCAAAGTTTCCATCAACCGGTTTACACACTCGGAGGCTTTCTGTACCTCTTTTTTGAAAACCTCATGCTCTTTCTGTGCATATGCCTTTTTCGCATCTGCACAGTGAACAAAACATATTTCATATGTGATCAGTGTCAGCCCGCTTCGGTTGCACTGACTGATCCTTCTGGTAAACTCTGTGATCTTTTCTTTTTCCATACTTTCTCACCTGCTTACTGTAAGAGCTGAAGTACCTGCTGCGGGATATCATTTGCCTGTGCAAGTACACTGGTTGCTGCCTGTGTAAGCACGTTATCCTTTGTATATTCCGTCATCTCGCCCGCCATATCTATGTCTTCGATTCGGGAAAGTGCGGCTGTCATATCCTGACCTTCCTGCTCTAAGCTGTTGATCGCATGGTCTAAACGGTTCTGATATGCACCGATCTTAGAACGTGCGGAACTTACTTTTTCTAATGCATCATCTAACTGCATGATCGCACGGTCTGCACCATTAACGGTTGTAACATCCAGATTGTCAATATACAGGCTGTCTGTAGAGATCTCCGGAATCCGTACATCCATGGTCTGATGCTCGTTTGCTCCGATCTGCAGTGTCAGTGTTCCGATGTTTGTTACATCTAACTGGATCGGTGTTATATCTGAATAACCTTCTTCTGCTAAAAAGCTGATCTCAAAGCCGGATCTGTTTGTGATCGTGATCTTATTTCCATCGGTTGTATAAGTACAGTGATTTCCAAATGCAGAGGTTGCATCGATTGTAAGTTTTGCATCCTTTCCGGTTGGGATATTATCTGCATTGCTCATCGGTAAGCCTAAGAACTGCGCCAGTTTCTCATTATCACAGGAGATTTTTACCTGTGAACCGCTTCCATAAAAATCAGAAGTAAGCTGTAACGGGTCGCCAAATGTGTAATCGGCATCCTTCTCCACATAAATACCGCCTGCCTGGATCAATGGATTGATACTGCACTCTCCAAGCTCTGCTCCTTCACGCAGTTTTCCATATACTTCGGTTGCCGTATCTCCTGCTTCAATCTTAATCTCACGGCCATTGATCACGACAACACCTGCCGCATCGTCCGGAATTGCATCCAGATCTGCTGCCGTATCTCCATTATCATTGACATAGCTTGGTGTTGTTACTGCTGCACCCAGCGAATCATTGTATACTGCCTGTGTTGCAGCCTCATCGATCGTAAAATTGTATTTTCCTGCTGCTACGGCATCTGATACGGAAATTCTTGAAACATGATCCCCATACACTCTGGTATCGAGACTTCCGTTAAATAATGTCTTTGTATTAAACTCTGTATCGGTGGATACACGGTCAATTTCTTTTTTTAAGGATTCGATCTCATCCTGAATGGAGTCTTTGTCATCGTCTGTATTGGTTTCATTTGCCGCCTGAACAGCTAACTCACGCATACGCTGAATCATGCTCGTTACTTCATTTAAAGCTCCGTCTGCGGTCTGTAAAATACTGTTTCCATCGGATGCATTCCGGGATGCCTGATTCAGACCCTGGATCTGTGCGCGCATCTTTGTAGAAATCGCCATTCCTGCCGCATCGTCCTTTGCATGATTAATTCTAAGTCCTGAAGAGAGTTTCTCCATAGAAACGGACAGTGAATTTTCATTATTCAACAGCTGATGATTTGTGATAACTGCTGACATATTGTGATTGATCTTCATACTTGTTTCCTCTCTTTTCTTCTTCTTTCTCGTTGTCTTTTCCGCTTCCGTGCGCTGCTCTCCATCCTGTCATCTGTGGGATTTCCTCCCGTTACTTTATATATCGGTAAAACCTTTATTTTCTGTATGCCTTTTTTGTAAAATTACTGTGAAATCTCAAGACTCCGTAATGTCTTAAGAAAACTCTCCGCCATATGATACAGTGTCTTTGTCTGTGGTTGACTTTGCTCCTCATCGAAAGTCTCTGTGGTTTTTGCGGAAAATTTTGCTAAATCCACATCTTTTGCATGAACATAACGGATCTCTACTTCCTGCTCTTCTTCGGTCTTTAACATACCGCTTAAGGCTTCCTCCTGTTCACGCATGGCACTTAACGTTGCCTGACTGTCCGATACAATATAGCCTTCGATCTTATCGCCTTTGACAGAAATCTGGGCTGCGGTCTTTCCAAGAGCGTCTCCCTCAAATAAAATGTCCACTCTTCCTTTTTCTTCCTTGCCACGGACAATCTTCAATGACACGCCTGTAACGGAATCACCGACTAATACCGGGATCTGGTAAGTCTCCTCTTTGGACATTTTGGTACCTAACTCGATCTGCGTCTGCACCATACGCATCTCTTTTAAATCCAGACTGGTAACGTTGGATTCATTTTTCATGGACTTCATTACATTTTCTGCTGTCTCGGCAAGTACCTTCTGTGCTTTTGCCATATCCTCTGGAGATTTCACGGCTTCCGCAAATTCCTCTAAGACCTGCTGCTCAATATCTGCAAGCGTCACATCTTCGGTGTCTGCCGCTTTTGCAAACAGCTTTCTGAACATTCCGTTCCGGTTTCCGATCATTTCCTGTGCCGCTAAGATCGTACTGACCGTTTTTGGCAGATCATACTGCTCTAACATCTTATAGACTTCTTCCGATGCCACGGCACTGTTCCGGTACTCTGCCATTTCCTGCTCTGTATAGGATTTTTGCAGATTTACATCCTCCGGAAACTGCTCTAATGCCTGTTTGAACTGCTCCGGTGTCATGTTCTCCCAATCCGGGATCTTTGCTAATTTCTCAGGACTTAACTCCCGCATGATATCTTTGATACAATCATTCTGATATCCGGCTTCGATCTGTTCTGTTACGGAGATTCCGCTTGTCTCAAGCTCCTCAAGTCCTCCGAAAGAATCATCTACCGCATATTCCCTGCCTTCTTTTTTACTGCTGCGGACAGCCGTTAACAGATTTCTCATCGTAATTTCCGCTCCCTGCTGTGCCAGCATGCCAATCGCCGCTCCGTCTGTCTGTTCCACACGGGCGATCAGACGGTAGATTCCGATATAGGCACTCCGCTCTTCTTCGGCAATTTCGCTGTTCTGCTCTAATTTATATAAATATTTGCTAAAACGCACATCTTCATTGTCGATGCCAAGCTGTTCCTTGATCTCTATCGCTGTACGGTTCAACTCATCCAGATTCATGTCCAGTGGATTAATGCCGCTCTTTATCATTTCACGGACCACCTGCGGCTTCATGTTTTCAAATGTCTGCTGTACCTTTTCATCCACAGCCTTCATCTGTAATACCGCTTCTTTTGTAATCTCCATCTGATTATATGCAAGGATACGGACTGCTCTCTGGTTTGCAGGATTTGTTTCCATACCAAGGTCTGTTAAAATATCATCGACATTGCGGAACGCTTTCTGTATCGAATCTCCCATGTCCTTCCTTGGGGCTGTCATCAGTGTTTCATAGGATTCATTCGCCTTTTCAAAGGTATCCTGCAATACTTTTCCTGCTTTATGCAGCTCCTGCGGTGTCTCAATGCTTCCTTCCTCTACACCGAGTGTATATGCCGGAACGCCTTTTAACTCTTCAAATACCTGCTCAATATCCCGGTAAATTTTGATATTTTCTTCTGTCGGCTCAACGCCTCCCTGTGATAAAAATTTCTCGTAATATGCTTCTTCCGCTTTTTTTAAAGCCTCGATCGTCTCTGCGATCGCATCCGTATCAATCGAAAAATCTTTTCCGGCAAGTGCATAATTTGCTTTTGCACTCATTTCTAAACGCACTTCTTCTAACTGACGCTGTCTGGTGATCGCAAGAACGGCATCCTTCGGACGCTTTCCCTGTGCGATCGCATCCGTAATTGCCTTTAGTACCACCTCGTTATCCTGTGGAAGCCGTAAATCCTTCAAACTCTGATAACGTTCTAAATTCTCGGCTGTTAAAGGGATATCATTTTCTAAAAGCCACCGGCTGTCCTCGATATTTTCATCCGTAATCTCAAATCCGGTGTCTTGAAGCATTTTTTGAATTTGTTCATCCAATTGTGAAAAATCTGTATTTTCTTCCGTGCACGGCACGGAATAGGACTCTCCCGCTCCGCCGGCACTGTATTCTGCCTTATAGAGATTGTCGATCGTAGCATCCAGTCCGTTATCCAATATGTATTTTTTTGCACCATCTGAAAGCGGCTCTAGATTCTCTGCCATTTCCAGTGCTTCTTCCGTCTCACTGACGTTCTGCTCCGTTGCCGGAAGATCTGCCATACGCAGTGCCGCTTCGATCTCACTGACATTCTGCTCCGTTGCCGGGAGATCTGCCATACGCAGTGCTGCCTCGATCTGTCCGACTCCGGCACTTCCTAAGACTTCTGCGATTTTCTCGACGCTCACATCGTCTCCGAAAATACGGATGTCCACGCCCGCTTTTGCAAGCTGGATCTTGATCTTGTCCATTTCGGTGACAATTTCCGGTATCTCCGTATCATTTACAGAATATCCGTCCTCTTCCATTTTTTCATAGTCTTCTTCTGTAGTCGTATTCGCAAGAACTGCCATCTCGTCATGCATTGCCTGCGGGTCAACCGCTTTTACCTGCATCGCGATATCCTCTGCACTCTTTTTATCTTCTGCAAGCAGAGTCTCGTATGTTACGCTTTTGACGGTATAAGAATGTCCTGTCTTATCCGTTTCTTTTGTTGTGATATTTTCATTTAAAACAGCCTGCGTCCCTTTATTCTGGACTGCTGCACTTTTTTTCGTAATCTCTGTCAGATTGCCTAAGTCAACTCTCATAGATGCCTCCGGTTTCTTCTGTTTGTATTCTCTGCTATATATTTCGGATATTTAACCAAAAACTTAATGCAAAAAAGAGACATTCTCACAAATGCCTCTTTTCTGAATCCTCTAATATTCAAATACTGCGACACCATATGGAGGCAGCGGATATCTTATTGAATATTCCCTGTTATCCCATGGCCGTTTCTCTGCTTTGTAGGTTTTCTTTGCCGGTACATTGCCGCTGCCCGCAAAACGCTCTTCCTCACTTGTCAGGATCAGCTTGTAATCCCTTAATTCCGGTACACCGACACGGAAATCATCCCTTGCCACCGGAGTAAAATTAAAGACAAAGAGCAGACGTTTCTTTGCGTCTTTTCCTTTTCTTAAAAATGTATAAATGCTTTTTTCTGCATCGTCCGCATTGATCCACTCAAAGCCTTCTCCGCCGCCGTCTAACTCATACATACACGGATACTTACGGTAAATATGAAGAAGTTCTTTGACAAATTCCTGCAACCCTTTGTTATGTGGATTTTCTAATACATACCAGTCTAATTCCCGTTCCTCACTCCACTCACGGTATTGCCCGATATCCTGTCCCATGAATAGGAGTTTTTTACCCGGATGGCCCATCATAAATGCATAGCCTACTTTTAAATTAGCAAACTTATCTGCTTCTTCCCCCGGCATCTTGTTGATCATAGAGCATTTTAAATGCACCACTTCATCATGCGAAAGCACTAAAATATAATGCTCACTTCCATTGTAACTCATTGCAAAGGTCATCTTGTGATGGTTATCTTTTCTAAAATACGGGTCGAGCTTCATATAATCCAAAAAGTCATGCATCCAGCCCATATTCCATTTGTAAGTAAAATTCAGTCCGCCGTTCTGCGCCTCGCCGGTTACCTGCGGCCATGCCGTAGATTCCTCCGCAATCATCACGGTTCCCGGATTTCTGCCTAAGATCAGTGTGTTGATATGGCGGAAAAATTCGATCGCTTCTAAATTCTTGTTTTCGCCGTATTTATTCGGTATCCATTCTCCGTCATTTTTTCCGTAATCTAAATAGAGCATGGAAGCTACCGCGTCCACACGCAGTCCGTCAATATGGTAGTGCTCGATCCAAAGCAGTGCACTTCCGATCAGGAAATTCTTAACTTCGCTTTTTCCATAGTCAAAAATCTTTGTTCCCCAATCCGGATGTTCTCCCATCCGCGGGTCAGCATACTCATAGATTGGTGTTCCATCGAAGTCTGCCAGCCCATGCGCGTCTTTTGGAAAATGTGCCGGAACCCAGTCTAAGATAACACCAATGCCTTTTTTATGCAGATGGTCCACAAAATATGCAAAATCCTCCGGTGTACCATAGCGGGAAGTTGGTGCATAGTAGCCGGTTACCTGATAGCCCCAGGAGCCGTCAAACGGATATTCCAAAATTCCCATCAATTCTACATGCGTATATCCCATCTCTTTTACATAGTCCGCTAACGCATGTGCAAGCTGACGGTATGTATAAAATCCCTCATCCTCTCTTCCCGGATGACGCATCCAGGAACCCGGATGTACTTCATAGATCGCCATCGGTTTTTCATATGGATCCTTACATGCGGCACGGTCTTTCATCCACTTGCTGTCTGTCCATTTAAAATGCTCGATATCTGCTACTTTTGAGGCGGTTCCCGGACGAAGCTCTGCCTCGTTTGCATAAGGATCTGCCTTATACAGCAAGGTACCGTCCGCGGTCTCTATCAGATATTTGTAGAGAACGCCCGTTCCGATATTCGGAACGAACGTCTCGAACACACCAATACTCTCCGGTTCTACACGCTCCATCTCGTTCGCTGTCTCATCCCAGCCATTGAATTCTCCAATGACAAATACTCTCTTTGCATTTGGTGCCCAGACAGCAAACCGCACACCTTTTTTCTTTCCGTCTACAGACAGATGTGCTCCTAGCTTCTTATAGATGTCATAATGCGTTCCCTGTCCAAAGAGGTACGCATCCAGTTCTGTAAAGTTACCCATAGCTTTCCCCATAGTCTTTACCTCTTTCACTATTCCTCAAAATCTTTTTCCTGCAGTACTTTTCTATCGCCTTGTCCATGACGTTTGGATGCAAATACGCTGAACGCTTTTTTGAATCCGCCCTTTTCAGATTTTGCCACTGCTTCATCCACAATGTCTTTTACTTCAAACAGCGTTGTTGCTTCATCGAGTTTTTCAATACTGCTGATGCGGTTATAGAGTGCTAACACTCCCATTTCATCAATTTCGTACTCTAACTCCTGTGCATAGGATTTTGCAAATTCTACCAGTTCATCAATGGAAAAGATCGGTATATTGACTTTTTCGGTAAACTTCCTTGCAAATTCTTCATCGCGTCCAAGTGCCTTACGGATTCCTTCTTTGGTATCCTCTAAAATAACTAACATTCCTGCGGTGTCCTGTGACATCTGAAGAGACATCTTCACTGCCGTCTCACGCGTAATCTCTCCGGCTTTTTCAATGATCAGACAGCCTCCGCGGACTTTTTTCATCAATTCCGGAATATCCTTTTGATTTAAAGAAGCGGCTTCGATCTTACCAATCTTTCCTCCGATCAGTCCGGTTTCCTCCTGAATGACTTTGATCAGATCCGTTGCAAGTACGGTCTTACCACTGCCCGGTCCTCCCTGGATCATGATATTTCCCTCTGTAGAGTTCGTACTTCTTCCAAGTCTCCGTTTCACTCCGGTCAACACCTGACAGAGCTGCTGCTCCATTCCCTGGATCGGAACAAAATAAGAAAAGATCTCTTTTTGTGCCTTTGTCAGATGCATCGTTACATCTTCATCCTCGATCACATCTTCCGGTATCTGGATAGACGGAAGTTCTTCCTGTTTTTCCGGCTCTTCCGGCATCAGTTCTTTTGCTGCTTCAATTTCCTCCGGTATCGGTTCTTCTACTAATAAATCTCCGATATCTGTGGAAACCTGCGGCAGTTCCTGTGGAATCTCCTCTGATAACTCTTCTGACATTTCATTTTCCATCTCCTGTCCAAAAGATTCCTCTGCTGGTTTATTCTCTTCTATCATCTGATCAATGCTGTTATTCTCTTTGGATAATTTCTCGATCTCTCTTGTAAGAATGTCATTGACATTCTGAAATAATCTGGCTGCTTTTTCGTCTTTTTCCGGCATATTCTGCATATACTCCTGTTCCAATAATTCTTTTGGCGACAGACCTGCATTCAACTGAGGAATTACATCGACTAAACGCTCCATGATCTCTTCTGCTTCCTGAAGTGCTCTGGCTTTTGCAGATTCTAACCGGCGCTGCTCTGCTTCCTGCAATGCTGCCTCTGCCGCACGCTTTGTCTTTTCCCATTCTTCCAGCACTTCCTGGATGCTCATCTGACCGGTAATCTGTCTTTCTACCATCGGATCCTTTGGAACGTACAGACTGATCTGTCCGTCCGAATCCTCTGCCAACATCTCTTTAAAATTGATCTTTAAAGAACCGTCGATCTCTTCATCCGTCTCAATATGTCCGTATTTTTCTTCCTTCTGCTCCTCACTCTCATGCGGAAGCTGTAAATAAGGAATCTCCTCCACCATTTTCTTAATGGCATCCATGGAATCGTTGACCTCTTCTTTTTCCGTCGCATCCATGATCTGCTGCATATTTTTTGCCAATTCATTCTGAAGATTTACCGTATTAAAACGGCTCGCATTCATCGTAACCTGCGGGATCTTCACAACTTCGGATACGATCTCACCGGAATTGAGCATATCATTCGGACGCACCTCAACCACTCCGTCCCGTTTCTGGCGGAACTGGCGGTATTTCTCTTCCTGCTGCTTGGTCAACGGTTGATAGAGCATCTTTAATTCGAGCGCTTTTTCAACATATGCACCATCACCAAACCATAGAATCAGTTCATCACATGCTTCCACACATTTCTCGCTCATTCCTGCCTGATGATAGAGGTATGCCAGCTCATATGCCCACTCTTCAATATATTCCTGTTCCTTTAAATCCTCAAGAATCTGTATCTGCTCTGCAAGGGATTCTCCCTTTGCTTTGTATATCTTATATTTTAACACAAATTTGAGACTATCATTCGGAGCCATCTCTACAAACTCCTCATAATACTCCATTGCTTCATCGTAATTGCCTACATGGATTGCCAGTTCTGCAAGACGGTATACGATCGTTCTTCCAATCGGAGAACGTTCATATGCAAGCAGAAACATTTCTTTTGCATCATCATATCTTTCTGCCGTCTCATAGACTTCTCCTGCTTTTATCAGGGAATTTGCATTGCGAACACGTTTCCAGTTAATGGAATCTGCAAGTTCTTCTGCCATGTGATAATTTCCCTCTGCAAAAGCACTTTTCATCTGATCGAGTTTTAATTTATATTCATATTTATCCAACTTGTGTCACCTCTGAATATGCCTATAATAGACAGATTTTTATCCATTTTAGTGTACCATAGGATACCCTGTGTGTCAAAATTTATTATTTTAAAGCCGTATTCGGCAAATCCTGTCGAATACGGCTTTTCCTTAGTTTTTATTCTCTGTATTTTCCTCTGTTTGATCTTCTTTTTTTACATCAATTTCTTCTTTTTGAAAATAGCAGAGTTCATTCGTACGGGTATCTACTTTGTCCAGCTCGATATACTGCTCTGTCGCTTCCGGCAGCTTTTTCTTACGCAGGAAGCGATAGATGACCCTCTGTATAATGTAATAAATTACGGCAAAGACCGGAACTCCAAGGAGCATTCCCGCAAATCCGAACAATCCGCCTCCGACCATGATCGCAAAGACTACCCAGAACGGAGAAAGTCCTGTGGAATCTCCTAAGATCGTTGGTCCGATGATATTTCCGTCTACCTGCTGCAGGATAAAAATAACGATCAGGAAATAAAGTCCCTGCAACGGATTGGCAAGTACGATAATGATAAATCCCGGTACTGCACCGATAAACGGTCCAAAGAACGGAATCACATTCGTAACACCGACGATCACACTGACCAATACGGCATATGGCATCTTCATGATCAAAAGAACGATATAGCAGATAATTCCGATAATGGTAGAATCCAATATCTTTCCGCTGATAAATCCGCCAAAGATCTCGTTGCTCTTTCTGGCTGTCTCTATGATAATGTTTGCCCGTTTCGGTTTAAACAGTGCATAGGTCAGCTTTTTAAACTGTCCGATAAAAGTCTCTTTACTGAACAGCAGATATACTGATACGATCAATCCGACTACAATATTTAACAGAACTTTAAAAATACTGATCAGTCCTGAAGTAATAGAGGTCAGATACTGGTTGCTCTTTGGTAACAGATCGTTCATTGCCCAGTTACGCAGATAATCCGTTGCATGCAGCAGCGTATTCTCAAACATGTCTGCGATTTCTGAATCGTTCTTCAAAATTCCATTGACCTTGTCTATCAACTCCTGCACCTCACCCGGCAATGTGACCACTAAGCCCTGAATACTCTCTGCAAGCTGTGGTATTAAGAGTATCAGCAAAATTGCAATGATCATAATGAAAACTGCTAATGCGCCAAATGTCGCAAGACTTCGGCATAATTTTTTTGCCTTGTCTTTTTTCTGTATCTTTGGCTCGATCCAGCGCAGCAGATATTTTTCAAAAAACATCATGATCGGATTAATCAGATAAGCGATCACGATTCCGATGATGATCGGCTGCAATATGACAGTGAGTTTTCTCCATCCTGCCGCAAATCCGTTATAGCGGTAGATCAGGAAGAAGAAAATGATACTCAGTGTGATCACTAAAAATGCGGTTAATGCAATTGCCAGATAAGGTCTGATATTCCAGTGTGATTTTTTTTTCAGTTCGGGGGAATTGTTCTCCTTATTCTCCATGTATTCTCCTTAATTTACGCGGTTATAATTGATCAGGCATCCCTTTAAGATGATCTCTCTTTCATCATCGGTAAGCTCACCCATCTTTAAGTGGAACTCTTCTAAGTGATCTCCTTTTACGACATAAGCGGTAATATCAGATGCCTTTTCCTCTACGGCTTTTCTGATCTCCGGAATAAAAAGATAATCTCCATTTGCAAACGGAAGGTCTCCCTCTTCAATTAAGAATGGAAGCATACCCCAGTTAATGAGGTTGGAACGATAACGTTTTGTTGCATACTCATTTGCAATATTTGCCCAGCCGCCAAGTACTTTCTGGCAGGATGCTGCCTGCTCACGGGCAGAACCGTCACCCGGTTTTACTGCGAAAATCGTACTTCCTACACCAAGATTGCCTTCGCCTGCATCCGGGAAAGTTTTCCGTACGGTATCCATCACCGGTTTTAATTCCGGAAGTGCCTCTAACGGACAGTTGCCTTCTTCAATGGCTTTCTGTGCTTTCTGTACTTCTTTTGCTTTTCCAACATAAGCAGGGTCTTTTCTGGATAATGTAAACTCTGCTAATCCAAGTGGGTTCGAACGGTAGGATGAAGTCTCTCCGGATGGGATCAGCTCATCGGTTGTTGTAACCGGATCATGGATCTCAGATACTACTTTTAATACCATGTTCTGTGGTAAAGCACTCATCTGCGGCCAGTCTTTGATGTTTGGACCAAACTTGATCTCTACGCTTGGATCTGCAACACCCTTGCTGTCAAATACGCGGTTCTCGTAGATAGTCTTATCAAAGTGATATGCCGGTTTTGTATATTCTGTATCCATATCTGCTGCAGAAGTCAGATATCCTTTGTTTGCTGCTGTTGCTGCAATAGAACGTGCATCCATTAATGCTACGGATGCGATCTGACCATTCTGTAACTTAGAACCTTCGCGGTTCGGGAAGTTTCTGGTGGAATGACGAATGGAAAGTCCGTTGTTGCTTGGGGTATCACCTGCTCCGAAGCATGGTCCGCAGAATGCTGTCTTAACGATCGCACCTGTCTCAAGTAAATCTGCAACGGCTCCGTTTCTTACAAGTTCCATATAAACCGGGGTACTTGCCGGATATACGCTTAAGGTAAACTCGTCCGGTCCGATGCTTGTACCTCTTAAAATGTCTGCTGCATCGCAGATATTTTCATAACCACCGCCTGCACAGCCGGCAATGATTCCCTGATCCACATAGAGCTTTCCGTTTCTGACTTTGTCTTTTAATGTGAAGTCTACGGCTCCGTCTAAGCTGACTAAGGCTCTCTTTTCACAGTCATCTAAAATATCCATAAGATTTGCATTTAACTCTTCGATCGTATACACATTGCTTGGATGGAACGGCATAGCGATCATTGGTTTAATCTCACTTAAGTTGATCTCAATCATTCCATCATAGTAAGCAACATTTCCCGGATTCAGTTCTTTGTAATCTTCACTTCTTCCGTGGATATCGTAAAATTCTTTAATCTTTTCGTCGGTTCTCCAGATAGAGGACAGACAGGTGGTTTCTGTTGTCATAACATCGACACCGATACGGTAGTCTGCACTTAAGTTGGACACACCCGGTCCTACAAACTCCATTACTTTATTCTTTACATAACCGTTTGCAAAGACTGCTCCGATAATCGCAAGTGCGATATCCTGCGGTCCTACGCCATGCTGTGGCTCTCCGGTCATATAGACTCCGACTACGCCCGGCATATTGATATCATAGGTCTGGCTTAAAAGCTGTTTTACTAACTCCGGTCCACCCTCTCCCATTGCCATTGTTCCAAGTGCTCCGTAACGTGTATGGGAATCGGAACCTAAGATCATCTTTCCGCCGCCTGCAAGCATCTCTCTTGCAAACTGATGGATAACCGCCTGATGAGGTGGTACATAGACTCCGCCGTATTTTTTTGCACAGGTCAGACCAAACATGTGGTCATCCTCGTTGATGGTTCCACCAACTGCACAAAGGGAGTTGTGACAGTTTGTCAGCACATATGGGATCGGGAATTTTTCAAGTCCTGATGCACGCGCTGTCTGTATGATTCCTACGAATGTAATATCGTGGGAAGTCAGTTTATCAAACTTAATTTTAAGTTTATCCATATTTCCGGATGTGTTATGGTCTTTTAAAATACCATAGGCAATCGTATTCTTTGCTGCCTCTTCCTTCGATACGGCTGCACCCGTCTTTGCTGAGATCTGTGCAGCTGCTTCCGGTCCCTCCGGAATTAACTCTGTGCCGTTTACTAAGTAAACGCCACCTTCATGTAACTTCATATGATATATCCTCCTTACTGAAAATCGGCGGTAAAAAGCTCACCGCCGACATACTTTTCCACAAAAAATTATAATAAAAGCCCCACTAAAAAGCAAGTGGAAATGTGATCATTACCTTGAACAGGTCACCGTCTAAAATAATATCGAAGGTTCCGCCCATCAATGTGGTAAGATTTTTCGCGATCGACAGACCCAGTCCGCTTCCCTCCGTTGTCCTTGAGACATCTCCCCGGATAAAACGCTCTGTCAGCTCATCCGATGGGATATTGAGTGGTTTTGAGGAAATATTTTTAATAGAAAATACTGCTTCGTCTTCTTTTTTGTCCAATTCCACATAGACACGCGTGCCTTCCAGTGCATATTTTGCGACATTGTTATAAAGGTTTTCCAACACGCGCCAGATCCGCCTTCCGTCTGCCATGACAACAATCGATTCTTTTGGCATTTTTGTAAATATGGTCAGATTCCGCTGCTCGAATTTTTCGTTGAATTCTCCGGCTGTCTGATAAACCAGTTCCACCAGATTGATCCTGACCATATCTAACACAATATTGCCGGAGCTGATCTTAGACGCTTCTACTAAATCCTCCGTCAACTGTTCTAAACGATATGATTTTTCTTTCAGAATGTGGATATAATTATTTACTTTTTCATTCTCGATCTTTTCATTTTCCAGAAGGTTTACATAATTTATGATGGAGGTCAGCGGTGTCTTGATATCATGCGATACATTTGTGATCAGATCTGCCTTCATCCGCTCATTTTTCATGCTCGCATCTACCGCTTTTTCCAGTCCGTCTCCAAGATTGTTAATTCCTTCACTTAGTATCTTGTTATCCCCGGTAAACTCTTCCGACTTGATCTTATATTCCAGATTTCCGGATTTGATCTCTTCAATTCCTTCGATAATCTGTTGGCGCTGTACGCGGTCTTTTAAGATAAAAATACCAAATACGATAAGCAGGATTGCCAGCGCCGCTAAGAACAACGGCTGGGAATAGTAGTATCCCCATGCGGCAAGGATCAGTATCACGGCTCCTTCTAAAATATACAGTACCAGAAATCTTCCGGTCGCTTTTCCGCCTCTGTAATAGGTCTGTACTAAATCTATGACCATATAAAACACGCTGTTATTCCAGAGTGTTCCTGCGCGGAGTCTGCGGATCATACTCAGATAAAACAGTAAAAAGCAGGCATTTCCTACAAACGCTAAGATTCCTCCCATGATCAGAAGTCCCGAAATCTCCCATGAATGGGAGCGCAGTCTGCCTGTCATCATGTTTCCTGCACTGATCAGCAGAATTCCCGCCACTATGACGATTTCTGTTTTGATCTTATCAAAGCCGTTCAGATGCACCTCATCTTCGTGGGATTTTCGTCCCGTGACAGTACTCAGGTAAACCAGTGCCGCTATCCAGCCTATGATACTCACAAAAGTTGTGATAATACTGATCTTTATCCACGGATGCAGTCGGTTATAGGACTCTTTTGCTTTATAAAAATGGTCTTTATATGGAAATTTTGCATTCACTCCCATCATAAATACGGCATCGGTGTCCATGTTTCCGGTAATGTAGGTCTCATCCTGATAAAAATATTCTTCTAAGTTATTGATATTTGTATCGAAATGTATGTCCTCATCATCGTAGCACAGATATTGTCCGAGATCTTCGATCTTTTGTCTTGCCTCTTCTTTTCCACCTTCCTCTAATTTCAGGTTGGTGTATACCGCTCCATTAATACTCCTGTAATAATATGCTACGTTTGATTTTCCTGCATCATACTTGTTGATCAGTCTCTTATAGGTATCTATGTCTTTTGTGATAGAGAACATCATATTCTCAATGGCATTAGAAATATTCGTCGCTTCCTGCGTACTGATCTCTCCGTTCAGATACCGCTCAATATAGCCGCCGCCGTTGACTGCCGGATAGGTCTCTTCCACCAGACTTAAATATCCTGCCGCCTGATAGCTGCATCCCTCTTTTGCCCATGCCTCTAGATCTCCCAGCCGATACTGGAGATCTCCGGTAACCGTCACGGCTTTTGACGGGTCATACTCTCCGTTTGTCTCAAATTTCTTACGCAGATTAATAAGATTTTGTACCTCGACGGTGGTACTCTTAAATTCCTGTGTAAAATACCCTGAATCTAAAAATCCGCCTTTTCCAATATCCTGAAATTCCAGCATGCTCTTACTGAACAGGCTTCCTAACAATAACAGGAATACCACTAGCAGGACCGCCATGAACTGCTGTATAATGACCGTTGCTATTTTTCCTGCCGTTGAATAACGGTAATTCTTCATGCTATACTCCTTTTTCTACTTTATAGCCAACACCCCAGACCACCTTTAAATAGCGTGGTTCTTTCGGGTTTATCTCTATCTTTTCCCGGATATGACGGATATGGACTGCCACGGTATTGTCTGCTCCGACCGCTTCCTCATTCCAGATGCTTTCATAGATCTGTTCAATGGAGAATACTTTTCCCGCATTTTTTACAAGGAGAAGTAAAATATTATATTCTATCGGTGTCAGACGGATCGTTTCTCCATCCACTTTTACTTCTTTTAAGTCATCGTTGATCTCCAGACCGCCTACCCGGTATACGCTCATATTCTCATCCGCAACGTTGCCCAGATGCATATAACGCCGAAGCTGTGATTTGACACGCGCCACCAGTTCCAGTGGATTAAATGGTTTGCTGATATAGTCATCTGCCCCGATATTGAGTCCTAAGATTTTATCTGCATCCTCTGTCTTTGCAGAAAGAATGATGATCGGAATACTGCTGTTCTCACGGATCTTCAAGGTTGCCCGGATGCCATCCAGTCTTGGCATCATAACATCCATAATGAGAAGCTGCACATCATTTTTTTCTAACTGCTCGATCGCCTGCTCTCCGTCATATGCCTTGATCACATGATACCCTTCCTGCTGTAAATATATCTCTATTGCATCGACAATTTCTTTATCATCGTCACACACTAAAATATTGACCTTGTCCATTTTTCTTCGTCCTTTCCTGTTTTTCCTATTCTACCATGAATTATGGGGTTTCACACAGAATTATTTCTTAAGATATTTTGAAGATGTTGTTTTGGAAAATTCAAAGATAAAAATTATAGGATATGTGTTACCTAAATGATTGTACCCATCAGATATGGAAAGTTTCTTTCCATATCTGATGGGCACGTTTTTTAACCATCTGCTTTTTTCTTTTGTCTCCAGCGGAAGTATTCCGCATCTAAATTTACTTTGATATCCAGCTCCGGTGCTGCCTTTGTCTCCGGCACATCCGGTACCGGAACAGGTCTTCCGATCTTTTCAAAGTATGCCGGGTTTACTTTTATTTCCGGTTTTCCTGCCGGAAATGCTGCCATTTCAGCCCCGGTGTTTTCTTTTACTTTTTTCTGGCTGTTCTGTTCTTTCTTTTTCTTGATCTCTTTATTTCGTTCCTCGATTACTTTCCGGTATTTATCTGTATCCTTCAAATCTTCTAACGAAGACTTCAGCTCTAACTGATTTTCACGGACGGTCTGCTGCTGCTTCATCATTTCTTTCTTTGCAGTATGGAACATCTTTTCCATTTCATCCGTTGCGTTCTGTATGATCGTCTGGATATGCCCGAGTGCTTCATTAGAATAGAGAACTGATGCCGCATAAATATCTTCTGCCTTGTGATTTGCATCCCAGATGATATCATCCCGGCGTCTTCTCGCTTCACGCTCGCCGCGTTCTCTGCTGTTTGAAGTCATTTCGTATTCTTCCATCATTTCATTCATGCAGCTTTTCAACTGCTCAAGCAACGCCAATGCCTCTTTTTTGTTAACGATCACCTGT
>OFMI01001181.1_pt1 | contig 17526 bp, 7 predicted proteins | sample 1541741 | NCBI WGS metagenome assembly OFMI01 (sample SAMN04209219, study PRJEB22552) | human gut metagenome | biome: gut; material: feces | host: Homo sapiens | place: USA: Oklahoma | reverse complement strand
GACATATAGAGCTTTCAGCTCCGGTTTCCCATATCTGGTATTTCAAGGGAATCCCGAGCCGTATGGGATTGATCCTTGATCTATCTCCGAGAACCCTTGAAAAAGTATTATATTTTGCATCCTACATCGTATTGGATTCCGGCGATACCGAGCTTTTATACAAACAGGTATTGACCGAGAACGAATATCAGGAAGCAAGAGAAAAATATGGAAGCAGCTTCCGTGTGGGCATGGGTGCTGAGGCGATCAAAGAGCTGTTAGAGGCCATTGACTTAGAGAAAGATGCTGCTGAGTTAAAGGCAGGCTTAAAGGATGCAACAGGACAGAGACGTGCCCGTATCATCAAGAGACTTGAAGTAGTAGAAGCATTCCGTGAGTCCGGAAACAAACCGGAGTGGATGATCATGGACGTGATCCCGGTTATCCCGCCAGACTTACGTCCGATGGTACAGTTAGACGGAGGACGTTTTGCAACATCCGATTTAAATGATCTGTACAGAAGGATCATCAATAGAAATAACCGTTTGAGAAGACTCTTAGAGCTTGGCGCACCGGATATCATCGTGCGAAACGAAAAGAGAATGTTACAGGAAGCAGTAGATGCCCTGATCGACAACGGAAGAAGAGGAAGACCTGTTACCGGACCTGGTAACCGTGCCCTGAAATCCCTTTCCGACATGTTAAAAGGTAAATCCGGACGTTTCCGTCAGAACTTACTCGGAAAACGTGTTGACTATTCCGGACGTTCCGTTATCGTCGTAGGACCGGAACTGAAGATCTATCAGTGCGGTCTGCCAAAAGAAATGGCGATCGAGCTGTTCAAGCCGTTCGTAATGAAAGAGCTTGTAGCAAACGGAACCGCACACAATATCAAGAGTGCAAAGAAAATGGTTGAGAGACTTCAGCCGGAAGTCTGGGATGTCTTAGAAGACGTTATCAAAGAGCACCCGGTTATGTTAAACCGTGCTCCTACACTGCACAGACTTGGAATCCAGGCGTTTGAGCCGATCTTAGTAGAAGGTAAGGCAATTAAGCTGCATCCTTTAGTATGTACCGCATACAATGCCGATTTCGACGGTGACCAGATGGCTGTCCATCTTCCGCTATCCGTAGAGGCACAGGCAGAGTGCCGCTTTATGCTGTTATCACCAAACAACCTGTTAAAACCATCCGATGGTGGTCCTGTGGCAGTACCTTCACAGGATATGGTACTTGGAATTTATTATCTGACCATGGGTAAGATGATCGATCGTACCAATGAGGTTGATTTAGATACCGTAGCAGAAAAAAATTATGCAGATAAAGAAGAAGTCAGAAAAGCGGTAGAAGCAGAAGAGATCACAGAGTATACCAATATCCGTTTCAGTGCCGGAGACGGAAACCATGTTGTCATCTGTACACCACATGATCTGATGGGACACAACTTCACCAGCACAAACCATGCGCTTCTTGCATACGAGAATGGTGATATCACACTTCACCAGAAGATCCGTGTCAGAAGAGAAGCAGTCAATGCAGACGGCGAAAAAGTAACAGGCATGATCGAGACGACACTTGGCCGTTTGATCTTCAATGAGATCCTGCCACAGGATTTAGGTTTTGTAGACAGAAGCAAGCCGGAAAACCTGTTAGTGCCGGAAATTGATTTCCATGTAGGTAAAAAAGGATTAAAACAGATCCTTGAAAAAGTGATCAATATCCACGGTGCAACCAAGACAGCAGAGGTACTTGATGATATCAAGGCAATGGGATATAAATATTCCACCAGAGCTGCCATGACCGTATCCGTATCCGATATGACCGTTCCTGCGAAGAAACCGGAGCTGATCAAACAGGCACAGGATACCGTAGACCTGATCACAAAGAATTACAAACGAGGTCTTGTAACAGAGGAAGAGCGTTACAAAGAAGTTGTAGAGACATGGAAAGAGACAGACGATGAGTTAACAGAAGCACTGCTTTCCGGTCTGGATAAATACAACAACATCTTTATGATGGCTGACTCCGGAGCCCGTGGTTCCGACAAACAGATCAAACAGTTAGCCGGTATGCGTGGATTGATGGCAGATACAACCGGTAGAACCATCGAGCTGCCGATCAAGTCAAACTTCCGTGAAGGACTTGACGTACTGGAATACTTCATGTCTGCGCATGGAGCCCGTAAAGGACTTTCCGATACAGCTCTTCGTACAGCCGATTCCGGTTACCTGACAAGACGTTTAGTAGACGTATCTCAGGAACTGAGTATCCGTGAGTCTGACTGTGCATTAGAATCAGGCAAAGAGATCCCCGGAATGTATGTCAAAGCATTCATGGATGGAAAAGAAGAGATCGAGAGTCTGCAGGATCGTATTACAGGACGTTTCTCCTGCGAGACAATTTGTGATAAAGACGGAAACGTATTAGTAAAAGCAAACCACATGATCACACCGAAACGTGCGGCAGCAGTTGTAAGCAAAGGTGTGGATGCAGACGGCGAACCACTGACACAGGTCAAGATCCGTACGATCTTAACCTGTCGTTCCCACATCGGTATCTGTGCAAAATGTTACGGTGCGAACATGGCAACCGGTCAGGCAGTACAGGTCGGTGAGGCAATCGGTATCATCGCAGCACAGTCCATCGGAGAGCCGGGTACACAGCTTACCATGCGTACGTTCCATACCGGAGGAGTTGCCGGTGACGATATCACACAGGGTCTTCCTCGTGTTGAGGAGCTTTTCGAGGCAAGAAAGCCGAAGGGACTTGCGATCATTACCGAATTCGGTGGTGTTGCAACCATTAAAGATACAAAGAAAAAACGCGAGATCATCGTAACAAATCCGGAAACCGGAGAAACAAAGACATACCTGATCCCATACGGTTCCAGGATCAAGATTATGGATGGAGCTGTTTTAGAGGCAGGAGATGAGCTGACTGAAGGTAGTGTAAATCCACACGATATCTTAAAGATCAAAGGTGTCCGTGCAGTACAGGATTACATGCTTCAGGAAGTACAGCGGGTATATCGTCTTCAGGGTGTAGAGATCAACGATAAGCATATCGAGGTTATCGTACGTCAGATGTTAAAGAAAGTCCGCGTTGAGAACAACGGAGATTCCGAGCTGTTACCGGGAACACTCGTAGACGCATTAGATTTTGATGATGTAAACGAGAGACTCGAAGAGGAAGGCAAAGAGCCGGCAGAAGGAAAACAGGTACTTCTTGGTATTACCAAGGCGGCACTTGCAACGAACTCCTTCTTATCCGCAGCATCCTTCCAGGAGACAACTAAGGTATTGACCGAGGCTGCGATCAAGGGCAAGAAAGATCCGCTGATCGGATTAAAAGAAAATGTCCTGATCGGTAAACTCTTACCGGTAGGAACAGGAATGAAGCGTTATCGCGACATTAAACTGGATTCCGATTTAAACCGGTTCGCAGATATTGATTTTACAGATGAATATGGCGAGTTTGGCGAAGAGGAAACTGCAGAAATGTTAGAATCTCCGGAAGAGAAGATAGCATCCATGAGTGCTCCGGAAACAGAAGAAGAGGAATAAGAACCGATATTCAAGGCGGTGGGAGAAATCCCGCCGCTTTTTTTGACTCTGTTTTTAAAAAATACTTTGTAAAACCTATAAAGTAAAAATACCCATAATGCCGATATAATATATGCGAAAAGCAGCATCCGCTTTAGCGTAGAAAATCGCTTGAAAAAAAGCGAAAAATAGCATATAATTACCTTGAGAAAATGTATTTACAGGATAAGTGCGTTTTTAGAACGGATACTAGGGAAGGATGGTCAATATATGTACAAGGACGTTTGGAAAAAAGCAGCTGCATTATTCTTATGTGCGTGCATGGCAGGTACATCGGTAGATTTAACCGCATTTACGGTTCATGCACAGGAACAGACAGCAACAGAAGAAAAGGTTGAGGCAGAGAAGACTGAACAACCGGAAATAACGGATGAAACAACAGAGGATGCACAGAAAAGTGAAGTGCAGACAGAGGCTGTAAACCAGGAAGAGGAGCAGTCTGTTTCAACATATATAGCGCCATTAGTAGAGGAACAGGAAGTCCCGGTACTGGGTGCACCGGATGGAGTCACAGAGCTGACAGACGCAAATACAGCGATCGTTCTGAGTGCGTCTACTTATACATATGATGGAACAGAGAAAAAACCAACCGTTACCGTAGTATGTAACGGTGTCAGACTGACACAGAATACAGATTTCCTTCTGACCTATGCAGATCATGTCAATGCAGGAACCGCAAGCCTGACAATCGTAGGTCTTACCAATTATACAGGAAGCCTGACAAAGAATTTTACAATTAAGACAAAGAATCTGAATGATTCCTCCATTACAGCAAGTCCAACCGTTCTGACAAACGTTGTATATACAGGAAAGCCGGTTACACCGGTTGTTACATTAAAAGACAAATCTACCGTACTTTACAGTGATGTGGATTATACGATCACATTTGATAAAGATGCGGCTCAGCGTGTAGAGGCAGGAGTCAGTGCAAGAATGACCCTGACCGGAAAAAATAACTACACAGGCACGAGAATTTTTGACTTTACGATCGACAAAAAGAATGTAGCAGATACGGATGTCAGCATCAGCTATGATTCCGTACAGAGTTATACGGGTTCAGCCGTTACCCCGGAAGTAACACTGATGTATAATGGCGAGCTGATGGTAAAAGATAGGGACTATAAGATTACATATTCTAACAACATTGCAGCATCTTCAAGTGCGGCGATCACCATCACCGGAACAGGAAATTTCAAAGGAAAAGTAAATAAGGTATTTACGATTTCCAGCAGTGATATCGCTTCGGCATCCATTACGCTTGATACCGACAGTTATGTATATGACGGAAATCCGAAAAAACCGGGAGCAACCGTAAAGCTGACAGATGATAAGGGAACAGAAAAGACCCTGCGTCTTGGAACCGATTACAGTATTGAATACAAAGACAACACCAATGCAGGAGAAGCAAGCGTCGTTGTAAAAGGAAAAGGCAACTACACCGGAACCTGTGAGAAAACATTTACCATTTCGGCAAGAAGCATGAGTGACTCACAGTATGCGAGTGAGTTTATGATCCAGGCGATACCGGATCAGTATTACCTTGGTAAAAATGAACAGGTAAAGCCGACCATCACAGTACAGCGGGAAGGCGAAGAACTGAAACTTGGAACAGATTATACGGTTCAATACTACAATAATACAACGGTAAGTACGGATAGCAGCAAAGCAAAAGTTACCGTTTACGGAAAAGGAAATTACAAGGATGAAATATCCGCAGAATACAATATCGTAAAAGTCCCGATGGACAATGTGACGATCAGTGACATTGACAACTGGACAAAATTAGGAACAGCACCAAATCCGGCAGTAACCGTTACTTATAATAATGTAACCCTCCGCCGTGGAACAGATTATACCATAGAGTATGTGGATGAGAGCGGAAAAGCACTGACCAATGCGGCAAAAGGAATGACCGGAGTAGTCAGAATTACAGCCACGGCAGACAGTGTATATGAAGGAATCACATCCAAAGATTTCTGGATCTGTTATGATATTGCCGACACCTTGGCAAGTGATGTAAAAGCAGAGTATCTCTATACCGGAAAAGACATTGAGCCGGCACCTACGATCAAGACCACTTCAGGCAAGACCTTGAAGGCAGGCGTTGATTATACCGTAAGCTATAATCAGGATACGGTTAATGCCGGTAACAAGACCATAACTATTTATGGAATGGGCGAGTATGCAGGAGAAACTACCTGTGCCTATAAGGTTACACCGAAACCTTTGACAGCAAGTGACATTACCTATACAGCAACTTCACCGGTATATACGGGAAGTACTGTGAAACCGGAAGTAACCGTTAAGAACGGTGATGTAACACTGAGCGAAGGAATTGATTACGAGATTGAAGAAGTTACAGATGCTGCAGCCGATGAATATATCAAAGCAGGTGAAGGCAAACGCTTAAAGATCATAGCAAAATCAGGAAGTAACTATACAGGAACGAAAGAGATCACCTATACAATTGCACCGCGTCCGATAGCCGATGCGGCAGGAAAGGCAGCATCAGATATAGAAGTACAAGGCTTGGATGGTTTAGAAGAACTTTATACAGGTTCTCCGATCACCGTCAGCGGAATCAAAGTTCTTAGAAATGCAGCAGAACTGACAGAGATCACAGATTATGTCATTACATATGGAAACAACACAAATGCAGGAACCGCAAATGTGTACATTACCGGAAAAGGTAACTACACCGGAATGATTCAGGAGAGTTTTGACATCAAATATGATTTCAGCAAGGTAACAGGAAAGACCATGCTCGACGGTCAGGAAGAGACAGAATTTGAGTATGACGGTGGACAGCAGATCCGCCCGACCATGAAGCTGACTTATGATGATCTGGCAAACCAGATCTCCAATGAACTTTCAAGCAGTGATTATGTAGTCACAGGCTATAGTGGCAATATCAATGCGGGCGCAGAGAATGGAGCTTCTGTTACATTAGAGGGAAGAGGATTGTACAAAGGTACATTGACTCTGAACTTTACTGTTATTCCAAAATATATTGATTCGGAAGATATTTTAGTAGCAGATGCGATCAACACACCGGTTTATGATGGAGAAAGGCATAAGATCAACAATCTGACCATCTATTTCCGACAGGCATTGGAGTTAGGAACCGATTACAACCTAACAAAATATGTGGATTCAGGAGACAATGACCCGAGCAATACCAACAGTGACTGTATCAATGCAGGAACCATTACCATTACGGTAGAAGGTGTCGGTAACTATCAGGGAACCAGAGAAGTGACCAGATATATCGCACAAAAGAGCATTGAAGACAGTGATATTGAAGTAACACAGATGGCAGACATCGTGTACGATGGACAGCCACACAAACTGACAGCAGACCAGATCACGGCAGTTTATAACAGATACAATTCAACACCATTGAACTTAACCAGTGCAGATTATACGGTTACATCATGGAAGAACACCGGAGACGATCCGGATGAAGAAGACAGCGAATGTATCAATGCCGGAACAGTTACGATCACGTTAGAAGCAAAAGGCAATTATACCGGAACAAGAACCATTGTATATCGGATCATTCCGAAGTCATTAATAAAGAGTGATGGAAGTATCGCAGATGATATCCATGCAAGTATCACAGGAGGTAACACAACCGTTTATAATCGGGAAGTGCAGGATCCTGAGGTAACAGTCACAGCGGATGGAATCGAAACATTGTCAGATAAAGACATGACCATTACCTATCTGAAAGAAGTGACAACCGGAAGTTCAGCAGGTACTTATACAGAAGTAGATGAATGTAAAGATGCAGGTAACTATAAGATCAGAGTTACCGGAAAAGGAAACTACAGTGGAAGTTTTGATCTGAGCTATACGATTCAGCAGAGAAACCTCAATGAAGATGCCGAGGATTACCGATTTGCCATTGAACCGATCTCAGATCAGACATACACAGGGGATGCCATCATACCGGAAGAACTGAAAGTATTTGAATATGCTTATGATGCATCTGCTCCGGATGATAAATCTAACGAAAATGCAGTGCTCGGAGAAGATGATTACAATGTAACGGGTACAAACAACATTGATGTAACATCAGATATACAGAAAGCAGAGCTGACCATTGAAGGAAAAGGCAACTATACCGGAACCCTTACAACAGAGTTTGTGATTCTGCCGAAGAACATCAATGATAAGACAGACAGTGTATACGATGTTGGTCTGACAGAGATTTTAGAAGTAGAGTACACGGGAGAATTGTTAACACCGGTACTGCCGCTGAAATATAATGGTCATGATTTAGTAGAAGGAACGGATTATCAGGTAAGCTATCAGGTAGCAGATACAGATGAAGAAGGCAATCCGATCCAGGTAGATACGAACCGGGATGTAGGACCGGTTTACGGAACCATCGAGGGAACCGGAAACTATATCGGCACCAGAACATTCACGGTAGATGATCCGATCTTTAAGATCGTTCCAAGATCCATAAAGAGAACTTATGAGAGCGGAGAACTTACGGTAGAAGCATTCCCATCCTATGTATATGATGGAAAAGAGCATAAACCGGAAGTTGTTATCAGAGATACATTGAAAGGTACAGAACCGTTAGTAGAAGGAATCGATTATACCGTAGTATATGAAAAAACAGTGAATGCCGGAACAAATACAGTCCGGATCACCGGAATCGGAAACTACGGTGAGGAGATAGAACTGACCTATAAGATCATTCCGAAGAGCCTGTTTACTGGTTCGGGAGCAGATGCTGCCATGGTAGAGGGAAGCCGTATGGAAGAGATTGCGGAGCAGACCTATACCGGAGCAGAGATCACACCGGGTATTGGAATATTTGATACCATCAATGATGCTGAGGTACAGTTAGAGGAAGGAAGAGATTATACAATAGCTTACCAGTCTAATACAAATGCAGGTACAGCTACAGCAGTTATTACATTCTGTGGCAACTATACAGGTTACTATGATGCGATCAAAGATACCTATTATAACAGCTATCAGAAGACCTTCCAGATCGTACCACGAGACATTGCAGATGAGAACATCATCATTGAGTCAATAGACGATCAGGAGTATGATAAAAATCCAAAGGAACCGGAACCGGTCATTACGTTTGGCGCAACAACATTAGTAAAAGGCGTGGACTACACACTGGAGTACAGTGAAAACCATACGGACAGTGGAACGGTAACGATCACAGTAACCGGAATTAACAACTTTAAGAACACAAGAACAACAACCTATCAGATCACGCCGAAGTCCTTAGATTCAGCAGATATCCAGGTAGCTGCCATCGATAATCAGGATTATACCGGAAGTAACGTAGTACCGGATGTAACAGTAACTTATGGAACCACAGTACTGAAAAAAGGTGTAGATTATCAGTGTGAAGCGGGAACAAATACCGTAAAACCGGGAACTGCAACCGTGGTCATCAAAGGTATCGGAAACTATGGCGGACAGGTCACAAAAGACTTCAAGATCATCGGAAATCTGGAGTCCAACGGACGTATTGAAACCATTGCACCACAGGCATATACCGGAACAACGGTAAAACCTGCGGCAACCGTAACTTTTGGAGGTTCCAAGCTGATACAGGGAACGGATTACAACATTGATTGGAACAATAACATTGAAGTAGGAACTGCAACCGTAACAATTACAGGAACAGGAGTTTACAAAGGAACGATCACCGGAACCTTCAACATTGCATATGACCTTGCAGCAAACGGTGGAAATAAGGTAGAAACCAATTCGATCGCTGATGAGTATACTTATCAGGGAAGTGCGATCGCACCGATCACACAGGTTTCTTACAGTGGTCAGGCAATGACAGCAGGCACAGATTATATCCTGACTTACAGCCAGAATACGAATGTGGGAACTGTAAAGATCACAATTACCGGAATTGGAAAATATACGGGAAGTGTGAGCAGAAGTTTCAAGATCGTAAAGAAAAATCTGGCAAACTGTACATATTCTTCTGTATCCGGATTTGATTATGATGGTACGGAAAAGACACCGACTGTAACCATCAAGAACGGAACACGGACATTGTCACGCGGAACAGACTATACGCTTCAGTACAAGAACAATAAAAATGCAGGTGTTGGTCAGGTGATCATTTCCGGAGCAGGCAACTACTCGGGAACAGTCATCCGTTACTTTAACATCAACGTATTGCAGCCGACCGGTCTGCGTATGGAATCCAATAAAGCAAACAGCGTGAAACTGGTATGGAGTTTTAGCGGAAAAGCAACCGGATATGAGATCTACCGCAAGCAGAGCGATGGAAAATACAAGAAGATAGCAACAACGAAAAAGACCACATATACCAATAAAAAACTGGCGCCGTCAACTTCTTACAAATATAAAGTAAGAGCATATGTAAAGAATAGTACGGGAACAGTATATGGTAAATTTACCAGTGTGGTGATCGCTAAGACGACACCGGCAACGCCGAAGGTAACAGTTACTTCGCCAAAGGCAAAACAGGTAAAAGTAAAGTGGAAAGGACTTGCTTCTGCATCAGGATATGAGGTATACCGCAGTACATCTAAAAACGGCAAATATACCTTAGTAAAGACCATCAATAAACGCTCGACAGTCACATATGTGAACAAAAAATTAAAGAGTAACAAGACCTACTACTACAAAGTGCGTGCATTTAAGAGCAGCAAGGGTGTAAAGACCTATGGAAGTTACTCCTCTGCAAAGAAAATAAAAGTGAAGTAAAGATTTATGAACAGAGAGTACAAGATTGGTGCATACGTTTTTCAGACATATGAGGAATATAGCGACGGACTCGACGATGTAAATACGATACGTTACATCGTCGACAATGTCGACATGGATGATATGGATGTACTATTACATCTGTACGATTGGATGAAGCAGGAAAAACTGGTTTTTAAAAGTCCGATAGGAGAAGCATTTTTTGCAGATATTGTGGAGCGGGTTGCGACGCAGTCCCAGCAGCAGTTAGATGCAGAGAAAAAGATCGAGGACAAAAAAGAGACGACAGACAGACTTCGGAAATACGGAGGGATCATCTGTGTCATAGCCGCAGTAATTTGTTTTGCAATTTACTTCGGAATAGAATATAGTAATTATAAAGGGAAAAAAGAAATACAACATTTGCAGGATTTAAAGCAGACTTCCGTGAATGCACCGACAACCACACTTGAAAAAAAGGGTGACATTTCTAAAAAGCAGGAAAATGCAGAGGGTGAACAGGAAGAACTGCCGGACATTCTGCCGGAATATCAGGCAATATATCAGGAAAATCCGGAGTTTGCAGGCTGGCTGACAATACCGGACAGCATTGTAGATTATCCGGTGATGAAGCCGAAGAACGATACCGATTACTATCTGGACCATACGTTTAGCGGCGAAGAGGACAAAAACGGTACGCTGTTTATAGACAGCAGAAATGACATTGTCCACCGCAGTACAAATATAATCATATACGGACATAATATGAAGAGCAGTGCCATGTTTGGTTCTTTAAAAAAATATCTGGACGAAGAATACTGGCAGTCGCATAAGACGATACAGTTTGACACGATCTATGAAAAAGGAACTTATATTGTAACAGCCGTATGTCTTGGAAAAGTAGAATATCAGGACGATGATGTGTTCCGATACTACGATTTTTTAAATGCAGAAAGTAAAAAGGAATTTAATGTATTTAAGAAAAACGTGGAAAAGAGTGCGGTATTAGCGGACAAAGAGCCGATCAAATATGGAGATAAACTTCTGACATTATCCACTTGCAATCAGTATGTGGAGAACGGAAGATTATATATAGTAGCAAAAAAAATAGAACAATAAAATTTCAAGGATGAAGGCAGGGCGATGAACATGAAAAGAAAGACAAAGAGAAGAGTGGGAATTTTTCTGGTAGTAGCTATGCTTGCGGTCATGATCTATCCGGCATTTTCTACAACAGCAGAAGAAGAGAGTGCAGGATTTATCATTGAAAACGGCGAGCTGACAGCATATACCGGAAGCGGCGGTGACATTACGATACCGGATACCGTTACAGGGATCAGTGATAATGTATTCAGCGGCAATACATCCCTTACAAGTGTAACGATACCGGGTTCCGTGATCAGCATTGGTTCGGGAGCATTTTCCGGTTGTACCAATCTGTACCGTGCAGTGGTACCGGCCAGTGTAGTGAACATTGGAAACAGTGTATTTGCAGGCTGCAGCAGTCTGTCCGATCTGACATTTTCCGCAAACGTGGGAGTGATCCCGGACATGGCATTTTATGGCTGTGCAAGTTTATCATCCGTGACCATTCCGGGTACGGTTACAAGTATTGGATCAAGTGCGTTTGAAAATTGTACTTTATTGGGGAGTGTGACCATTCCGGCAGCGGTAGATACGATTTCCGATACCGCATTTGCAGGCTGCAGCAATTTAAGCAGCGTAGAAGTAGATGGCGGAAACGCTACCTATTCTTCTTATGACGGATGTATCTATAATAAGACACAGACAAAATTATTGTACTGCCCGGAAGGAAAGTACAGTGTAAAAATATCGGATAAGACATCCACATTGTCTTATGCAGCATTAAATGGCTGCTACGGAATTACAGAGGTAACACTTCCGGCAAGTGTAACCGTGATCGAGCAGAATGCTTTTTCAAACAGCGGCGTACAGACCATTACCATTCCATCCAGTGTTACGGATATCGGTTCACAGTCATCCTGGACACCACAGATGATCTATACCTATTCTAACAGTGCAGGAGAGGAATTTGCAGTAAACAATAACTATACATATGAGTTACTGGATTCACCGGAAAGCCCGGCAGACCCGAATGGAACAGATGATCCTGGTGTAAAGGAAGATCCGGAACCGAGTGATCCGGGAACTACAGATGATCCGGCAACTCCGGCTGACAATGGTACAACGAATGCATCCTCTAATAATACACAGGGCAGTGGAACAAGTGTGACCAGCACATCCGGCAGTGTAACGGGAAGAAACCTTGCAGCAGGCGGTGTAAGATCAGCAAGTAAGTTTACGGCAAAGGAGCATGTATTAGACTCCACACCAAAGACAGGTCCGGAGACAAACGCAAAAGTAATTCTCTGTATGGCAGTATTCTTTGTCGGCGTATATCTGATCATCAGCAGCAGAAAAGAAGAAGAGCAGACTGCATAAACTTGTTCATTTTTCACAGAAGTTCTTCATAGAACAATGCAAAAGAATTTTATTGGGTATATTATATAGAAAGAAGAGGCAGAATCTCATTAGATGAGAGCTGCCTCTTTTCGGATTTATGCGAGCTTTCATGCCCCTGAAACGCATTTGGAAAGAAAAAAATCTTGACAATCCGCCATTCTGCTTATATAATTATTTAGCGTGCATACAAATGCATAAATTGAAATTAAACTACAGGAGGTGAAAAACATGCCAACATTTAACCAGTTAGTAAGAAAAGGACGTCAGACATCTGTAAAGAAGTCTACAGCACCAGCTCTCCAGAAAGGTTTTAACTCTTTAAAGAAAAAACCTACAGATTCTGCTTCACCGCAGAAGAGAGGTGTCTGCACAGCAGTTAAGACTGCAACTCCTAAAAAACCTAACTCAGCTCTTAGAAAAATTGCCAGAGTTCGTCTTTCTAACGGAATCGAAGTAACAAGCTACATTCCGGGTGAAGGTCACAACTTACAGGAGCATAGCGTTGTTTTAATCCGCGGAGGAAGAGTAAAAGACTTACCGGGTACAAGATACCATATCATCCGTGGTACACTGGATACAGCAGGTGTAGCAAACAGAAAACAGGCTCGTTCCAAATATGGCGCTAAGAAGCCAAAAGACGCTAAGAAATAAGACTTAGCCATCAACAATGTATCACAAACAGAACTTGGTAAAAGTGTTGGAATGTAAGTTCACCTATTACGGATAAATTCGTATGAGAACTTTTCCCGCACGAACACAGAGAACGACACATGTGAGTACCGTTGAATTAATCGAAATCAAAAAAGATGATTAAGGAGGGAAGTACCGTGCCACGTAAAGGACATACTCAAAAAAGAGACGTTTTAGCAGATCCGCTGTACAACAACAAAGTGGTTACTAAGCTTATCAACAACATCATGTTAGATGGTAAAAAAGGTATCGCACAGAAGATTGTATACGGAGCATTTGAAAGAGTTGCAGAAAAGACCGAGAGACCTGCCCTTGAAGTATTCGAGGAAGCAATGAACAACGTTATGCCTGTATTAGAAGTAAAGGCAAGACGTATCGGTGGTGCAACATACCAGGTACCAATCGAAGTAAGACCGGACAGACGTCAGGCATTAGCACTTCGTTGGCTGACCCTGTATTCCCGCAACAGAGGCGAGAAAACAATGCAGGAGAGACTGGCAAATGAGATTATGGATGCAGCAAACAATACAGGCGCATCTGTAAAGAAAAAAGAAGATATGCACAAAATGGCAGAGGCAAACAAAGCTTTTGCACATTACAGATTCTAGTTTAAAAGCAGCTTAGTGAATCCAAGACGAAGTCGAAGAGGAACTTAGTGTAGAGGAAATTAAGGAGGAAAATCCCTTGGCTGGAAGAGAATATCCATTAGAGAGAACCAGAAACATTGGTATTATGGCTCATATCGATGCCGGTAAAACGACATTAACAGAGCGTATTTTATACTATACCGGTGTTAACTATAAAATTGGTGATACTCATGAAGGAACTGCAACCATGGACTGGATGGAGCAGGAACAGGAAAGAGGTATCACAATCACTTCAGCCGCTACAACATGCCACTGGACAGAGCAGGAAAACTGCAAACCAAAGGCTGGTGCATTAGAGCATCGTATCAACATCATTGATACTCCTGGACACGTTGACTTCACTGTTGAAGTTGAGCGTTCCCTGCGTGTATTAGATGGAGCTGTTGGTGTGTTCTGTGCAAAGGGCGGTGTTGAGCCACAGTCTGAGAACGTATGGCGTCAGGCTGACACTTACAATGTACCGAGAATGGCATTCATCAACAAGATGGACATTTTAGGTGCAGATTTCTATGGTGCTGTAGAGCAGATCAAAACCCGTTTAGGAAAGAATGCAATCTGTCTTCAGCTTCCAATCGGAAAAGAAGATGAATTCCAGGGAATCATCGACTTATTTGAGATGAAAGCATACATCTACAACGATGACAAAGGTGAGGATATCTCCATCGTGGACATCCCGGATGACATGAAGGAAGATGCAGAGCTTTACCACACAGAGTTAGTAGAAAAAGTCTGCGAGTTAGATGATGACTTAATGATGGAATATTTAGAGGGTGAAGAGCCTTCTGTAGAAGCAATGAAGAAAGCTTTAAGAAAAGCAACCTGTGAATGTTTAGCAATCCCTGTTTGCTGTGGTTCTGCTTACAGAAACAAGGGTGTTCAGAAATTACTGGATGCGATCTTAGAGTATATGCCGGCTCCAACCGACATCCCTGCAATCAAGGGTGTAGATTTAGAAGGTAACGAGATTGAGAGGCATTCATCTGATGATGAGCCGTTCTCAGCTCTTGCATTCAAGATCATGACAGACCCATTCGTAGGAAAATTAGCATTCTTCCGTGTTTACTCCGGAACATTGAACTCCGGTTCTTATGTACTGAATGCAACAAAAGGTAAAAAAGAGCGTGTTGGACGTATCTTACAGATGCATGCAAACAAGAGAGAAGAGCTTGACAAAGTTTACTCCGGTGATATTGCAGCAGCAGTAGGATTTAAGCTGACAACCACAGGTGATACAATCTGTGATGAAAAAGCTCCGGTTATCTTAGAGTCCATGGAATTCCCGGAACCGGTTATCGAGCTTGCTATCGAGCCTAAGACAAAAGCCGGACAGGGAAAAATGGGTGAGGCTCTTGCAAAACTTGCAGAGGAAGACCCGACATTCCGTGCTCATACAAATACAGAAACAGGACAGACAATCATCGCTGGTATGGGTGAGCTTCACTTAGAGATCATCGTAGACAGACTTCTTCGTGAGTTCAACGTAGAGGCAAATGTAGGTGCACCACAGGTTGCTTACAAAGAAACCTTTACAAAACCGGTTGATCAGGAATACAAATATGCAAAACAGTCCGGTGGTCGTGGACAGTACGGTCACTGTAAAGTTAAATTCGAGCCAATGGATGCCAACGGAGAAGAATTATTCAAATTCGATTCTACTGTTGTCGGTGGTGCAATCCCGAAAGAGTATATCCCGGCAGTCGGCGAAGGTATCGAAGAAGCAACACAGGCTGGTATTTTAGCAGGATTCCCGGTAGTTGGTGTTCATGCAACAGTATATGATGGTTCTTACCATGAAGTCGATTCATCCGAAATGGCATTCCATATTGCCGGATCTATGGCATTCAAGGAAGCTATGCAGAAAGCAAACCCTGTATTACTTGAGCCTATCATGAAGGTTGAGGTAACTATGCCGGAAGAATACATGGGTGATGTTATCGGTGATATCAACTCACGTCGTGGACGTATCGAAGGTATGGATGATCTTGGCGGCGGAAAAATCGTTCGCGGATATGTACCTTTAGCAGAAATGTTCGGTTACTCCACAGACTTACGTTCCAAAACACAGGGACGTGGTAACTACTCTATGTTCTTCGAGAAATACGAGCAGGTACCAAAGAATATTCAGGAGAAAATTATTTCTGAAAAAGGCAAATAAACCTTGAAAAAACCTGTTCTATTTTATATAATCAGAATCAGGTGAGTTAAAAATAAAAACAATAGCCCGAAGGGCATCAAATTAAGGAGGATATTCAAAATGGCTAAAGCTAAATTTGAAAGAACGAAACCACATTGTAATATTGGTACCATCGGTCATGTAGACCATGGTAAAACAACTTTAACAGCAGCTATCACAAAAGTACTTGCTGCAAGAGTTGCCGGAAACGAAGCTACAGATTTCGAGAACATCGATAAAGCTCCGGAAGAAAGAGAAAGAGGTATCACAATCTCTACAGCTCACGTTGAGTACGAGACAGAGAGACGTCACTATGCACACGTTGACTGCCCAGGCCATGCTGACTATGTAAAGAACATGATCACTGGTGCTGCACAGATGGACGGAGCTATCTTAGTAGTAGCTGCAACTGACGGTGTTATGGCTCAGACAAAAGAGCACATCTTATTATCCCGTCAGGTAGGTGTACCTTACATCGTTGTTTTCTTAAACAAATGCGATATGGTAGATGACGAAGAGTTAATCGAGTTAGTAGAGATGGAAGTAACAGAGCAGTTAGAGGAGTATGATTTCCATGATTGCCCAATCATCAAAGGTTCTGCATTAAAAGCTCTTGAAGATCCAAACGGCGAGTGGGGCGACAAGATCATGGAGTTAATGGACACAGTTGATGAGTTCATCCCAGATCCACAGCGTGCTACAGATCAGCCATTCTTAATGCCAATCGAGGATATCTTCACAATCACAGGACGTGGTACTGTTGCTACTGGTAGAGTAGAGCGTGGAGTTCTTCATGTAAATGAGGAAGTTGAAATCGTTGGTATCAAAGAGGAAGTTAAGAAGACTGTTGTAACAGGAATCGAAATGTTCCGTAAATTATTAGACGAGGCTCAGGCTGGTGATAACATCGGTGCATTACTTCGTGGTATCCAGAGAACTGAAATCGAAAGAGGACAGGTTCTTGCAAAACCAGGTACAGTAACATGCCATACAAAATTCACAGCTCAGGTTTACGTTTTAACAAAAGACGAGGGTGGTCGTCATACACCTTTCTTCAATAATTATCGTCCACAGTTCTACTTCAGAACAACAGACGTAACAGGTGTTATCGAGTTACCAGCTGGTACAGAAATGTGCATGCCTGGAGATAACGTAGAAATGACAATCGAACTGATCCACCCAATCGCTATGGAGCAGGGTCTTACATTCGCTATCCGTGAAGGTGGACGTACTGTAGGAT
>OFMI01001175.1_pt1 | contig 17600 bp, 6 predicted proteins | sample 1541741 | NCBI WGS metagenome assembly OFMI01 (sample SAMN04209219, study PRJEB22552) | human gut metagenome | biome: gut; material: feces | host: Homo sapiens | place: USA: Oklahoma | reverse complement strand
GCAGCTGCCGGAGCGGTGCTTAAGCCGCAAGGCGGGAATTGTGCGGTGTTGCCTTTATTAGCGGCTGCTCATCCGTTCAGTTTGGCGTACTCTTCGTCGGTAACGGGCTCGCACCATTCGTTGCTGCAATCTTCGCCGGGAACTTCCACAGCAATGTGGCTGAACCAGCTGTCGGCCTTGGCACCGTGCCAGTGCTTGACGTTGGCCGGGATGGTGATCACGGTGCCGGGGGTCAGGCTGACGGCAGGTTTGCCTTCTTCCTGGAATTGATAACGCCTTCTATATTTTCATATAAATACCACAACAATAGTACAACAATAGTACAACACAAACAGGATTTAAGGCAAAGAGCTGCAGGCAGTATGATGCGGGAATAATCAACCAGCAGGGTTCCGGCTGCTCCGGCGTGATGAGTGCATCGCGCCCTACAATCGGTCCAATGCCTTATCGCAGTATGTTAAGCATGTAACCATCATATTTTTTCAAAACCCCTTATCGAAAAAACTGCCCGCACAACGGCTTATCATACCGTGTACGGGCAGTTGATTTATCATTATCTACTTTTCTCTCAGGTCTGGGTCGATAAACGCAACCCCACCTGGTACCCCAGCAGGGTGCGGGTTTCCACCGGCTGATGGCGGATGAGGGAAAGCAGCTGCTGTGCGGTACGGCGGCCCAGCTGTTCGGCATCAAAAGAGACCGCCGTGATCTGTGGCGTACACCCCTGCAGCGCTTCGTCGTCATACAGGGAGGCAAGACGGATATCCTGCGGCACGCGCAGGTTCAGCTGTCTCAGGGTGTTCAAAGCCAGCTGGGCAACCTGGTCATCCATGCACAGGATGCAGTCCGCCCCACGCTGTACCGCGAGCTCCACAGCGCTGGTGCGTAGATCGTCGCTTTCCAGCTCCAAAAACAGCAGGCTCTCATCAATCTTGCAGCAGGCGCGGTCATGCGCCTGCTTATAGCCTTCCAGGCGGGACTGGTTGACGGTGTACAGCATGGATCCGCCCAGCAAAGCAATGCGGTGCAGGCCCTTCATCAGCAGCAGGCTGACCAGCTCGCGGCAGCCGCCCACCTGATCATGGTCCACCGAGATGACATCCTGGTCAGCCGGGCGGCCAATGGCAACAAAGGGGATGCCGCTTTTTTTCAGCATGGGGATCAGCGGATCACGCTCCAGCGTGCGGGCCAGAATCACGCCATCGATCTTGCGGTTGACCAGTAGACGCTGCATCGGGCTTGTTTCCTGCTCGCCCACCATCGTCATCAGCACATCATAATCATTGCGGGCGGCAATATCGTACACGGCGCTGACGGTTTTGCGCAAAAATGGTGCGGCAAGGTTGCCAAACTGGCGCGAGAACACCAGTGAGATATTATAAGACTGCTGGGTTACCAACCCGCGTGCCAGCATATTGGGCACATAGTTTTTCTCTTTGGCGTACTGGACCACGCGGGCGCGGGTCGCTTCGCTGACACGGCCATTGCCCGAAAGGGCACGGGATACCGTGGTCTTGGACACACCAAGGTCTTCAGCCATCTGGCTGATGTCAATTTTTTTTTCTCCTTCTGTCTGTTTACGGCGCGGCATGGGTTTACTCCTGTTAACGTTTGCTTCTATAAGATCTTCTTTCTGTCCTTGCCGGTTTTCTACCCCACGGGCAGTTCCCAGGGTACTGTTCCAGAAACCAGTCCCCCACCCCGGCCATTCCCTACTTGGTTAATGGACTTAACATATTATACCACATTTTCCTGGATCATGGTAGCCCCCTGTGCAAAGAAAGCAAAGAATACACTACCCCAGTACGGGGTCATTATATCATTCCTGGCTCTGTTTCCGTTTTCCAGTGTGTTTTATAACCTGGTAAAGTTTTCTCATTTTGTCCGTATCCTGCTCAGTCATCATACCTGCGCCAAATTGGGCGGCTTGGGCCAATGCCAGCAGAGCTTCGGCATCCTGGGGTTCAAGGGCGGGGACACAACTTTGCAAAAATGCGGCAAACTCCGGCGCATCGGATGGTGTATCCGGCGGCAGGCCGCGACGCACCAAAAGGCGGTAGATGCTGCCAAACACGGCCAGCACCCGCGCGTTGCAGCTGCCCCGGCCATACCCCATGGCATGGCGGCGGGCCAGCACCAGCAGCACCGCAGCAGCCAACAGGCACCCCCCCAGCAACGCCGCCAAAACCAGCCTGCTGCGGGGCACGATGGTGACTGCGGGTTCGTTTGCGCTGCTCTCCCCTGCTGCGGGGGCGGTGTCTTGACCTTGAGTTTCGGGCAGCGGGTCGGTGCGCAGGTCGGCCTGTTGGGCGCTGACCAGCACGCCGGGGGTCATCTCCATGGGGGTCCAGCCCTGTCCGGAAATGTACACCTCCGCCCAGGCGTGGGCGTTATCGTCCTGCAAAATGGCGTGCCAGCTGCCGTCCTCCTGTTGGGTAAACAGGCTTTGCGGCGCGGCATAGCCCACCACATAGCGCGCAGGCAGCCCGAACATGCGGAACATAACCACCGCCGCCGAGGCAAACTGCACACTGTACCCCTGTTTGGATTCCGTTAAAAAGTAACGGATGGGGTCGGCCCCCTCCGGCGGCTGGGGAGCGCTGGCGTTATACTGGTAGTTGGTGTTTAGATAGGCGCGGATGTAATCGCCAATGTCCGCAGCTTCGGTCAGCTTCTGGTCCTTTTTGGCTTCATCGCACAGGGCTTGCAGCTCGTCATAGCCGTCCGGCACGGCGGTGTAGCGGCTGGCGGCGTAAGCGGCATAGGATGCTTCCATCCGGTCCAGCACGCTGGGGTCGGCATCGGCGCGGGCTTCCAACTGGGTTTGGGCGGTATCCCGCGGGTAATACAGGAACACATCGTCCTGCGCGGTCTGGCCCGCGGCGGCGCCATCGCCCTGGATGGTGTAATAATCGCCCCAGTAGGCGTTGTACGGTGCATAGGTGTACTGGGTATCGGCGTGGATGCGCTCCACCGTCAGCGTCTGGGGCTGGGCGGTGCCGTCATAGGCGGTGCGCAAAAACGGCAGGCTGGCAATGGTCAGCCGGGCGTTATCCTCGGTTTTCCAGTTCATGGCGGCGCTGTCAAAGGCATCGGCATCAGGGGCCTGCCAGGTGGTGCCGTCATAGCTGCCGCCGATAAATCCCCGAAGGTATACGGTTTCTTCGGGTTTGTCGCTGGCGGTCAGGGCCAGATCCGTCACTCCGCTGACCTGGATACCCCCGCCCTGGCTCAAGGCGCCATCCGCCACACCACCGGCAGCGGCTTCTACCTGAATGTTCAGCCTGCCGCCGCTGACCCGCGGCAACCAGGTAATGGCGGTGCTCAGCGCGGCGGATTCCACCCGCTGGGCCGCGGGCTGCAGCCAGCCAAGGGGAACCCCCAGCGCCGGGCGCAGCAGCCACCAACAGGGCAGCGCCAGCGCAAGGCAAAGCCCGCCCGCCGCCAGCGCGGCAGACTTTTGGATGTTATAATGGCGGCAAAGGTTCTGGCGGTAGTTTTCGGTATCGCTCCTGCCCCACAAGGCCCGCCGCTGCACCGAGCAGGAAGCTGCCCACGCCCCCATCCAACCGGCCAAAAGCAGCAGGCAGGCGGGCACAGCAGGCGCGGCCCCGGCCAGCGCCAGCAGCACAACAACGGGCAGCAGCATTAAATCCAGCAGCAGGGCATCCGCACGGCGCAGGGCCGCAGCGGCCAGCGCCCCGGTAACGGGCAAGGCGGCCAGCAGCAAAAACAGCCCCAGCTGCGCCGCACTGCCGCCCTGGGCCACCGGCAGCGCGCTGCCAAGGCGGGCGTTCAGGCTTTGGGCAATGTTCCCGGCGCACTGCTGCGCCCCGGCCAAAAAGTTCCGCTGGCAGATGAACAACACCACAAGATACACAATCACCCCCGCCAGCAGCCCCCAGCGGCGCAGGGCTTGCGGCGCACGCAGGAACAGCGCCCACCCGGCGCAGAAAGCGGCTGCCGCGGGCCACACCCACAACGGCACCGCAATGCCGAACCCGGTGGAAAGCACCAGCAGCAAACCAAAGGTGAGCGCCAGCAGCAGCGCGGCATCTGCCGCCAGCCACAACGCGGGGTGCGCTGCGGGGCGCTGGGTGCTCACCAGCACACGGTCCACAAACTTCAGCCCACTGCCGGGGTCGGCAGCACCGCGCCGGTTCAGGGCAGTACGTTCTTTTTTGCGCTTGGGCGGGTTTTTGCGGTGCTTCGCCGCCTGTTGGGGAAAATCCCCCCATTCCTCCGCTCCGTCCAGGTCCCCACCGGGGGTCAGGGCAGCGCGCAGGGCGGTCAGCGGTTCGCGCACCATCAGGCGGTCCAGCTTGGCGCTCAGCTTCCAGTGTACCTGCTTGAGGGTATCCCCGTCCCGGTACTCCCGCAGCTCATAGCTGCCGCCCAGGGTGGCGCGGGTATCGGCTTCGTCGCCGTCCTCATCGGGGGCGGTTTCCGCTTTGGCTTTGCCAGCCGCGGCAGCGGGCAGCACACAGATGCTCCGGCTTTGCGCGGCAGCCGAGCACGCCGTGGTGAACACCCCCAGGTGATCCCGCAGGGTGATGCCCCGCACCGCAATGCTCCACACGCCGCTTTTGCCTGCGTTTAAGGTAATGCGCTGTTCGGCGCTCTCTCTGCCGCCCAACATGGCGGCGCAGCGCAGGGTGATCTGCCCGCCGCCCCATTCATCGGCGGCGTTCAGCAGCACCACAAGCGTAGGGATAGGCAACCGGCTGCGGTTGCGCAGCCGAACCGTCAGGGTAAAATCTTCGCCCTGTATCACGGGTTTGTCCGGCACCAGCAGCTCTGCCGTTACCTGCCGGCGCAGATAGGCGGCGTCCAGCCGCAGCAGCACCAGAAGCACCAGCGCAAACGCTAACAGGAACACCGCCAGCGGTGCCTGGGTGATGAGCGCCGCGGCCAGCAGCACCAAAAGCACCAGCGCCCGGCCCAGCTTACCTGCCATGGCGGTCAGCCTTTTCGGGGCGGGGGCGCGGCACGGTACGCAGCAGGTCCTGCATTACGCTGTCCACCGTTTCGCCGCCTGCGCGGGCCTGGTCGTTCAGCACCAGGCGGTGGCGTGCAACCGCATCAAACACAGCGGTCACATCCTGCGGGGCAACAAAATCCCGCCCCGCCAGGTACGCCGCCGCGCGCGTCATGCTGGTCAGCGCCAGGGTGGCACGGGGGCTTAACCCCACGGCCAGGCGCGGGTCCTTGCGGCTGGCCTGGGCCAGCGCCACAATGTAGCGGTACATCAGCTCATGCACAAATACCGTGCTGACCTCCTGCTGCATGGCAAGCAGATCCGCCTGACCGGCAACGGGGCGCACACGGTCCAGCAGGCGGCCTTTGCTCTGCCCGGCCAAAATTGCCAGCTCCGCTTCCTCATCGGGGTAGCCCATTACGGCGCAGACCATGAAACGGTCCAGCTGAGACTGCGGCAGCATCTGCGTGCCGGCGGCGCCGATGGGGTTCTGGGTTGCAATTACGGTAAAGGGTGCGGGCACCGGGCGGGTAACGCCGTCCACCGTCACCGTGCCTTCTTCCATCACTTCCAACAAAGCCGACTGCGTGCGGGAGGAGGTACGGTTGATCTCATCGCCCAAAAACAGGTTGCACATCACCGCACCGGCGTGGTACACAAACTTGCCGGTCTCTTTCTGGTAAACGGAAAATCCCACCAAATCGGACGGCAGAACATCCGGCGTAAACTGCACGCGGCTTTCTTTCAGGTCCAGCGCGCGGGCAAAGGCCAGCGCCAGCGTGGTTTTGCCCACGCCGGGAATATCCTCAATCAGCACATGGCCGCCCGCCAGCATGGCCATCCAGATGGTGTTTACCGTTTGCTGTTTGCCCTGCACGGCCTTGTTTACTTCGGCCGTAACGGCGGCGGCCTGCTGTGTGTACTGCATGGTTAATCCTCCCGGTGTTTTTTCCATATCACCATAATGCCAACGGCGGCGGCAATAACCACCAGCCCGGCCCACAGTGCGTTGTTTTCCAGCCAGATCATGGTATTGGAGATCGCGCTCCCCTCGGATTCCGCGCTGCCCTCCCCCGGCAATGGGGTCAGGGCCTGGGGGGCCACTTCGGCAATGGAGCTGCCGCCGGCATCCTCCACGGTCACCTGGCGCGGCGTTTCGTCCCAGGTAGCGGCGCTTTCCTGCAAATCCTCCTCTTTGGTGGTGTCCGCAGCGGCGGTGTCGTGCTCCGCAATTACCAGGTAGCGCTGACTGTTGCGGGTGTAGGGGTGGCAGGTGGAAAGGGTCAGCAGGTCCCGCCCCGGCTGGATCAGCACGGCGTTGATATCGCTGGGGTCAATAATTTTCAGCTCGCTCACGCGGTAAATCAGCGTTTCCCACGGGGTGGTCAGCTGGATCTTGTCCCCCACCTGGATCTGCTGCACGTTGCGCAGCATTTCCGCGCCATAATAGCCGCGGTGGGCGGCAATCACGGTGTTGGTGTTTTCGCCGCCCAGCGGCATCGAGGTCTGGCCCAGCAGCGCCGCGCCTTTGGCCAGGTTTTCGCGGCTGGCGCCCAGGTAAACGGGCAGCTCCAGGTTCAGGCGCGGGATCCACAGCACAGCCAGCACATCATCGTCATAGCCATAGGCAGCAAGGTCCAGCGGGGCTTCCTCGTAGGCAAACGGGTCGGTCAGGCCGCTTTGGCCCCCGGCGTAAATTTCCGCGTTATAGTCCTGCATCGCGGCGTACAGTTCAGGGTAGGCGCGTTCCGGCTCCGGGGGTTCGGCTGTGGTTTCCTCCGCCGCGGGGGCGGTGGGCTGGGCTTCGGCGCGGGCCGCAAACTGCGCAGCGGTTTTGGCGTTGCGGGTGCTGGTCCACCACTGGGCAGCGGTGGGCTGTATCAACAGCGCCAGCCCCAGCAAAATGGCCAGCCAGGCCAGAATTTTAGCAATCAGCCGTCCCATTTAGTCATCCTCCTCGCGCTTTTTGCAGCGGTGCAGCAGCAAAAGCAGCAGCAGCGCTTCGCCGCCGATCACAATGCTGCCCGTTACCGCGATCCACGGCCAGGCATCCACCACGCGCTTGACCACCGTTCCGGTGCGCAGCGCCTGATACTGCACGGCCTGCGGGGTGTTGGTTTCTTCCTCTCCATTATAAGGGATGCGGGTGCCGCGCACAAGCATGCGGTGGGTGTTGATGGCATACGGCGTGCAGGTAACAAGGGTGCAGTAATCCTGCCCCGCGGTGATTTCCAGATCCTCGGTGTGCTCCGGTTCCACCACTTTGATTTGATCCACCTGGTACGCCAGCGTTTCATCCAGAATATGCAGGTAGAAACAGTCGCCCTCTTCCAGCTTGTCCAGGTCGGTGAACAGCACGGCTTCGGGCAGGCCGCGGTGGCCGGTCAGCACGCTGTGGGTGCTTTCGCCGCCAAGGGGGTAGCTGGAGCCTTCTAGATGGCCAACGCCCTTTTGCAGCACATCATCGCTGGTGCCTTCGTAAATAGGCAGGTTGACGTCAATTTTCGGGATGGTGATATACCCCAGGCTTTCGCCCACATCCACAAGGTCCACATAGCTGGTGCCGGTATCCTCCGCTTCGCCTGCGGCATCGCGCTCCACGGCGTTGTCCAGCTGCTGGTTATAGCGGCGGGCGGCCTCCTTGGCGGCGTCCAGTTTTTCGGTATCCATGCTTTTTACGGTATCATCGTAGTTTTGGATCGCTTCGCTGGCGTGGCGCTGCGCCACCGCGTTGCTGATAACCGGGTACGATGCCACCCCAATGCCGGACAGGATCATCAAGGCCGCAAAGCCGACTTTTAGTTTTGTTGTGGTATCCATAGCGTCACCGCGAACCTTTCCGTGAGAGGGTTGAAGTTGGGAGCTGATGCAATTAGAAATTAGAAATTAGGAATTGGAAGTAGGCAAAAGAATAAATAATAAAGAATAATGAATAATTGTGGTGGACCGCGGCGCATTGCGCCGCTCAGGAGATATTGGGTTGGGGGTGGTTTTTAGGGTAGTGAATAACAATAAAATAATCTGTAGGGCCTTACGGCGTTGCACACCACAAAATTGTAATAAACCTCGCCCTGCATGTAGGGGGCGGCGTCCCCGACGCCCCGTTTGACGGGCCTAATAATTGCCGCCCATCCACCCCGCGCCGCAAACATTGCAAATCATTTGTAGGGGCCGATGCTCGCCATCGGCCCGTTGACGGGCCTTGCCCTATTTATTTTTAGGTTCTGCACGGGGAACCACCCCTCAGGCCGCTCCGCGTCCAGCGCAAACAGCGCCCCGTCCCCTCTGTCGCTCCGCGACATCTCCCCGCCCCGCGGGGAGTCACCCCTCAAGGGGCGCCAATATCTCACCTTATGTTTGCGGTGGCTCCCCTTTGAGGGGAGCTGTCTGCAACGCAGACTGAGGGGTGGTTCCTCGCCACAAACCTAACGGCCGTGGGGTGGTTCCTAGCCACAAGCCTAACGCCCATGGGGTGGTTCCCCACGCAGGGCCTAAAAATCAACCGAACAACGGCCATGTACACCCAAAAAAACTTATTTCCCAATAACCCACCATAGGGGGAGGGCCAAATCCGGCCCTCCCCCTGTGTATGATGGATTATCCCTCTATACCCTATTGGTGAATTGTAACATTGTTTTGCCTTGCGGCGGGCGCATCAGGTGCGGTTCTTCTTTTTCAGGCTCAGCAGCACGCCAACACCGGCCACAACCAGCAGCACGCCAATGCCGCTGAACAGCAGGGTTCCGAAACCACCGGTGGTGGGCAGGTTGAAGCCCTTGCGGTTGATGATGACGATCTCTGTATAGCTGTACGGAGTATCGCCATTCTTAACCACGGTGCTCTGGTATTCATGCTTCTTCAGTTCACCATTGCCATCAAAGGATGTATCCTTTTTCCATGTGGTGGTGTAGTCCAGAGTCAGGTTTGCGTCCACCGGCTCAGTCAACAGGTTATAGCCTTCGTGAGTCTTGGTTTCAACCAGCTTATACTCGCCAGTCGGCAAACCATTTGCAACAGCCTCACCGTTGCCATCCGTCTTCAAAGTCATAACAGCAAACCACTTAGACTTATCACTAACAGTAGCGTTCAGCTTTTTTGCTACTGCTTCCTCAGGCGTTAAAATGGGCTTATTAGCACCCTTAAACGTAACGGCGGTGCCAGCTGCGTTAATCTTATCTTTTTCTGGATCAACCTTTTTATAAAGGGTAAATTCAACATTCTCCAGCAGTTTGCCATCCGCACTATCACCCTTTTTCAGGATGCCAGTCTTGAACGTATAAACAACAGCTTCGTCATGGATATCATACGGAGGATCCGCTTCAGTAGTGGTAATATTTGTCTTCTTGGAGTATTTCAGGTCGGCACTGTTTACATTGCCCACTGCACCAACCGAAGCGCCATCCTGGAGCTTTGCGGTATAGGTAATGGTAATGGTTCCACCTGCATATTCCGCAATCTTGTCAGTAGCAAATGCAATCGTAAAGCCAGACTTACCCTCAGCATTCGTTATCGTCAGGGTATACTCAGTACTCTCTTTAAATGTCGTTTCTTCAGCTTCGCCAACTTTTCCTTTAACATCAATATCACTATTAACAACCAGCTGGTCGCTATTCATTTCATCAGATACGGTGAAAGTCTTCAGTTTTGCAACGTTTTCAGGAACATTGACAGTCAGAGTATACGGAACATCATCACCAATGCCATAGTCTGCATCCTTTTTACCTGTAATTTCCTTTTTGAAGTCCGGCTTGTAGTTCTTTACTTTAACCTGTGCTCCACTAAAAGCATTAGTGTCAAAGCTCGTTGCATTTTCAGGGTATTTCCCGTTTACAACATCAGCTTCGGTCGCTTTAGCCATCTCGCCATTGTCATTGATCTTAAAAACATAGGCAATGCCGGAATCCAAAATGTAACCATCGTTTGCATTAACTTCAGTTTCCACAAAGGCATATACACCTTTGGTCAAACCAGAAACGCTGATTTTGCCATCTGCACCCGTGGTAAGGACACCCGTATTATTAGCTGCGTCAAGCCACTCGCCTGCATTATCTACGCCATTTGCAGGCTTCTTCTCAATCCAAGTCCATGTTCCGTCTTCATTCTTCTTATAGAGCTTAAACTTGTAGCTCTGCATGGTTGTAACTTCTGTATCCGTACCGCTCTGCTTACCGACTTTCTGCAAAACAGCCTGACCATATGCAGTAGAGTTTTTCGGGAAGACATGAACATCGTACAGCCAATCAGTCAGACCGCCATTCGCATCAGTCGAGACTTTTGTCATAGGAACAGAGACAAAGAACGGCTCACATGCAGTCTTGACAGAATCCGGTGTTTCGGTTTCAAGCACAAGGTAAAGACCCAAAGGCAATTCTTCAAACTTAACAACGCCACTGGTATCTGTCGTTTTCGAACCGACTTCAGTTACAGTTGCAGTCACGCCACTCTTCAGTTTATAACCGCCGGTAGTAGTATTTTTTTCTGCATATTCTTCCCAGCTTGTAGGCCAAGTTACATTTTTACCATTATAATAGTCTTTCAGTTCATCTGCACTCTTAACCTGATAAACGGTAAAGGTTGCACCTGCCAACGGAGTAGGCGTTTCATCTTCGCCCCCCTCAACGGGTTTCGAAGGAAGACTGTCTCCTGCCTCGCCGGTTCCGGCCCCTCCATTTTCACCGTTCCACTCATACTTATGAATCGTAATGGAACCGGTATCCTGCGTCCAAACCGGATTTGCAGTGGGTGCCGGTGTTGTTCCACTGCCATCATCTGCCATTGCTGGCATGGCGCACAGGCTGAGGGCCAGAACGGCGCTCAACAGGCCTGTGAGAAAACGTTTTGCTTTTTTCATTTCAGTACCTCTTCTCTTAAAAAAAATCATCATCGGATGGGCGGCGGGGCCGCCCGGCTTAAGGGTTCTGCATCAGCACGGCGTGCAGTGCGGGGCGCTGCAGCGGGGAAACGCTGCCGCGCCGCCCGCACTGTGCCGTGAAGAAAAAAGGAGGAAAAACTGGGCCGCTTGCCCACTTGGCTTAAGGCTGCGCCCTGCCGTAAACGGGCGCGCACGGGCGGGCAGGCCCTGTACCCTGGGGGTTGCTGGGTTTCCGGGGGATGGTTAATGTCGCCGGCCCCCTTTCCTGTTGTAGCGGAATGTGAATATCAACAGCCCTGCCACCGCCAGCGGCATGCCGATCAGCAGCCACAGGCTTGGCGCGTCTGCACCCGTGTGGGGCAGCTCAGGCGTTTTACGGTTCAGAACGGTAAGGGTCATGGTGTTGATGTTATTGGCGTCCTCTTTGAACGTCTTACCATCTTTCTCAATTTTCGCACCATCAATATAACACTCGCCGTCTTGGGTAAATTTGATCTTAATTGGCTGTGCCAACAGGTTGTACCCCTTATGTGCCTTGATTTCCGTCAGGCGGTATGTACCGGGTTCCAGATCTGTGAACATATTGGTGATTTTGCCGTCCGCCCCGGTTATACCGGTCAAATAATTTTTGTTTTCGTTGCTACTGAATTTGTAGTCAGTATCAACCGTATACTGCGGTTCTCCTCCGGTTGTTGTTTCGACCAGCTTTTCCAGCTTGAACTCAACACCACTCAAGAGCACGTCATTGCTATTTTCGTCTTTTTCCGCGTCCTTCTTGATGATATCCAGTACAAACTTCGGGTTCTGCAGCTTGTTGGTCAGCACAATCTTGCCGCTGCCGCCGGTGATGGTTCCATCGGGGGTTACTGTGGCTGGCGTTGTAGTTGCGCCGGTTTCGCTGTCCTTTTCGCTTTTTGCTGTTGCTTCAGCCGTTACAACATACGTATTGCCGTTAATCGTAATGGTTCCATCTTCCGCTGCCTGTTTAAATTCGCCATTCTCTACCGTACCTTCCACAATGCGGTAAATATAGTTATTATCCGCACTGCCGCCAACCGGGTACTGATCCAGGTTGTTAAAGGGATACAGCCAGCCGTTATCTGTATGGCGAACCGTAACATATTTGCTGCCCGAGGTCGGGTAGTCAACAACCTCCCATTTGGCATCCGCAGCACTGTTTTTGCGCTGGAGCTGGATGTAAATCTCGTTCGGCTGGCTCGTTGTACCAAGGACCGTATCATTTGCATCTTTCCAGAGCTTATCGAACTCAATGTTGATCAGTTTGCGCTTAGTGTTGGTAAAGATTGCGGTAACTTCCAGATCTTTCGGATCGTTCGGATTGTCCGGATTTTTGCTCGCCACAATCTCGCCTTCCACCATGGTGTTGTAGATCACTTGGGCGGATTGACCTTTCGGAACAGTTACGCTTTGCAGTCTGGAATCATCGGTTTTGACTTCCTCGATGGTATAGCGGGTGCCAACGGGGATGCCGGTGATGGTCGCGGTGTGGTCGCTGTTGTCGCTCATATTAATCGTAACGGTTCTTTCGATGGGCTTTTCTTCCAGACCCTCACCGCCAACATCATTAAAGGTAACTTTGAAGGTGTAGGTGCCTTTAATGGTATTTTCCTCACCAGCTGCGGCCTTCTTTTGGATTTTCAGCCCGCCGGTTTTGACGGTGTTGACGTATTTTACCTTTAGCTTTGTCAGCGTGGAGCTTGTTTCGTCCGGGTCCTTATAGGAGCGGAAGACGATGGTGTCGGCGGAGGGTTTGTTTTCGTTATACTTGTTGCCCTCCTGCTCTTTATCTGCTCCCTTCTTTTCCGTTCGGCCATCATTGGGGCTGCTTCCCGTCTGCCCGTCTAACGAAGGTATTGTACTAGGAAGAGTTACGCTGTTACCTTCTTTCATCGACTCAACCACATGCCCGTTCTCGCACACCGTCCATGTGGTGTCGTACAGGTTTTGGTTCAGTTCCTCTTTGAGCGAAATGTAGCTGCCGCGGCGGAACTGGTCACTGAAGGTAACGGTTTCTCCATCTTCCAGAACAAAGCGTCCGTCATCGTCCACTAACTGGGTGTCGTTGTCCTTGGTGGAGGTGTACTGTGCGTTTATGGCGTTTTGCAACTGACCGCTTGTGGCGGAGCCGTAATCCGGGATTTCCTTCTGATCGGTTGTAAAGCCGGTCATCGTTTTTGGCACCGCTTTGGGAATGAAGGTAAAGTTCCTGAAATAGATGTGGCGGCTATAGTTATCGCCCACGCGGATGGTTTTGACCTTGCCGTTAAAACCGTCCTGCGCTTTCATCTTGTTCAGGTCCAGCTTTACGGTGACCCATGCGCCTGTCTTCACTTCGACTGAGCCATACGTTGCGCCGTTAATGCCTGATGTGCCAAGGCTGCCTTTTTGGACGTCATTTTCATCCAGCAGTTCCAGATACAGGTTGTTGAGGGAAAGGTCACCTCCACTATCCCCTGGATCAACGTAAACCTGGAACGTAAGGAAGCGCTCGTCTTTGATATCGATGGGGTTTTTCAGCGTCAGGATGCCATAACGTTTCTTACGCGCTGCACTGACGGGTTCCGTATCCGTATAGCGTGCGTACCAGTGAAGGACCTTTTCGCCTTCAGGCCCGGAACCTTGCTCGGGGTTTGTATCCAACTTGAAAATGTACTCACCTTCGGTTGAATCGGTTGCGGGTTTAATCTCGTCACAATCCGCAAAATTCACCTCTTTGGTACCGCTTGTATCCGAGCCAGCGGCCACTTTTTCTCCATAATGGGTTGCCTGGTTCTGGATGGTGAAGTTGAAGATTTTCTGGTTTGTAAAGCAGTTTTTGAAGTCCGTATCAACCTTGCTCAGATCGACCTCTTTTTGAACCTGCAGCTCGTTATTATCCGGGAAGTTGAACGCCACCGCCATGTTGGACTCCCACATACCGCGTTCCATATAGTACATGGTAAGGGTGTGCTTGCCGGTGGAAAGATTGGGGACGGAGACACTTGCGTTTTTATAATACGTTTCGGTTGTTCCTAAGTAAGTAATACTTGTCTCCGTTGTATGGTTGCTTTTATCACAATTATCAGCGCCATAATCAGCGTTATTAACACGTGTCTTGTTGTTCTTGACCTGGCTGACATAGGAAGTTACGGTGTCTTTCTTGCCACCGCGCTGGTCAAATTCCAACACACCAGAAACTTTGGCATGAGCACCGCCAATATCCAGGACAAGCTGATCGTCAATGAAAACCCACACATCATCATCACCAGAGAAGTAAAAACGAATTGGAATTTCATTATCAAAGTCGTCCTTAACTGTTCCGGTACTGGTTAGGGTAAACGGGATTTCAAGTTTTGCGCCGTAACCGTAATTGTACCTGACTGCGCTCTGACTGGTTGTGGTTTCATTGAACGGGAAGAAGCCATATGCAGTTGAAACATCACTTGTTGAACTTGAACTGTTCACATTGCGGGAGTTCTCGCTCTTATAGTTAGCGGTTGTTCCTGTCGTGCTATCATTACCAAGGTACAACTGATCGCTCTTTGTATCTTTGCGCAGATATAGAGAAGTTTTGCTACTGTCAAACCACCAGTATTCAACGCCCTGGCCTTTTTTCTTGCCATCTTGCTCTGGTTCTACAAAAACTTCTTTTTGGGTAAACGGGAACTCAACATTGTGGTAAACTTCGCCAAGTTTTGCATTTTTGCTGTTTTGGCTGGTCAGGAACTCTTCATTGAAATGCGGTTCTTTCAGGGTCGTGCCATTCATCACGATGTCGCCATCGCTGTCTCTTTGGTCTGCAACAATGCCCTGGAAAGCGTAGGCATTTTTTTTCCCGTTTGCGTTTCCTCCTATATCATAGTTCGAGTTATTGGCTGCGATAAAGATATTGTAAGAACTCCATCCGTACAAATTCAATGTACTTGCAATATCCGCAAATTTTGTACCCCAATCACTTGGCTGGAAATGGCCTGTATAAATGGGATATATAATGGGCTTTCCGGTATTTTTATTTACATAACTCTGATAGTAGTCGCTGATTGCCTGATCGAACTGGCGGAACGTAACCCAGTGGCGTTGATTAACCGCATTATCATTATCGTAGCTATCACGGTTCTTGCCGTTCAGTTCGTAATCTGTATAATAGTCATACAGCGTACTGGTAACATATTTTGTGTTTGGTTTTTCCGTAAATTCAGCGGCGGCAATATCTACTACTTTAGTTTTAGGCTCTTTCCACGTTTCGGCATCACGCAGGGTACCTTTTGGAGCCCAGTAGCCATCACGAGTGGCACCGTTATATACAGCCGCGTCATTCGTATCCGCATAGAAGCAATTATTGCCATCTGTGGGAATCGTCAGCCACGCTGTACTTACTCCGTTTCCTTTTGTCTCCTCGTCACCCTTAATTTCTTCACCGGAAAAGATGATTGAACTATATCCTTGGGGAATGTCAACATAATAAAGATTTTCGTTTGTACCATCTTTTGCCAGCGTGCCGCTTTCGGATTCTTCATCTCCTTTTATTCGATAATAAATGGTCGCTGCTGAATTATTGGCTTTGGGGATTGAATAGTCGTTGGTATCTCCATTCAATGCCATCTTGGAAAAAGTAGCATCGTAATAGATGCGGGTGGCACCGGGACGCCCCCATGTTGCACCCTCAATACCATTGTACATGTAGCAATAGCATTGACCTTCGGAATACTGGAAGCTTTTCTGCTTTTCTCCTGTTACTTTCTCATTATAAAAATTGTAGTATTCACTTATTTCTTCTGTATCATTATCGCCCGCGGTAAAGCGAACAAAAGAGCAAAAAGCGTCAGGAATTTTAAAGGTTGCTGTGGTACCAGGTTGGATATCATTTAAGGATATTGGCTGCTCATCGACCTGAATAAGCGTTCCTTCTTTATCCGGTTCATAAAACCAGGCTTTGACGTTCGTTAGTGTTGCACTGGTTTTATTTTCAAAGGCCATCGCTTTCTTAGCGAAATGCTTATGGCTAACCGTATAGTCCTTCCACTTCGTTTGATCCCAGCTATTCCCCTTATTTCCGTTCCCATTATTTCCGTCATAGTAGTTGCCGCCGATATAATTCGAAGCTGTTGGATTGAACGACATATCCTGTAGCTGATTATTATTATCTACTTGAACAATTATTATTGTGGATGTAGGTGCCTCGTCTGCAATTGCATCATTCTCATATCCGCGAAATTCAAGTCCACCCAACCCGTTATATGGATAGTGATCGTCCTTATTCAGGACCGCAGAATAAATTTTTCTTCCGTCCTCCGTTTCGTCAGCTACCTGCATCTCAAGATAATATTTTTTATCACCGTTTACGCTACCGTTCTTTCCAACAATGGCATATATTTTTACCTTTTTATAATTTTCCCAACCATTAGGCACTGCAAAATAGAGCGTGTAAGTATCCGGCACTCCCGTCTCACTAACTGCCTGCACGTTATCCACGCTTTTTGCGGCGTACATCTTCTCCGGCTGTTCGGTCGGTTCCGGGGTGGCGGTGGGGGTCACGGTCGGCACAGGGGTGGCCGTTGCGGTGGCTGCCGGTTCCGGGGTCGGGGTAGGTTCTGCCGTGGGCTCCGGCGTTTCGGCCGGGGCGGGCTGCTCCGGCTCGGCGCTTTGTTCCGGTTCCGGGGTGGCGGCATCCGGCACCGGGGTGGCGGCGTTCTGCTCCGGCGGAACGGTATCCTCCCCGGAGGCCGTTCCCTGCTCATCCTCCAGCAGCTCTACTTCGTCAGGTGCGTCGGGCAGAGGATCCACCTCGGCGTATACAGGCAGGGCCATTGCCATAACCAGGCAAGCGGTGACAAGCAGCGCTGTCAGCCGGCGCGCCCAACCTGTTGTGTTTTTTCCTGTTCTATTCAATCTGCTCACCCGTCTTTCCCGCTGGCTTGATGGAAGCACATTGTTCCACAGGGGATCCCTGTGAAACAGTAAAAGAAGCTGGCTTCTTTTACTTGCGCAACCGTTGCCCTGTTGTTTTCAAAAAAAACCGCATCGAGTCTTCTCATTGCGCATTTACTTTTCAGTATTAAAGTATAGCACTCTTACCCCAAAAAGACAATACAATCCACGCAAATTCCTGTTTTTCGGCACTTTTACTGATTGCGTTTTTCTCCAATTATACAATTTGTTCAAGGCCTTTGTATAATTTATTCCTGATTTTCTTTTTGGCAGCGGTCCCTTTTATATACTTTGACCGCGCGTTTTATGATCCTCTGCGCACACAGAGCGCAACTTTGCGGCAAAATTCGCCTTTTTTGTTGCATTTCCCTGTTTTTGCGCAATTATTTGTTTCGCATGCGCTTGTTTGCGGCGGGGCCTGGCGGCTGGTTGGGCGCCTTGTGGGAGGGATGGCAGGTTTGCGGCGCACGGTTCCCGTTTTTTTGCGGCGCGATGGGTACACCGCGCCCCTGCAAACGGTTTGCGGTGTTTGCGGCGGCGGGTGTGTGTTTGGTGGATTGCACGCCCGCCAACGGGACGCCGTTCTCCCTTTACAACAGGGTGCGGGTTTGCTGCAGATATGCCATTCGCTTTTTTGTCCCCCCTGCCCTGCCCCTGATTCCCGGTTTCCCCTTGCCGATCTCTATTTACGCCAGCTCCTGAGGTGCATCTGAGAGCAGCGAAAATAGCGGATCTTTCACAAGCACAAAATCCGGCTGCGTTTACTGAGGCAACACCGCACAATTCCCGCCTTGCGGCTTAAGCACCGCTCCGGCAGCTGCG
>OFMI01001173.1_pt1 | contig 17603 bp, 11 predicted proteins | sample 1541741 | NCBI WGS metagenome assembly OFMI01 (sample SAMN04209219, study PRJEB22552) | human gut metagenome | biome: gut; material: feces | host: Homo sapiens | place: USA: Oklahoma | reverse complement strand
CCGGGAGCGGCATGCCGCTCCCCTACAACGCACTGCCGATCCCCGTCTCTTGCAATTTTACGATCAAAACAGCCGTGCTGCGGTTTCTCCCGCAGCACGGCTGTTTGCAACATCTTATTTCACATCGGCATTGATGCCGTGCTCGTCGAAGGCGCGCAGCAGCAGGTCCATATCGGACGGGATGGAGATCGGCTCGCCGCAGGCCTTGATGGCATTGGCGACGTCCTTCAGGCCGTTGCCGGTCACGACGGACACGACCGTCGCGTCCTTCGGCAGGACGCCCTGCTCGCACAGCTTCTTCACACCGGCCGTGCCGGTCACACCGGCGGGCTCGCCGAACACGCCGCAGGTGCGGCTGAGCAGCTTCTGCGCCGCCATGATCTCGGCGTCGGAGACATTCACGACCAGACCGTTCGACTCGCGGATGGCCATGAGCGCCTTGTCCGCATTGCGCGGCACGCCGACGGCGATGGAGTCGGCCAGCGTGTTCTCCTCCATGGGTTCCCACGGGCGATTTTCCGCGATGGCGCGGTTGATGGGGCAGCAGCCCTCGGCCTGCGCGGAGATGAGGCGCGGCAGACGGTCGATGAGGCCGACGGCATGGAGGTCCTTCAGGCCCTTCCACAGACCGGCGATCGTGCAGCCGTCGCCGACGGAAATGGCGATGAAATCCGGCATCTGCCAGTCGAGCTGCTCGGCGATCTCATAGGCGACGGTCTTCTTGCCCTCGGAAAGGTAGGGATTGATGGCCGCATTGCGGTTGTACCAGCCCCAGCGGTCGATGGCCTGCTTCGACAGCTCGAACGTGTCCTCATAGCTGCCCTGCACGGAGATGACAGTCGCGCCGAATGTCATGAGCTGGGCGACCTTGCCCTTCGGCGCGCGGGAGGGGACGAAAATAAACGTCTGGAGCCCGGCGGCCGCAGCGTTGCCCGCGAGGGACGAGGCAGCGTTGCCCGTGGACGAGCAGGCGATGACATGCGCGCCTGCCTCCTGCGCTTTGGCGACGGCCATGGCGGAGGCGCGGTCCTTCAGCGAGGCTGTGGGGTTCTGGCCGTCGTCCTTGACCCAGAGCTTCGCGATGCCGAGTTCCTTTGCAAGGCGGTCGGCCTCATACAGCGGCGACCAGCCGACGCGCAGCGGGGGCGCGGGCGTCTCCGGCTCGACGGGCAGCAGCTCACGGTAGCGCCACATGGAGCGCTCCGTGCGGTTCTTCAGCGTCTCGCGGGTCAGCACGGCCCTGATCCGGTCATAGTCATAGATGATGTCGAGGATGCCGCCGCATTCGCAGTTCGTCAGATTCGGAACGGCGGGATATTCCCGGCCGCAGCGCACGCAGCGGCCGCATTTTACATGGTTCATCGCTTCGGTTCCTTTCTCCGGGCTTCCCGGTCGTGTTTTTCCAGTGCTCGTTTCATCCGGGCGCGGCGGCGCTCGTCTCGGCGGCGCTGCCGGGGGTACCATTCATAGAACTGCTCGTCGCCGACAAGGGCGTGCAGCCGGTCCAGCTCCCGGCGGCGCAGGATCGCAGCCAGCAGGACGGTCAGCAGCACAAAGTAAAGCGCCAGCGCCGGCAGAAAGAGCGCGCCGAGCTTTTTGGCGTTCAGAAAAATCGACGCGGCGATCAGAACGTTGCCGATGGCCGCCGCCGTGATCAGCGCGACCTGGACGGCCGGAATGAGCGGTGCGAGCGCATCGCGCAGGCGGTTCCGGAATGGTTTCATGGGGCCTCCGTGGATGAAAACCGTGCCGGAGCGGGATGACCCACCCCGGCACGGGCTGATTGTCAAAATTCTAAGATTCTAAGGCAGCGCTGCATAATTCAGCAAGAGCATTCGTCGAGAGATTTTTTGTCGAGACAAGGTTTGAAAAGTGCAGATGTACTTTGTGTACTCGCAAGGGGCATGCCGCATCCGTAAGGCGGCAAAGCCGCCAACGGCTGCGCAATACCTCAAACTTTTCGAACCGATGGATCGGCGAAAAATATCCGGCGAAGGCCGAAGCTGCAATTGTGCGGGGTTGCCCTAATTACAGAGTCTTGAGAATGCCGACCTCGTCGTTGAAGGCGTCGATGAGCGCATCGAGGTCCTTCGCCTGTGCATGGACGGCGTCCCAGGTGCCCTTCGTGTCGTACCACTGGGCGTTGAGGTCTTCGACGTTCATGCCCTGCTGCTCGACCCAGGTGTAATACTTCAGGTTGTGCACGCGCTTGCGCTCCGTGTAGGTCAGCTCGAGCATGCTGTCGGTCTTCAGGCCGAGCATGTGCAGCGCATGGTCCTTCTCGGCCTCGAAGGCGGAGTAGGCGCCGTGCTGGGCGTTGAGCTCTTCCACGCGGGACTTGTACATGACGGCGGAGTCCGTCAGAACGGTGACGACGACGTCGTCCTCGGTCAGCTCATAGTATTTGGCCATCTTGATGCAGCACAGCACGTTGGCGATGCCGGAGATGCCCATCCAGGTGAACTTCTCGATCTGCTCGTCCGTCATGCCAAGGGACTTCAGGTACTCCTGACCCTCCTTGCAGTTGAACAGGCGCAGCAGGCGCTGGGAGTCCTCGTCGTCGATGGCAATGGCCATGTCGGTGTTCTTCACGTTATGGACCCAGGGAATGTGCTTGTCGCCGATACCCTCGATGCGGTGGCCGCCGAAGCCGTTGTCCAGAATGGTCGGGCACTGCAGGGCCTCGCCGACGGCGAGCTTCATGCCGGGATAGCGCTCCTTCAGCAGATCACCGGAGGACATCGTGCCGGCGGAGCCGGAGGTGAAGCAGGCACCGGCCAGACGCTGGCCGGGCTTTTTCACGGCCTCGAACAGATCGGCCAGGGCGTAGCCCGTGACATTGTAGTGCCACAGCGGGTTGCCCATTTCGGCAAACTGGTTGAAGATCATCATGGACGGATCCTTCTTCAGCTCCCACGTCTTGTCGAAGATCTCCTTGACGTTGGACTCGCAGCCCGGCGTGGCGATGATCTGACCGGCGATGGACTTCAGCCAGTCAAAGCGCTCCTTGGACATATCCTGCGGCAGGATGGCGACGGAGTCGCAGGCCAGCAGCTTGGAGTTGAAGGCGCCGCCGCGGCAGTAGTTGCCGGTGGACGGCCACACGGCATGATGATAGGTGGCGTCGAACTGACCGGTCACGAGGCGCGGAGCCAGGCAGCCGAACGAAGCGCCGACCTTATGGCAGCCCGTGGGGAACCACTTGCCGGACATGGCAAGGATGCGGCACGGCACGCCGGACAGGCTGGAGGGGATCTCCACATAATTCGGGGTGTGCTGATACAGACCGCCGAACTCCTTGGCCTCGTTGTGCCAGGAAATGCGGAACAGGTTGACGGGGTCGACGTCCCACAGGCCGGTATGGGTCAGCTTTTCCTTGATTTTCTCCGGGATGAGATCCGGATTCTGCATCTGCGCGATGGTCGGGATGATGATGTGGTTTTCCTTGGCCTTCTCGATGTTGTGCTTCAGGCCTTCCTTGTTGATGCGAAGATCAATCATTGCTCTTTCCTCCAGTTTTTACGTCAAGATAAGAATATAGCGTGTATTTGGAAATGCCAAAATGTTTCGCGATCTTGTCGCCGGATTTTGTGACGAGCAGCGCGCCGTGCTCATTGAGGAAATGGATGGCGCGCACCTTGTCCTCCTTGCTCATCAGGGCGACCGGCTTGCCGATGAGGCGGTCGGACTGCTCGATGAGATCGTCGAGCAGGTCGTTGACATTGTGCGTGATGCGGGGCGTCTCCTCCCCGGCGGGGTGGGCGGACGTCAGCCCGGCGAGCGCCTGCTCGGCCATGGCCAGCGCGGAAATATCAAAGTTGATGCAGAAAATGGCGCACACGCGCCCGGATTCGTCGCGGATGTAGATAGACGACGATTTCAGCAGCTTGCCGTCCGGTGTGCGGGTGAGATAGCACAGCTGGTCCTCCGGCGCGCGGCCGTCCTTGCCGAGCTGCTCGAGCACGACCTGCGAGGGACCGTCGCCGAGCTTGCGGCCGGAGACATGGCCGTTTTCAATCGCCACGACGGAGTGTGATGTGCTGCGCTCCGAGATCTCGTGCACAACGACCTCGCAGTTGCTTCCAAACTGCGCCGCGAGGCCTCTCGCCATCTGGCGGAGCGTTTCCAGTTCATTCGGTTTCAGCAATCGCAGCGCCCCTTTCTTTTTTTTGGGGGAAACTCTGAAGAAATCCTCTGCGGCAGATGCCGGATATTTTCTGCCAATTCATCGGTTTGGAAGGCTTGGAGTACACAAAGTACGCCTGCGCTTTCCAAACCTCGCCTCGACGAAAAATCTCTCGCCCTCCGCTCTTGCTGATTTCTTCCGAGCTTCCCTGTTGGGAAAACTCTGAAGAAATCCCTCACGCATACTGCCCGCTGTCAGGCTTGTCATTGCGAGGCCCCGCAAGGGGCCGTGGCAATCTCGCGGGATCATTCCGGATTTTTGAGGATCCCCGGCGAATACGAAATATGGTGCCTGAGAGCCCCACGCCGCTTCGCTCCTTGGAATGACGAACTTCCGGTTTTTGCCGGTCAGAGCGTCCCTATTTGGATTTTCCTGACCCTATGATACCATTATAGCCGGGAGAAATCAATTGTTTTTTCCAAAATTTTTTTGTTTTGAAAAAAATTTGTTTGACTTCTGTGCAGGATATGGTAAGATAGGAGCAGAGAACCGCAGACTGCCTGCATATCCGCACTGCGGTACGGAATGAATAGATAATGGAGGGTACCACGATGGATTTTGAAGCAATCAAACGTGCGGCCGAGGGCTATCGTGCCGACATGAGCCGTTTCCTGCGGGACATGATCGCCATCCCCAGTGAAAGCTGCGAAGAAAAGGGCGTCGTCATGCGCATCAAGCAGGAGCTGGAAAAGCTCGGCTATGACAGGGTCGAGATCGATCAGCTTGGCAACGTCATCGGCTGGATGGGCACGGGCGAGAAGATCATCGCCATCGATTCCCACATCGATACCGTCGGCATCGGCAACCGCGCCAACTGGACGAACGACCCCTATGAGGGCTATGAGACGGACGACATCATCTACGGACGCGGCGGCTCCGACCAGGAGGGCGGCATGGCCTCCGCTGCCTACGGCGCGAAGATCATGAAGGACCTTGGTCTCATCCCCGAGGGCTATAAGATCATGGTCGTCGGCTCCGTGCAGGAGGAGGACTGCGACGGCATGTGCTGGCAGTCCATCGTCAATGAATATTTCAACGGACCGGAGGATGCCCGCAGCAAGATCGAGTTCGTCATCTCTACCGAGCCGACGGACGGCGGCATCTATCGCGGCCACCGCGGCCGTATGGAGATCCGCGTCGACATGCACGGTGTCTCCTGCCACGGCTCCGCTCCGGAGCGCGGTGACAACGCCATCCACAAGATGGCCGAGGTCCTGCTGAACGTCCGCGACCTCAACGAGAATGATGCCGCCGATGACAAGGAGATCAAGGGCCTTGTCAAGATGCTCGACCCGAAGTACAACCCCGAGCATTGGGAAGACGCGCGCTTCCTCGGCCGCGGCACCTGCACGACGTCGCAGATCTTCTACACGTCCCCGTCCCGCTGCGCCGTTGCGGACTCCTGCTCCATCTCCATCGACCGCCGTATGACGGCAGGTGAGACCTACCAGTCCTGCCTGAAGGAGATCGAGGACCTGCCTGCCTGCAGGAAGTATGCCAAGGACGTCAAGGTTTCGATGTATATGTACGACCGTCCCGCATGGACCGGCCACGTCTATGAGACCGAGTGCTTCTTCCCGACGTGGATCAACAAGGAATCCGCCGCCCATGTGCAGGCCCTTGTCGATGCGCACCACGCTCTGTGGGGCGATAAGCGCCTCTGGGCCGACGAGACCGCGCGCTCCAAGCGCGAAGGCCGCCCGCTGACCGACAAGTGGACGTTCTCCACGAACGGCGTTTCCATCCAGGGCCGCTACGGCATCCCGTGCGTCGGCTTTGGCCCCGGCGCCGAGTCGCAGGCCCATGCGCCGAACGAGATCACCTGGAAGCAGGACCTCGTCGTCTGCGCCGCGCTCTATGCCGCCGTTCCCGGCCTGTACAAGCCCGAAAACAAGATCACCGAGGCCGAGTTCCGTCAGGAGCTGACCGGCAACGACATCAAATAATTTTTCTGCTTACCCCAAATATAATAAAAAATAGGAGAACGATCATGAGTAAGACTGTTGAACTGGCAAGACACCTCGAAAAGCTCCACATCAATAACATGTATAAGACCGATTTCTACTGGACGTGGGACAAGACGGACGACGAGATCGACGCCGTCTTCACCGTGGCCGACGCCCTGCGCGACCTGCGCGAGCGCAACAAGTCCACGAAGGTCTTCAATTCCGGCCTCGGCATCTCCCTGTTCCGCGACAACTCCACCCGTACCCGCTTCTCGTTCGCCTCTGCGTGCAACCTGCTGGGTCTCGAGGAGCAGGTCCTCGATGAGAAGAAATCCCAGATCGCCCACGGCGAGACCGTCCGCGAGACCGCGAACATGGTCTCCTTCATGGCCGACGTCATCGGCATCCGCGACGATATGTACATCCATCAGGGCCACGAGTACCAGAAGACGTTTATGGACGCTCTGGAAGAGGGCTACCGCGACGGCATCCTCGAGCAGCGCCCGACGCTCGTGAACCTGCAGTGCGACGTCGACCATCCGACGCAGTGCATGGCCGACATGCTGCATGTCATCCACTACTTCGGCGGCGTTGAGAACCTGAAGGGCAAGAAGGTCGCCATGACGTGGGCCTATTCCCCGTCCTACGGCAAGCCGCTGTCTGTCCCGCAGGGCGTCATCGGCCTGTTCACCCGCTTCGGCATGGATGTCACGCTGGCCCATCCGGAGGGCTATGACGTCTTCCCCGAGGTCGAGGAGATCGCCCGCAAGAACTGCGAGAAGTACGGCTCCAAGTTCCACAAGACGAACGACATGAAGGAAGCCTTTAAGGACGCCGATATCGTCTATCCGAAGTCCTGGGCTCCGTTCCAGGCTATGGAAAGACGCTCCGAACTCTATGTCAAGGGCGACCAGAAGGGCATCGACGAGCTGGAGAAGGAGCTCCTCGCGCAGAATGCCGAGCACAGGGACTGGACCTGCAGCGAAGAGATGATGAAGCTCACGAAGGACGGCAAGGCGCTGTATCTGCACTGCCTGCCCGCCGATATCTCCGGCCTGAGCTGCCCGGAGGGCGAGGTCGACAACTCCGTGTTCGACCGTTATCTCGTGCCGCTGTACAAGCAGGCCTCCTTCAAGCCGTATATCATCGCCGCCATGATCTTCCTGGCGCAGGTCAAGGACCCCGTCAAGACTCTCATGGAGCTCGACGCTGCCGACAACAAGCGCAAGATGTTCTGAGCCGCACAGCAGGAGGATAATTACCATGGGAAAACGCATCGTCATCGCGCTGGGCGGCAATGCGCTGGGCAGCACGCCCTATGAGCAGCTCGCCCTCGTTACGGAAACGGCAAAGCCGATCGTGGATCTCATCGAGCAGGGCAACGAGGTCGTCATTGCGCACGGCAACGGCCCGCAGGTCGGCATGATCAATCTGGGCATGGCCACAGCCGCCGAGGCCGGCGCCATCAAGTCCGATATGCCCTTCCCCGAGTGCGGCGCCATGAGCCAGGGCTACATCGGCTATCACCTGCAGAACGCCATCGGCAACGAGCTTGCCGCGCGCGGCCTGCAGAAGGACGTCGCCACCGTCGTCACGCAGGTGCTGGTGGACGAGAACGATCCCGCCTTCCAGAAGCCCACGAAGCCCGTCGGCGCGTTCTATGACAAGGCCACGGCCGAGCGCATCGCCGCCGAAAAGGGCTACACCATGGTCGAGGACGCGGGCCGCGGCTACCGCCAGGTCGTTCCCTCACCGAAGCCCGTGGACGTCATCGAAAAGAACACCGTCCGCGCCCTGATCAACGGCGGCTGCGTCGTGATCACGGTCGGCGGCGGCGGCATCCCCGTTGTGCGCCGGGACGGCAAGCTCTACGGCACGCCCGCCGTCATCGATAAGGACTTTGCCTCTGCCAAGCTCGCAGAGCTCGTGCAGGCCGACGCCCTCGTCATCCTGACGGCGGTGGACCGCGTCTGCATCAACTGGGGCAAGCCCGACCAGAAGAGCCTTGCGGAAATGACCGTTGCGGAAGCGGAGCGCTACTGCGAGGAGGGCCATTTTGCCCCCGGCTCCATGCTGCCGAAGGTCAGGGCTGCCGTTTCGTTCGCCAAGACCGGCGGGCAGGCCATCATCGCCTCGCTCGCACAGGCCGGAGCCGCCGTCCGCGGCGAGGCCGGTACGGTCGTCCATCTCTGATATCGTCTGTTCCCTTCCCGGGGAGCAAAGGGCCTGCTGCATGAACCCCGCAGCAGGCCCTTCTGCAATATGGGATAACACATATGCAGGGGAGCGGCACGCGGGAAATGAAACTGGAAAGTGGAAAATTTCACAAGGCCGCCGGTCATGCGCTGTAGGGGAGGGGCATGCCCCTCCCGGCACCGCACCGGCGGGAAGTGCGGGCCAATGTTAAAAAGACAATGGCCCCCCAAGTTTGTCATTGCGAGGCCCCAACGGGGCCGTGGCAATCTCGGGAAGGCACTTGCAGTTCGTACCAGCTGCCGTTAAAATGGCATGCACCGATTGCGTCTGTAGCGGCGCTCAGTGAGCGCCATGGGCAGTTGCAAGTTTCCAGGCACTCACGCCGACCGCACACACCTCCAAGTTTGTCATTGCGAGGCCCCAACGGGGCCGTGGCAATCTCCTGCAGCCGGTTGCGTCTTCGCCGATGCCTTTCCTGTGATCCAGCAAGGTACTGCGAGATTGCCACGTCGGCCTCCGGCCTCCTCGCAATGACAAATCGGGAGTATTTGCCATTTTAACGGCAGCTTGTTGATTGCGCCGGTGCAGCGCCGGGAGCGGCATGCCGCTCCCCTACAAGGCGGGTGCGGTCGACGAACTGCCCGGTAATTTGCAGCCGCCCATGGCGCTCCCTGAGCGCCGCTGCAGACGTAATCGGTTTGTACGTTTTTTTCGGCAGCCTGTGCGTATCGCCGGTGCAGCACCAGGCCCTGCGGCGAACCGGTTTTTCTTTCTTGCCTTTTTCGGCAAAATACGATATCATTAGCTTAGTAAACATTGCACAGGCGTTTCCCAAATACCGATACAAGGAGCTGGCAACATGCTGGAACAGTCGATCCTGCAGAATTATCTTGATATCCTGCGCGAGGAGCTCGTCCCGGCGACCGGCTGCACGGAGCCGATCGCCATTGCCTACTGCGCCGCGACCCTTCGGGAGCTGCTGGGCGCACTGCCCGAGCGGGTGGACGCCGCCGTCAGCGGCAACATTCTGAAAAACGTCAAAAGCGTCGTCGTCCCAAACACCGGCGGGCGCAAGGGCATCGGCCCCGCCATTGCCGTCGGCCTCGTTGCGGGCGACGCGGCGCGTGACCTGCAGGTCATCTCCGCCGTGACGGAGAAGCAGCTTGCGGAGCTGGACGCTTACCTGCAGCGGGTGGAGATCGCCGTCTCCTGCAGCCATTCCCCCTGCCAGCTCGACATCGACCTGCGCGGCAGCTGCGGCAGTCACACGGCCCGCGTGCGCATCACGAACCATCACACGAACATCGTCTGCCTTGAGCGCGACGGCGAGGTGCTGCGCGAGCTGCCCGTCGTGGACTCTGCCGAGGAGCACCGCGCGGACAAGAGTCTGCTGAACGTGGCGGACATCCTGCGCTTTGCGGCCGAGGTGCCGCTCGAGGACCTGCTGCCCCTGCTGGAGCCGCAGGTCAGCTGCAACTCCGCCATTGCCGAGGAGGGCCTCCGCGGCACCTGGGGCGCGCAGATCGGGCGCATTTTACTGGAGGATTACGGGGATGATATCAAGCAGCGGGCCAAGGCCTATGCGGCCGCGGGCTCGGACGCCCGCATGAGCGGCTGCGAAATGCCCGTCGTCATCCTCTCCGGCTCCGGCAATCAGGGCATCACGGCCTGCATGCCCGTCGTGGCCTATGCCCGCCACATCGGCGCGACCCGCGAGCAGCTCTACCGCGCGCTGGCCGTTTCCGACCTTGTCACCGTCCACCAGAAGACCGGCATCGGCCGCCTGTCCGCCTACTGCGGGGCCATCTCCGCCGGGGTCGGCGCGGGCGCGGGCATCTGCTACCTGCTCGGCGGCGACTATGACGCCGTGGCGCACACGGTCGTCAACGCCGTGGCCATCCTCTCTGGCACCATCTGCGACGGCGCAAAGCCGTCCTGTGCGGCCAAGATCGCCGCTGCCGTGGACGCGGGCATCATGGGCTACCGCATGTATCTGCACCACCGCGAATTCCGCCACGGCGAGGGCATCGTCGGCAGCAATGTTGACGATACGATCGCCAAGGTCGGCGTGCTGGCGCAGCAGGGCATGCGGCAGACGGACCGCACGATCCTCGATATCATGCAGGATCGCTGCAGCTGAGCGCCCGCGTTCCTTCAAAAATCGTTTTCCGGTCCGTCATAATTTGGACATATCAGGCGGGTATACTACGAGCACAGCAAGGAGCTGAACACCATGGAGCATAACGAGCGCATCGACTCCAGTGCAGGCGAGCCGGTATTGGCCTGCAAACGAAGGAAGCACCTGCGGCTGGCGGCTCTCGCTGTATGCTGCGCCCTGCTCGGCGGAATCGCCGGAGGCGCGGCGACGGGATTGCTTCTGCAGGGCCGCGAGCGAGCGGCCATGCGGCCGGCCGGTCAGCAGACGGCCGTATCCGGGGGAGAAAGCACGGGCGCGGAGTCTTCCGCGGCGCGTGTGGCCTCGACTGCGGGAGAATTGACCCCGACGCAGCTCTATGAGCGCTATGCGCCCTGCGTCGTCGGTGTGCTGAACCTCAGCGCGGTCACGGACCTCTATGGAAAGGACACCATGCAGGCCAGCACCGGCTCGGGCGTTCTCCTCACGGGCGACGGCGAGATCCTGACGAATTACCACGTCGTCAAGGACTGCACGCAGCTCACCGTCACGTTGTATGACGGCACGGAGCACACGGCAAAGCTCCTCGGCTATGAGGAGGACAGCGATATCGCCCTGCTGAAGATCGACGGCAGCGGCTACCGCCACGCGCGCCTCGGAGATTCCGACCGGCTGCGCATCGGCACGGAGGTTGCTGCCATCGGCAACCCGCTCGGCGACCTGGACTACAGCCTGAACGTCGGCTATATCAGCGCGAAGGACCGCGACGTCGATCTGGACGGCCCCTCCATCCGCATGATGCAGCTTGACGCGGCCATCAACCCCGGCAACTCCGGCGGCCCGCTGTTCGACCTGCGCGGCAATGTCGTCGGCGTGACGACGGCGAAATATTCCGGCGAGACCGTCACCGGCGCGACGATCGAGGGCATCGGCTTTGCCATCCCCATCAACGACGTCCGCGAGATCCTCTCGGAGCTGCGGGAATACGGTCGCGTGCCGAACCGCGCCCAGCTCGGCGTGATGGTCGGCACGGTCTATTCGACGAACACGGCCCGCAACGGCCGGGTGCAGGTGCGGGATGTCACAGAGGATTCTGCCGGTGCCCATGCAGGCCTGCGCGACGGTGACTTTATCCTTGCACTTGATGACTACACCGTGCGCACGCTTTCCGACCTCAGCGCGGCGCTGCGGCACTACCGCGGCGGCCAGCACGCGACGCTCACCATCGAGCGCTACGGCAAGACGTTCCGCCTGCCCATCGTGTTTGACAGCAAGGACGATGCGGTGCAGAACGAAGAGCCAACAACATCGGCCAATGCGCTGGAGCCGTCCGAGCAGGACAGTCCCCGGCCCTGATCCGATGTCTTCCATAGATCGCATCCCCTCTCTTTTTCATGCTTTTTCTCTTTTTTCTCTCTCTTTCTTTCTTTTCTACGAAATGTACCGTCCGGCTTGCCGGGCGGTACATTTCGTTTTTGCGTCTGGGTGCCGAAAAACCTGTTCAGCCGAAGGTTTCGGAGGGAAGAAAAGAGGGAAAGGAAACCGTCAGGGTGTCCTTTCGCGTCAAATAACCCGCCGCAGCGGCAAAATTGCAAAACAGTACTACAAAATACGTTTTGCAATTTTGAAGGCAGCTTGGCAAAAAGCCCGAAGGGACTTTTTTGACAAGCTGAAAGGAAACCGTCAGGGTGTCCTTTCGCGTTTGATCACCCGCCGCAGCGGCAAAATTGCAAAACAGAACTACAAAATACGTTTTACAATTTTGAAGGCAGCTTGGCAAAAGACCCGAAGGGACTTTTTGACAAGCTGACCGTCCGGCTTGCCGGGCGGTACATTTCGTTTATGCGCTTAGATGTCGAAAAGGTTGCGCTTGTCATTGCGAGGCCCTGCAGGGGCCGTGGCAATCTCGCGGGATCACTGCGGATTTTCGGTAAACTTCGGCGAATTCGAAACATTTTATGTGAGATTTCCACGTCGCTTCGCCCCCCTGCAATGACAAGACTGGGATATTTGACAAGCCGGGAACCGTCTGGGAGTCTCAGACTGTCAAAAAGCCTCCGCTTTGCAGAATAATGCCGACGTCATATCGAAACAACCTGTTGCAAGGCAAGCGCGGGTATGCTATAATGCAGAAAAACGTTGGAACAATTTCGGCTTCCTGCCGTCTAATCTTGCAAAGAGGGAAGGAACGACCGGCGCGGCCGGCGCCGGTCCGCAAACACAGGAGGAGAGAGCATGAGACAGGGTGTCATCTGTATGCTGATCGCGGCGCTGGTGCTGCAGCTTGCGGGCGGCGTAGTCGCAGGCGGTGCAGAGCCGCTGGCCATGACAACACAGGAGACCATCCGAACGGTCGCCGTCTCCGGCGTGCCGACCGCGCTGATGCGCGGGGCCAGACTCCCGGAGCGTATGCCGTCGTTCCATACGGACGCGGCCTGCCATCTGGCGGACAGCTGGCAGAGCTGGTCCGGCATGGTGTGGTTCTCGTCTCCGGACGGTGAGCATATCAGTAAGCCGCTCCCGGCGGGCACCGTCACGGAGCCGGGTGTGTATTATTATCTCGGCCTCGTGCTCGAGCCGGATGGCCTTGCGTCCTTTTCTGATGCGCCGTCCGTAACGGTCTGCGGGACGACGGCCGCTGTGCAGCGGCTCGAGGACGGCAGGCTGTTCGTCTGCGTGCGCTACGGCAGCGACGACGGCCGCCTGGAGGGCATCTTGCCCGAAACGCTGCCGTTCCGCGATGTCTCGCGCCGCGCGTGGTATTTTGAGAGCGTCGCCTATGCCTACCGGCAGGGGCTGATGAGCGGAACGGGCACGACGGAATTCGAGCCGGATACGGCCACGTCCCGCGCCATGCTCGTGCAGGTGCTTTACCGTCTGGCAGGCCAGCCCGCCGCGGCCGGAAGCGACTTCTCCGATGTGGGCGACGGCGTGTGGTATGCCGATGCCGTCTCGTGGGCCGCCGGGGCGCAGATCGTCAACGGCTACGGCAACGGGCGCTTCGGCCCGGACGACCCCGTCACACGCGAACAGACGGCGGCCATTCTCTATCGCTATGCTGCGTGGTATGACCTTGCCGGGGACGGCGAGGCCCCGCTTTCCGGCTATCCGGACGCCGGGACGGTCAGCAGCTGGGCGCGCAGCGCCATGGGCTGGGCCGTCGGCGCGGGTTATCTGACCGGCTCTGCCGAGGACGGCGCCGTTCTGCTCCGCCCGCAGGCGCTTGCCGTCCGCGCGCAGACCGCCGCAATCCTGGCCCGCTTCTGCCGCAGCCTGCAGAAGCAGGAGCACGCCATGCCGCGCGCGGACTATTTCACGGCCCGCGGCACGACGGTACTCTACCTGCCGCTCGACAACCGCCCCGTCAACGACCTGCGCGTCGAGGCGCTGGCGGACAGCACCGGCATGAACGTGCTGCTGCCGCCGGAGGACCTCTATGCCACGCGGCTCGACGGGCAGACGACGAATGCCAACGGCACGCAGTACGGCGACACGCATGCTCTCCTGCAGTGGGTGCTGGACAATGAGGACGCCTGCGATGTGCTGATCGTCAGCATGGACCAGCTGCTCTCCGGCGGCCTTGTGAACAGCCGCTGGGAGGACGGGACGGACCTGACGTGGGAAAAGGATGCCATCGACACGCTTTCACAGATCGCTGCACGCAAGCCGGTCTATGTGTTCGACACGGTGATGCGCCTTGCCACGACCGCCGGTTATCAGGGACTCGACAGTGAGGCCTACCGCCTGTTCCGCAGCTACGGCATGGCCGAGCGCGGCGAGCTGACCGGTCACAACCTGACGGTCGATAACATCATTGCAGGTTACCCCTACGGCGCGGACGGCGAACGGATCGAAACGACGTTGGATGACGAGCTGGTGGAGCATTATCTGGCTGCCCGCGCGCGCAAGCTGCGGCTGACGGACTATCTGCTGCGCCATGCCGAGAGCTTTGCGGCCTGTGTCGTCGGTGTCGACGACTCTGCTGCGCGCATCTCCGTGCAGACGAATGAGATCCGCTATCTGCAGCGGCTGCTCGGCAAAAACTGCGCTCTGTTCTGCGGAACGGACGAGCTTGGTATGATGGCCTTTACGCGTGCCTATGCCGACTGCGCCGGATGGAACAGCCGCCTGTCCGTGCACTATTTCGGCGGCTATGAGGACAGCGTGGCCGATGCCTACGATACCTCGACGCTCCGCGAGTCCGTGGAGCAGCATATCACGGCGCTCGGCGCGGAGCTTGTGGACTGGAACGAACAGTCAGATGCTGTCGTGCTGGTGCTCACGCGCGGCGCTTCCTCCACGGAGTGCAGCCGGTATCTGGCAGCTTGGGAGGAGAACTGCCGGAATGGTGTCCCGACGATCGTCATCGATGCCTCGTCTGCCACGCAGCATCTGCCGCAGCAGCTGGAGGATACCTCGCTGCAGTGGCTTATGGGCTACAGCGCGTGGGGCACGGCGGCAAATTCCGTCGGCATCGCGCTCTCCATGGGTCTGACGCGCCTGCAGTGGCTGCAGGGCGAGCAGGACCCGCAGCCGGAGGACAGCGAGGCCTTTGCGCGCGAGCTGATCTTCGCCTATATGAAGGACATCGCCTACTGCCGCTATTGCCGCCCGACGATCAAGGACCTGACGCCGGAGGGCATCGAGCAGGCCCTGCTCAGGCAGAATATGACGACCCGCGTCGAGACGGCCCTGAAGGACACGGCGCTTGTGACCGGGCCGGACGGCGTGACGGACTATGTGATCCCGGAATTCCGTCTGACAGACTTCTCCGCACCGCTTGGACGAAGCTATGAGATCCGCTTCCGCATCCTGTTCCCGAATGCGGGTCCGTGGTTCACGGAGCAGTAAAAAATGGGAGCTGCGGTTTTGCCGCAGCTCCCTGATTTGTTTGATCATGTCAATCCCTCCGGCTGAGCCGGAGGGATTGACGTTTTCATTATACTTCACATGCGGTCCGGGGCGGAGAAGCCCAGCAGATCGATGCACTCCTCCAGCGCGCGCCTGGCAAGGCGGATGAGGGCGAGGTAGCCTGCCTGCTTCTGCTTGTCCGGCTCAGCCAGAATACGCGTCTCATGGTAGAAGCGATTCACCGCGCCCGCAAGCTCATAGGCATAGGCGCAGATCACGTTCGGTGCGGAGTCGCGGTAGGCCATCTGCAGGGCGTCCGGCATCTGCGCCAGCTCCAGCTGCAGCGCCTTGGCGCTTTCGCTGTCGGCCGGGGCCATGGCCCAGTCGCCCTCGCCGCCGCAGCGGTTCAGGATGGACTTGATGCGGACGATGGTGTAGAGTAGGTAGGGGCCGGTGTTGCCCTCGAACGCGGCAAAGCGCTCGAGATCGAAGATATAGTCCTTCGTGGCGAGGTTCGACAGGTCGCCGTATTTCAGCGCCGCGATGGCGATGCAGCGGGCTGTGGCGTCCAGCTCGTCCTCGGGGACGGTCTGGTTCTCGCGAATTTTGTCCGTGACATAGGTCACAATGTCGGAAATGAGCGTTTCCAGACGCATGACGCCGCCTGCGCGGGTCTTGAAGGGCTTGCCGTCCTTGCCGTTCATCGTGCCGAAGCCAATGTGCTGCAGCTCCGTCTCCGGCGGGACGAGATGGCCCTTGCGCGCCGTGCGGAACACCTGCTCGAAGTGCAGACTCTGGCGCTTGTCCGTCAGGTACAGCAGCTTGTCCGGATGGTAATCCTCCATGCGCTGCACGATGGTGGCCAGGTCCGTCGTGGCGTACAGCGTCGCGCCGTCGCTCTTGACGAGGATGCACGGCGGCAGCTCCTTGCGGTCGCCCTCCTCGGCCACGGGCACGACGAGCGCGCCCTCGCTCTCGACAAGCACGCCCTCGGCCTTCAGCTTCTCGAGCATCGGGGGGATGTAGGGCTGCGCGTCGCTTTCGCCTTTCCAGATGTCGAAGCTGACGTTCAGATTGTCATAGTTCTTACGCAGATCGGCCACGGAGACCTGCATGATGTGGCGCCACAGGGCATAGTAGCCGGGACGGCGCTGCTGCACGGCAAACGTGATCTCGTGAGCGCGGGCGGCGAAGGGCTCGTCCTCCTTCGAGCGGGCGCTGGCCGTGGGGTAGATCTCCTCGAGCTCGGAGATCGTGAACGGCGCTTCCTCGGGATACGGGCCGGTGAAGCTCTCGTCAAAATAGGGCAGGTCCGGCTTGCGGCGCTCCAGCTCGGCGATGATCAGGCCAATCTGCAGGCCCCAGTCGCCCAGATGGATGTCGCCGACGACGTTGTCGCCGAAGTAGCGGTAAATGCGCTTGATGCTCTCGCCGATGATGGCGGAGCGCAGGTGGCCGATGTGCAGGGGCTTTGCCACGTTCGGCCCGCCGTAGTCGAGCACGACGCTGCGGGGCTTGCGCTCACCGGTCACGCCGAGGCGCTCGCTCTGGCGCATCTGCTCCAAATGGGCGGCCAGATATGCAGGCTGCACACGCAGGTTGATAAAGCCGGGCTTTACGGCCTCGGCTGCGGCAAAGACGCTGCCGTCCTGCAGGCGATCGACAACGTCCTGCGCAATGACGAGCGGGGCTTTGTGGTGCTGCTTTGCGGCGGGCATGGCGCCGTTGCACTGAAATTCGCACAGATCGGGGCGGTTCGAGACCGTCACGCGGCCGCAGGCCGCGTCATATCCGGCGGCGGAAAACGCCTCCGCCACAACGGCGGACAGCCGGTCGATCAGCTTTTCCATGGGCGATCAGACTCCTTATCGTTCGATAAACGAAATAATATACAATGATAGCAGAAATTCTGCCGCTTGTCCAGTGCGGGCAGAATTATTCCGGCAGCTCGCGGTACATGGCGGCCGCGTCGTCCTTGCGCACGGCGTCGGCCACGGCCAGCACCTCCACGGCAAGCGTCCGCTGGCCGAAGGCGATGCGCAGCACGTCGCCGGGCTTTACGTCGCAGGACGCCTTGGCCGGGCGGCCGTTCACGGTCACACGCGCGTTGTCGCACGCTTCATTTGCCACGGTGCGGCGCTTGATGAGGCGCGACACCTTGAGAAATTTATCCAGTCTCATAGTTCCTCCTGGTTGGTTCCGGTTTCGGGAAGCTCTGATTCAATCGGCAAGAGTGGATGGCGAGAGATTTTTTGGCAAGTCGAGGTATGGAAAACGCAGGAATACTTTG
>OFMI01001172.1_pt1 | contig 17668 bp, 16 predicted proteins | sample 1541741 | NCBI WGS metagenome assembly OFMI01 (sample SAMN04209219, study PRJEB22552) | human gut metagenome | biome: gut; material: feces | host: Homo sapiens | place: USA: Oklahoma | reverse complement strand
CCATAGCGGCGCTGGAGAAAAAGCCCGCCCCAGCGCCTGCCCCTGCGCCCGCAGACAGTGCGGGCCAAAAGCAAAACCCCAAAACGGGTGTGTGACGCATCGCACAGAGGCGCACAAGGCGGCGGTCGGGCCCGCAGGGAAGGGGGTAAGCCGTATGGCCCGCCCCTGTGCCGCGCTGCAAAGTGTGCGGCAAAAGCCGGCCCCCCTCCCGGCTCAGCCTGGGGCTTGTGTAAGCCCTGGAAGGGCATACTGCCGGCAAGCCGCTCAGGAGGCGCTGAATACTCTGTCCCCTGCATCACTTGCCCCGCCCCCGTAAACGAGGTTCTTCCCGTTGCATGCTGCAATCTTTCTGGTATTGAATACCATCCCGCTTCGCTCGAAGCTGACAGCGAAAGCCTTTTTACTATCCACGGCACAGCCGAGGGGCATCGTTTCGCTAAAACAAATAAGACCACAGGGCAGGGCCCCGGCTTTTGCCGGGGCCCTGCCCTGTACGGGGAAAATATGCCTCAGGCACTTTTGGGCATATGGTCTACTGTGTCAAAGCGGTAACCCGCATTTTTGAACCAGCGGATGATATCGCCCAGGGCCTGCACGGTCTCTTTCTTTGTGTCGTGCATCAGCACCACGCAGGTGTTATGCCCTGCGGCTTCCTCCACCACGTTTTTGTAAATTTCAGAGGGCGAATGGCGGCCGCCCACCGCATCGTTGGCGCATACGTTCCAATCCACATAGCGGAAGCCGTACGTCTCTGCCTGGGCTTTCAGTTCTTTCATGATGCTGCTGCCGCCGTATTTGCGGCTTACGGTGTTGGTGCTGCCGCCGGGAAAGCGCAGAATATTCATCTGTGCGTTGCCCACATACGGCGTCAGCTTTTCGCGCAGCCCGGCAAGGTCCTGCCAGAAGGCCTCGGGGCTGGCATAGATAGTGCTGTACTGATGGCTGCCGCTGTGCAGGGCTATCAGGTGTCCTTCGCTGGCAGTGCGCGAAAGCACGGGCAGGTATTTTTCATTGTTTTCAGCGGCTATCACAAAAAATGTGGCTGGCACGCCCTCTTCCTTCAGAATATCCAGAATGTCCTCCGTCACCTTGCTGGGGCCATCGTCAAAGGTGAGGTACGCTACCTTTTCTTCGTCCGGGCTGCCGTCGTCCGCATCAGCCTCCTGTTCCATCGCCTGCATGAAATACACAAGGTCTTCATTGCGGCACAGCGCCGCAGGCTGGCGGCCTTTTACAATAGCCCCGGCCGCTACAGCCACAACCATGAAACATGCCAGAAACCACAGCTTGCGGATATATTTTTTTCTTCTGAACATCATGGATCGCCGCCTTTTTCCATATTGCGCAATTTCGCTGTTCCTCGTATACTATATTTATGAGCATGCGCCCGCGCGCATGCAAGGGAAGGGGAAACACCATGACATTGGATATTATCACGCTGGCGCTGAGCGGCGCTGCTGCGCTGCTGGCGCTGCTTTGCTTTCTGGCGCGGCAAAAGCAGGCTGCAACAGGGCAGGATATTGCCCGCCTGCGGGACGAAATAAGCGGCGAGCTGCGCGAGGTGCGCACTGAGCTTGTGGCGAACGTGCACAGCGCCATCCAGACGACGGCCCAGCTTCAGGCCGAGGCGCAAAAACAGGCGTCGGACGCGCAGAACACACGCATCCGCGAGCTTACCGAGCAGCTTGCCCAGCGCCAGGCCGCCCTTCAAAAGACGGTGACAGACCAGCTTCAGCTTGTAGAGACGCGCATGAAAAACTCGGCCGTGGAAAGCGAGCAGAAGCTGGAAAACATCCGCACCACCATGGAGACGCGCATTTCCTCCATGCAGGCAGACAACGCAAAAAAACTGGACGAGATGCGCCGCACAGTGGACGAAAAACTGCAGAAAACGCTGGATGAGAAGCTGCGGCAGTCGTTCTCACGCGTGTCAGAACAGCTGGAAAGCGTGTATAAGGGCCTTGGCGAGATGCAGACGCTTGCCGCAGGTGTGGGCGATTTGAAAAAAGTGCTCAGCAACGTAAAGACGCGCGGTATTCTGGGCGAGATACAGCTTGGCGCTATTTTAGAGCAGATACTTTCGCCGGAACAGTATGCCGAGAATATCGCCACCGTGCGCGGCAGTGCCGAGCGCGTGGAATATGCCGTGCGCCTTCCGGGCGATGGGGACGAGCCCGTTTGGCTTCCCGTTGACGCAAAATTCCCGGCGGACGCTTACGGTGCGCTGCTGGAGGCATACGATACGGCGGACGCCGCCCAGGTGGAAACGGCTGCCAAGGTACTGGAGCAGCGGGTAAAAACCTTTGCCAAAGATATTCACACCAAATATGTGCATGTGCCCGAGACCACCGAGTTCGGGGTGATGTTCGTGCCGGTGGAAGGGCTTTATGCAGAGCTTGTACGCCGCGGCATGGTGGAAAGCCTGCAAACGCAGTATAAGGTAGTGCTGGCCGGGCCAACCACCATGGCGGCGCTGCTGAATAGCCTGCAGATGGGCTTCCGCACGCTGGCCATACAAAAGCGCTCCAGTGAGGTGTGGCAGGTGCTGGGGGCTGTGAAAAGCGAGTTTGAAACCTTTGGCGAGGCGCTGGCGCAGGCGCAGAAGCGCATCGAGCTGGCCGGGGCGGACCTGGAAAAGCTGGTGGGCGTGCGCACAAGGCAGATACAGCGTAAGCTGCGCACCGTCACAGCCCTGCCCCAGGGCGGCGAGACAGAGGACGCCTGAGGGTGCATGCTGCGGCGCATTTTGCCGGGCGGGGCCGTGTCCCCTGCCCGGCAGGCGGGGCGCGCGGGGATATGTGCATATTTTTTGCCTTGCACAGCAATTTTTTCTTGACTTTTGCGCCCCGCTATTGTAAGATGGATAGGCGGAACTTTGGAGACTCAGATACGCGCCTATAGCTCAGCAGGATAGAGCAACTGCCTTCTAAGCAGTGGGTCGGGGGTTCGAGTCCCTTTGGGCGCACCAAATATGGTGGGTGTAGTTCAGTTGGTTAGAGCACCAGATTGTGGATCTGGGTGTCGTGGGTTCGAGTCCCATTACCCACCCCATTTACAGGAACGGCGAATCCGCTAGGGTTGGCCGTTCTTGTCTTACTGGGCCATCGCCAAGCGGTAAGGCAACGGACTTTGACTCCGTCATTGCGCTGGTTCGAATCCAGCTGGCCCAACCATGGAGAATCCAGGAAAATGACGGTGTGCCGTTGTTTTCCTGGTTTTTTCTTTTTGTACTTTTGCCTTATTGCCTACATACATATTTGTTTTCTGCCGCTCATTGCCTGCAAGACGGCAAAATAGCGCCTGGATACGGAACAAAAATGCCGATAGAGGGCCAATAAAACAATTTTTAAATATATTTTCTGGGGTGGACGTTTTACAGCTGCAAAAGCATGCGGAAAAGCAAAGAGGGGATACAGCCTCTGCCGTACCGAAAGCAGCCTGAACGCGGCCTTTGGCATTTTGCGGAAGCTGTGGTATACTTTTTATATGCCAAATTGTGGGAAATGAAGGTGCAGGCCTATGACACAACAGGAGCGCAAACAGCGCAGCAAGGAAAAAATATTGGCGGCCGCCATGGCGGAGTTCGGCACAAAAGATTTTGATGCCGTCACTATGGACGGCATCTGCTTTGCCCACGGAATTTCCAAGGGCATGATGTACCATTATGTTTCCGGAAAAGATGAGCTGTTCCTACAATGTGTGGAACATACGTTCTGCAGGTTGGCGCAGCATGTGGCGCGCGAAGCGCAGGCACTGGCTGGAAAAAGCGATTTTGAGGCTGTGCGGCAGTATTTTATGGGGCGCGAGCGTTTTTTTCAGCTTCACGCGCAGGAGAAAAACGTGTTTGAGAACGCCCTGCTGCGCCCGCCAAAGCATTTGAAAGAGCAGATAGCGCGGCTGCACCAGCCGCTGAGCGAGCTGAACCGCCGCTTTTTGAAGCAGGCCGTGGCACATATGCCTCTGCGCTCCGGTATGGATTCGGAGCGCGCCATGTGCTACCTGGAAGGTGTGTCGGACGTGCTGGCGCCTCTGTTGATGCGCTGCCGCACGGGAGAAGACGCCCTGCCGGATGTGCACGCCATGCTGGCGGCCACGGAAGAGCTTCTTGAAATGGTTTTGTACGGCGTGGTGCGGCAGGAGGGCGGCCATGAGACATAGGGGCTGTGCAACTGCGGCAATTCTGGCTGTGCTGGTTCTGTGCGGCGCCGCGGCATGGATGCTTTTTGCGCCGGTGCGGCAGGGCAAAGGCGCGCAAAGCGGGCCATTTACACAAAGCAGCAGCGCGTGGACAGAAACGGCTGCCCTGCCGCAGCCGGCACAAAGTACCGTGCAGGATGAAGCACAGCGGCTTCTAGCCGGCATGACGCTGGAGGAAAAGGTGGGCCAGATGTTTCTGGCGCGCTGCCCGGCCGGGGATGCGGCGCAAAAGGCTGCCGAATACCATTTGGGCGGCTATATCCTGTTTTCAGAGGATTTTGAGGGCCGGACGCCGCAGCAGGCCGCAGAAAGGATACAAAGCCTTCAGGCGGCGGCCACAGTGCCGCTGTTTATCGCGGTGGATGAAGAGGGCGGCACGGTCAACCGCATCAGCCGCTACCCGGCCTTCCGCTCTGCGCCGTTCCCGTCTCCCCAGCAGTTATTCCAGACGGGCGGGCTGCCTGCCGTGCGGGCCGACACGCTGGACAAGTGCGCTTTTCTGCAGGATTTGGGCATCAATATGAACTTTGCACCTGTGTGCGATGTGAGCACAAATGAAAAAGATTTTATTTACCCACGTGCCTTCGGCCAGGGGGCGCAGCAGACAGCAGAATATGTAAGGGAGGTAGTGCAGGCCATGGACGGGCAGGGAGTGGCCAGCGTGCTGAAACATTTCCCCGGCTATGGAGGTAATGCCGACACGCACACAGGCATTGCGCGCGATACACGCAGCTATGAAACATTTGAGCAGGCGGACCTTGTGCCTTTCCGTGCCGGCATTGAGGCCGGGGCGGACGCGGTGCTGGTGTCGCACAATATTGTGGAGTGCATGGACGCCTCGCTGCCGGCCTCGCTTTCGCCGCATGTGCATGCGCTGCTGCGCGAAGAAATGGGCTTTGACGGCGTGGTGGTGACGGACGATTTATATATGCGGGGCATCCGGGACTTTATGGGCGCGGAAGAGGCCGCCGTGCAGGCGGTAAAGGCGGGCAACGACCTTTTGTGCTGCACGGAATTTGAAGTGCAGGTGCTGGCTGTGGTGCAGGCCGTACAGCGCGGCGAGATACCGCTGGAGCAGGTGGAGGCCTCGGTGCTGCGCATCCTGCATCTGAAGCAGGCCCTGGGGCTCCTGTAAATGGGGCAGCCGGGCAGGAAGGGGCTTCCATTCCGGTGAGAAACATGGTATACTTTCCCTTGCGCGTGTATGGGCAGGCCGCTGGGTAGCCATACTATGGCCAGGGCGGCACGGCATGCCGCGCAGAAAACCGCAGAAGAAACGGAGAACGAATATGAAAAAGCAACTGATCAGCGTTGTTTGCGTGCTGCTTGCCGTGTGCATGTTTGCCGCCTGCAGCGCGGGCCCTAGCAGCACAGCGCAGCCGAAGGATTATGTGCAGGCCATTGTGGACGCGCGCAGCAGCGAAGAAAATGAGAACGACGCCGTTTATACATGGAAAACGGGCGGCGCAGTGAGCCTTGGCCTGAACCCGTATGATGTCTCGGAGGAGGACGCCGCCTCCATGGCGCCCATGATGCTCAGCACACTGGGGCTGGAGGAGGACATGCTTTCGGAATATGCTTTAAGCATGTCTCTGATGAACGTGCGCGCCTATGCAGTGGGCATTTTTGTGCCTGCCGAAGGCAAAACGGAAGATGTGCAGGCCGCGGTGGAAAGCTATGTGGCAGCGCAGCGCAGGGCGTTTGAGCAGTATTTGCAGGACCAGTATGAGATAGCCCAGAACGCCATTGTGGAAACGCTGCCCGGCGGCGAGGTGATGCTGGTGATGAGCGAAGACGCAGCCCAGACGGCGCAGGCGCTGCGCGACGCGCTGAAATAACGCAAAAAAGCAAAAAGAAAAGCAAAAGGGCAGGTGCATGGCACCCGCCCTTTTTTAGTTTCATATAAACAACCGGCAGAGCCATAGAAGATGCCTTGTAAAAGGCTTTCGCCTCCGGCAGCGGACGGGACAAGCTGCGAGCAGCAGCCTTTTGAAAACGAAATGGCTTTCATCCGGGCAGAAAACCGCCTCTTTCTGGGCTGCGCGGCAAGGGATGCAGGCGGAATCAGTTTCGCGCCCTCTCTTAAAGCTGCGTGCCCGCAATATGCTTCTTCAGCCCTTGTGCGGCCCGCGCATTTTACGCGCGGGTTTGATTTCTGCACAAAGCCGCTGCTGCCTGCGCCGGTGTTACAGCTTGGAATAGCCGAAGCTGTTCACCAGCGCCTCAATGGGCATGCCCGCCTTGCAAAGCGGGCAATCGTGCGGGGCAAAGCTTTGGTATTCCGGCACATCCTCCAAGTGAAACACCGCATGCACCTCGTGCCCCTCGGCCTGCTTTACCGCTGAAAAAATGGCGCACATGCCCGCAACCTCGCCGCCGTAATACTGCACGCACTCGGCGCTTTTGCGGATGGTAATGCCGGTGGTGGCGCTGGCCATCAGAATAAGCACATGCTTGCCGCGCACCATGGGTTGCAAATTATCGCGGAACAAAAGCTGGCCGTTGGCGTCCAGCTCAGGCGTTACTACATAGATGGTGTTGTGGGCATTCATGGAAGCAAGGCCGTTGCGCGTCAGCTCCTGCGCCAACAGGGCGCCTATCACCTGCGTGCCATCCAGGCAGACGATGGTGTCCACCACGGTGTTCATCATGTATTTGCCCGCCAGCGTGCGCGCCACTTCCTCTGCCTCGGATACGCGCGTCTTCAGCGTGGTAATGTCGATATAAAAATTCACGTGCGAGTGGTTGGTGGCAAAGTGCCCGGGTAATACCTTCAAAGGTACGGTGTGGCTTTTGGAATACAGCTTGATAAGGCGGTGCTCCATACATGTCCCTCCTGCAAACAAAGCGCTCTGCTTACAACAGAACGCTTTTTTTCATCATACCACACTTTTGGGGCATGTTCAATAAAACTTTTTTCAAAAAACAGATGGATCATGTGCGTTCTGCGCTGCGGCCGGCCGAGGCTTTGCGCCTTGCCCAACGCAGGCGGAGTGCGGAATATGCGGCGGGAAGGCCTGACGCCGCATAGGGGATCATCATAATGGCATAGCTCCAGATATACAGGCTTTTTGCCTCCCAGAAGGTGTGGAACACAAGCCCTCCGAACACGATGACGGCGGGGACGAGCGCCTCGGCGCTCAGGCTGCGGCGGCGCAGCCAAAGCGCAAGGGCGGCGCCCGCATAGGTAAGGGCCTGCACCACGTCGGCGGCGAACACCGCCGCATGATGCACGGGCCCCGCGTAAAAGGCGCGCACAGCGGCGGGGGCAAGGCTTTCCAGCAGGGCGCTGCGGCTTGTCCAGAATACGGCATAGGTGGGCTCGCACCACTGCGTCAGCGTCTTCAGCCCAAAGAAGTGTGCGGCATAGCTGGGCTGGCGCAGGAATACAAGGCAGCGGGCCTTTATCATTTCCACGGCTTCAGCGGTAATGGCCGCGCCGTCGCCCTGGTGCAGCACATAGAGAATATCGTTGTATTGGTTGAACCACCCCGGCCCCAGCGGGCCCTCCTGAAGGCCCATGGCCACCCAGGCGGCAAAGGGCTCGCCGCTGTGCAGGTCATAGCCGCTCACTGCCTCCATGCACAGCAGCATGGCCTCACTGGCCGCCAGGCACAGCGCCACAGCCAGCGCCAGCCCGGCCAAAGGGCGCAGCTTCTTTTGGCGCAGTGCGGCCAGCATATACAAAAGCCCCAGCCCAACCAGAAACACTGCGCTGTTGGGCTTTGCCAGCATGGCAAGCGCCATCAGGCCGCCCGCCGCAAAATAACAGCGCCAGCGCCCGCTGCGCACAGCCTGCATGGCATAGTAAACGGCCCCCGCACAGCAGGCGGCGGAGGCTAGCGTGCCGTAAATAAATGTGCTCAGCAGTGCGGTGGGAAACGTGGCGATGCACAGCGCCGCGCCTGCGATAAGGGCCGCGCGGCTCTCCGTCAGAAGCTGAGTGATGCCCAGCAGAAACCAGGTGAGCACGGCGGCGAACAGTGCATTGCATACTTCAAAGGCAAAAAAATGGTGCCCCGTGCCGAACAGCCGCGCCAGCAGGGCGGCCCAAAGCGTGGTGCCAAGCTGGTAAGGGAACTGGGAATAATAGGCCAGCGGGCGCAGCAGGCTGTAATCGCCCGCCAAAAGGCCGCTGGCCCCGGCGCACACCATGGCGCGGTCTGCCTCAGGGGCGGCGCCGTTGAACCATGCCCACACTGCGCTTATGAAAAATACGCACAGGCAGGCCGCCAGCTTCAGGGCGCGCGGCGGCACACAGCGCAGCCGCCGCACCAGCCAAACGCCCACGGCGCAGGCGGCGCCGCACCCCAGCGCCACCCAGGGCAGGGCGGAAACAGAAAGAAAGGGTATCTCGGTATAATCGGCGGGGAAATAGGCCGTCACCACCGCGCTGCACACGGCCAGCAGCGAAAAGCTGAACGCCGTGCACCAGAAAAATACACAGCGGCACAGCCTGTAAAACCGGTTTTTGCAAAACGGAAAATGTTCAGGCAAAAGAAGGACACCTTTCTGCAGGTATTTGGCATTTTCATTATCATATCAAATCACAGGGGTATTTTACAATTCATTCATGGAAAAAAACACAGGCTGTGTTATAATGTTACTGGGTTCCAAAAGCGATGTCCCCGCCGTGCCGGCCCGGTGCGGCGAAAAAATTGATAAAGGGGTTATATAAAACATCATGAACCTGTTCTATTTCCTTACGCCAAAAGCTGAGGTGGCTTACTTATACGATGACTTCACCCTGCGGCAGGCCCTTGAAAAGATGGAATATCACCGCTACTCGTCCATCCCTATTTTGAACCGCGCGGGCGAATATGTGGGCTCGGTGACGGAAGGGGACCTTTTGTGGTTCATCAAAAACAACGCCGGGCTGGACCTTTCCTCTGCGGAGGATACGCCGCTGATGTCCATTCCCCGCAAGCACGATTATGCGTGCGTGTCCATCGATACAGACATCGACCATCTTATCCATGCGGCCATGCGCCAGAATTTTGTGCCTGTGATAGACGGCAAAAACAGCTTTATCGGCATTGTAAAGCGCAACGCGCTGATACAATACTGCTACGAGAGGTACGCCCAAAGTGACAACGCCTCCTGCGGTGGAAAAGCCCCGCCGTGGCCGCCCATTCAAGGCAAACCGCATCCTTTGGAAAAAATGTCCCGCTTTGAAAACCTTTAATAAAACAAACAAAAATACCGCAGAGGAAACCCTCTGCGGTATTTGGTCCGAGTGGCGAGAGTCGAACTCACGGCCTCTTGAACCCCATTCAAGCGCGCTACCAAACTGCGCTACACCCGGACATTTGCCGCTTTTTGCGGCAAGTGATATTATACGATGCTATCGCGCATTTGTCAAGCATTTTTTCTCCTGATTGCCTGAGAAGTTCTGCCCGGCCTTGTGCGGCGGCGCCTGGCGGTACCCTCTACCACGGGGGCCTCCGCCTTAGCGGGGGCGGGCTGATCCTTCACTGGGGGAGCAGCTTTGACAGGCTCCACCTTTCCCGGCTTGGGGGCTCGTCTACTTTCCCGGTGTCGGGAATATTCTTTTTATCATCAGCCACCTAAAAACCTCCTTCGTTGTGAAATAGAAAAAGCCAGCCCGATGGCTGGCCTGTGGTGAAGCCCGCCTCCTTTCTCATTTGGATATATGAAAACGCCGCCCGTAGTCCCGTTGGGCGGTACGAATAAGCATTGACTATATTGTTGGAACAAGAGAAATGATGTATAATTGTAGCAGAAATTCTGGACACCTATTTATATAGATCTAAAAAATATGCGGAGGTGGAATGGTGGATCGCATTACTAGGGGTTATATGAATAATTTTGCCGCATCACAAGAACTGCATAATATAACGGATGAAAGCAGACTTTTTGAACTTTTTTCGTGTTATTGTGTGCTTTCGCGTGAATACTCGGAATCCTTTGACTTATCTGACATCGTAACAGGTGGTGGTGGAGACAACGGTATTGACGGCATTGCAATAATTGCAAATAATGTCCTGATTCATTCTTCTGAAGAGTTTGATGATTTAGTGGATCAAACACATTCCATCACCGACTTGAAGTTTATTTTCGTACAGGCAAAAACATCGTCATCTTTTAATGGTGGCGATATTGCAACATTTGGCTTTGGGGTTCACGACCTTTTTAAGGAACAACCCGAAATGGTGCAAAATGAGGAGGTAAAAGAAAAGGCATCCATTATATCTCACATTTTAAGCAACATGGTTTCTGTCAGAAACAAGCCTAAATGTCTGCTTTACTATGTAACGATGGGCCGTTGGACAGAAGATCAAAATGTGCTGTCACGAATTGAGGGAGTTCGTAGCGACCTCATTTCTGAAAATTTGTTCTCAGATGTGATTTTTACACCTGTTGATGCTGATTATCTACAACGGTTATTCAAAGCGACTATTGACAAAATCCAAGCAGAGATAGACTTTCCTGAAAGAATAACCCTGCCCGAAATGGACGGTATCAGCGAAGCATACTTAGGAATACTTCCGGCTAAAAGTTTCTTATCTCTTGTTAGTGATGATGAGGGCGTAATAAAGAGTATCTTGTATGATAATGTAAGAGATTTTCAAGGCGAAAATGATGTTAATCGTGAAATTGCAGAAACCCTGTCAAGTCCAGATTCAGATAAATTTGTAATTCTAAATAATGGAATTACTATAATCTGCAAAGAACTCAGAAATATCGTTCGCAATCGCTTTTTGTTAGGAGATTACCAGATTGTAAACGGTTGCCAAACCAGTCATGTGTTATATTACAATAAAGATCTTATTGGTGATAGTGTTTATGTTTCCGTCAAAATAATCTCTACCTCGGACGAAGATACTGTTAGTAAAATAGTTAAAGCGACAAATCGTCAGACTGAGGTATCTGATGAGCAACTTATGGCTCTAAATGATTTTAATAAAAAATTGGAAGCATATTACCAAACATATTGTGGCACACAACGACTTTATTATGAGCGGCGATCTAAACAGTATGCGAACACGGCAGAAATTGAAAAGGTACGCATTGTCACAATACCCACTCAAATTAAGTCGTTTTCTTCAATGTTCTTAGATAAACCTCACTTAGCAAGTAGATATTATGGCCGATTGCTCAAAGATAGCAATGATATGTTTAGTAGTGACCATCGCCCTATTGCCTACTATGTATCAGCTTATGCTTTATACAAAATTGAATATCTAATTAGAAACAAGCAAATTGATCAGCAATATAACCGCTACCGTTATCATATCTTGATGCTTATTAAATACTTGGTTCTTGAGGGGAAACCACAGCCTCCTCTCAATTCTCACAAAATGGAGCAACTGTGTCAAAAAATGCAGTCCATCTTAAACAGTTCTGACGAGTTATCCCTGTATATAAATAGGGCCTGCAAAATTATCGCAGAGGCCGTAGGTGAATTGTCGGATTCTGAAAATGCCAAAACAGCTACAATTACAGAAAAGCTAAAGACAGCTGCAAGTATCACTAAGTAAACAGGCCCAATCTTATTCCTTAAAAAGGCACCGCATAAGTTAATACTTGTGCGGTGCCTTTCTATAAACAATAGGATGAAAACCTTGCTTGTTGCCTGCAAACCGCTGATACTAGTGGGTTTCTTTAAGTCCTATCATTACACTCGGATCATTGAAAAAACCGCACTATATAGCCGAAAATGGCTTTGCAGTGCGGTTTTTCCTGTTTTAGGTTCAGGCTGCCCGCACTGGTTTTGACAATGAAAGACAAAAAAGCTTAGACTAAGCTTAGACCAAATTGGCTTTAGAGTTCTCTAAAAATCGTCCATAAGCGCAGCGGCCTTTTGAATTATGAAAGGCTGAAACTGCGCTTAAACCACACTGTGGAAAAAACAGCCGCACAGCGGGCAAGGGCATCTGCTTTTGCCCGCTGCATTTTTATTATGAAAAACAGCGGCGGGCGGCGTCTTCGCTGGGAAAAAGCGACGGCTGCAAGGTTCGTGCATGTTGAAACCTGTTGCCCGCACAAGAGATAAAATTTATACTATTTTTTTTTTTTTTTGTACAAAAAGACAATAAAAGATGAATATTATTGATTAATTCGATAAAATCAACTACCATTCGGATAAGAGTTCTGGCAAATCTGACGGCTTCCGAGGCGCCCGGAAAATGAAAGTAGCCAGTATCCGTTTACCAAAAGGAAGGAAAAAGTGATTCAAGAAAAGAGGTAGTATAACGATGAAAAAGTTTTTGGCTGTTATGGCATCGCTTGCACTTTCTGTAAGCATGATGGCCGGGTGTTCTTCCAGTGCGGCTCCTTCTTCGGTTGCATCTGGCGCTTCCAGCGGCGCAGACGGAGAACCGCTGAAGATAGCGTATACCTGCCAGGATTTGTCCAACACGTATTTCGTGGAAGTATGCAACGGTGTAAAAGAGCGCTGTGAAGAGTTGGGCTATGAGGTGATCATTCACGACGGCAAGGCAGATGCCGCCAACCAGGTGACGGCGTTTGAAAACTTCATTGCACAGGGTGTGGACGCCATTATTGTCAGCCCCATTGACGAGCAGGCGCTCATCCCCTCTGTGGAGGCGGCGCATGAGGCGGGCATCCCCGTCATTGCGGCAAACCAGAATGTAGAGGGCTCTGACGCCTTCCTGACTGTGCCGGAATATGACTACGGCTTTACCATCGGTGAGCACGCGGGCAAGTGGATTACGGAGAAGCTGGGCGGCAAGGCGAAAGTGGCTATCTTCGATTACCCCGAGCTGGAATCTATCATTGCGCGCGGCGATGGCATTCAGGACGGCATTCTGAGCCAGGCGCCGGATGCCGAGATTGTCGCCCGCCAAAGCGCCAACAACCCTGAAAAGGGCATGGCCAATATGGAGAATATCCTGCAGGCAAACCCCGATGTGGAAGTGCTGGTGTGCGTGAACGACGCCGGTGCCCTGGGCGCCTATGAAGTTGTGATGGCTGCCAACAAGGCCAGCGACAACTGGTATATCGGCGGCCTGGACGCCACGGACGAGGCGCTGGAAAAAATTAAGGAAGGCGGCATTTACCGCGCTACTGTGGACATTCAGCCCTTTGAATCCGGCAAGACCTTTGTGGATACGGCCGTAAGCGTTGTAGAGGAAGGCCCCATTGAAGAGACTATCGTCATCCCGATGAAGGTTGTGGATTCTACCAATATCGACGAGTATAAATAAGCCGGGCCCGCGGCCCGGAGAGGCCAGGGCGGCCGGCGCCTTCCGGCAGGGAAGGCGCCGGCCGCCTCAAGTGCCGAACCGGGAGGGCGAAGGAGCGACACATGGAAGAAAACATTTTGGAACTTAGGCACATCACCAAACGCTTTGCGGGCGTTGTGGCCCTCAAGGATGTTTCGCTGAACATCCGCCGCGGCGAGGTGCGTGCACTGGTGGGGGAAAACGGGGCTGGAAAATCTACATTGATTAAAGTAATCACCGGCGCCCATGAGCCCACGGAAGGCGAGCTTTGGTTCGACGGCAGAAAAATAGAGCACAACAATCCGTCTTTGGCAAAACAGATGGGGGTGGGTGTGATCTATCAGGAGCTGAACCTGATGCCGCACCTGACGGTGGTGGAGAACCTGTTTTTCGGCAGAGAGCTGAAAAAGGGCCCGGTGCTGGATAAAAAGCGGATGCTGGACGAATGCCGGAGCCGGATAGCGGAGCTGGGCGTAGAGATAGACCCCAACGCTAAAGTGCGCGAGCTGACCATTGCGCAGCAGCAAATTGTAGAGATTGTCAAGGCGGTGTCGCAGGACATCCGTTTCCTGATTATGGACGAGCCCACTGCGCCGCTGACCACCAACGAAATTGAAAAGATGTTCGAGATAGTGGACCACCTGAAGTCAAAGGGCATCTCTATCCTGTATATTTCTCACCGGCTGGAAGAGATTTTCCGCCTGTCCGATACGGTGACTATCCTGCGGGACGGGCAGCTGGTGCAGACGCTGCCCACCGCACAGACAGACCGCGCCATGCTTATCCGCCTGATGGTGGGGCGCGAGATTACCAACGATTACCCGCCCCGCCAGACGCCTGTGGGCGAGGTGCTGATGGAGGTAAAGGGCTTGACGAACCGGCGCATAAGCGATTGTTCTTTTTCGCTGCGCAGGGGCGAGATACTGGGCTTTGCGGGCCTTGTGGGGGCAGGGCGCACAGAGCTGGCGCGGGCCATTTACGGTGCAGACCGCACCGCTTCGGGCACTGTCTCGATACGCGGCGAAAAGAAGGATATCCGCAGCACGCGGCAGGGCATTGAGGCAGGCATCGGCCTTATTACGGAAGACCGCAAGGCGCAGGGCCTGCTGCTGACAAAGGGAATTGATTTCAATATCACCTACGCCAGCCTGAATAAAGTTTCGCGCATGGGCGTCATCAGCAAAAAGAAGGAAAATGAGGTGACGGACCGCTATATCCAGGCCATGCGCATCCGCTGCTATTCCGCAGCACAGCCCACGCGCACACTTTCCGGCGGCAACCAGCAGAAGGTGGTTTTGGGCAAGTGGCTGGCCACAGACAGCGATATTCTGATTTTTGACGAGCCCACACGCGGCATTGACGTGGGTGCCAAACGCGAGATATACCAGCTGATGCGAAGCCTCAGCGAGCAGGGAAAGACCATCATCATGATATCTTCGGAGATGGCGGAGGTCATCGGCATGTGCGACCGGGTGCTGGTGATGAAAAAGGGCACCATTGCCGGGGAGCTTTCCGGCGAAAACATCACGCAGGAGCGCATTATGGAACTGGCCGCCAACTAGAGCCTTGCCCGCAGACGGCGCGGCATGGCAGCCCGGCCTCGAATTTCAACATTTCGGAGAGTGAACATATGAAAACAAAGACAAAGCAGAACAGGCTTCAGCTGTCGCGCTACGCCATCTATCTGGTGCTTGTGGGCATGGTCCTGTTCTTTTCCATTGTGGCGGAGGGCTTTTTTTCGGCCTCTACCTTTTTGAACATCCTGCGCCAGGTGGCTGTGAACGGCATTGTGGCGGTGGGCATGACAATGGTTATCATCACAGGCGGCATCGATATTTCCGTGGGCTCGCTGATAGGCGCGTCGTCGGTGTGCTGCGCAATGATGATGACATCTCTGAACATCCATCCGCTTCTGGCGGTGCTGGCCACACTGCTGTTCGGCACGCTGGTAGGGCTGCTCAACGGCTTTTTTGTCTATCAGGTGAAAATTCCACCCATGATTGCCACGCTGGCCTCTATGAGCATCCTGCGCGGCCTTGCATACATTTTGTCCGGCGGCCTGCCTGTATATGATATCCCCGCCTCGTTCACCTTCCTTGGCCAGGGGTATCTGCTGGGCATCCCTGTGCCGGTCATCGTAATGGCATGCTGCTTTGTGGCGGGTTACTTTGTGCTGGAGCATACTTCCTTCGGCCGGTATGTCTACGGCATAGGCAGCAATGTGGAGGCCTCCCGCCTCAGCGGTGTGAACGTGCGCCGGGTGATATTCTCGGTATACGGGCTGTGCGGCATGCTGTCTGCGCTGGCGGGCGTGGTGTATCTCAGCCGCGTCAACAGCGGCCAGCCGAAGGGCGGCGAAGGCTATGAGATGGATATTATCACGGCCGTCGTTCTGGGCGGCGTGAGCACGACCGGCGGCGAGGGCAAAATTGTGCGCGTGGTGGTGGGCCTGCTTATCATGGGCGTGCTGATGACCGGCATGACCATGATGAACATTCCCGATTACTATCAGCGCGTGGTAAAGGGCGTTGTGCTGATTGCGGCCATCACTTATGACATCCTCAGCACCAAACGCGCAAACAACAAGGTATAAGGAGGCCGGCAATGAACGGAGCATGGTATTTTGAAGGGCACCCATGGGACGAGGCCTGTGCGCGCCTGCTGAAAAAGGAGCCGGCAGGCCAGATTGCAGAGGTGACGGTGCAGTGCGCCTGCGGCGCGCAGGGCATCCCCGGCGCGCTGAAATGCTGGGACGTCCGCCTGAGCGCCCTGCTGGGCAGCACAGTGGACGAAAGCCGTCTGGATGCGCCGGGCGCGGCCCTTTTGATGCGCCGCTATGAAAGCGGGGCCATTGCGCGCCTGTTTTTTGATGAGGGCGAGGACGTATCTGAAAATTTTGAGATTGTCAGCCGAAACGCTTTAATTCTGTGGCGGCCGGATTCCAGTCCCCAGGGGCATATGCTGGGGAAACAGGCTGCGTTCTGCGACTGCGCACAGGTTTATTCCAACGGACTGGAGGTGCTGTGATTATGGTGAAGCTGGGCATTCTGAGCCTCGACCACCCGCATTCGCGCGGCAACCATATTCCGGCCCTGCGCTATCTGGGCAAGAAGCTGCAGGTGGCGGCCATCTGCCACCCGGACGAGGCGTTCGCACGCCCATGGGCCGAACAGTTCGGCGCGCGCTGGTATGCCACCCGTGACGAGCTTCTGGCCGACCCGGACATTACGGCAGTGCTGGTGACATCGAAAAACGACCGCCACGCGCAGGATTGTATTGCAGCCGCCAGGGCGGGCAAGGATATTCTTTGCGACAAGCCCATTGCCATTTCACCCGAAAGCGCGGCGGCTATCCGCGATGCGGTAGAGCAGGCGGGCGTGCGCTTTGTGACGACCTTCCCCGTGCGCTTCAACACGACTGTGCGTGCGGTGAAACACTTGATTGACGAAGGGAAGCTGGGGCGCATCAAAGCTGTGATGGCAACAAACCACGGCTGCATGTATGAGCCCGGCGCGCCGGAATGGGTGAAGCACACGGCGTCAAACGGCGGCGGGTGCATCGTGGACCATACAGTGCATGTGGCGGACATCATCCGCTGGTATACCGGCAGTGAATTCGCCACGGTGCAGGCCATGGCAGAGCACGCGCTGCACGATGATATTGACGGAGAAGACGTGGGCGTGCTTCAGGGCACGCTGCAGGACGGCACGGTGTATCAGATTGATACCACGTGGTCCCGCATGGGGCGGGACCCCATGTGGGGTGACGTCACCTTCCGCATTGTGGGCACAGAGGGCACGGTTTCCATGGATATTTACAACAACCAGCGCATCGACTTCTACACGCAGGGAAAGCTGGAGACACTGTATGCCAACAATATCGTGCGCGAGCACGGCGAGGTTTTCTGCGATTACTGTGACGCAGTGGATCGCGGCCTGCCGTCCATCAACGCGGGCGTAGTGGACGGCCTGCGCGGCGTGGAGCTTGTATATGCAGGCTATGAATCCCTCCAAACCGGCGCGCCGGTAACGGTGAAGCACCGGTAAAGATGAAAATGCTATGCCGGTTTCCCAGTATGCCTTTCGGCCAGCATGGCCAGCCTCATTTTCAAATGTGAGGATGCGGCGCGGCAGAATGACCCTGAAAGGCCCCGGCCGCAAAGGCGTATTGACGCAAAAAGCAATGGTTTTGAACTGGCGGCTTTGCCGCTTGATGACGCAAGCCCCCGGCAAAGCCGGGGGCTTGCGTAAGCTTGGAAAGGG
>OFMI01001157.1_pt1 | contig 17864 bp, 16 predicted proteins | sample 1541741 | NCBI WGS metagenome assembly OFMI01 (sample SAMN04209219, study PRJEB22552) | human gut metagenome | biome: gut; material: feces | host: Homo sapiens | place: USA: Oklahoma | reverse complement strand
CCTATTTCTCATACTTTTTTATTCGCTTGTCCAAGATGTATTATAGTCCTACAGTCTTTTTTTCGAAAAAAAGAAAAAAGCGCTTGACAAAAGGGCAGCCTTCTGGTATACTATGCCTTGCTGACGGACGATTAGCTCAGCTGGCTAGAGCATCCGCTTGACGTGCGGAAGGTCATAGGTTCGAGTCCTATATCGTCCACCATGAAAAACCCTCTTTTGTCAACTTGACAAAAGAGGGTTTTTCCATGATATCCGTTCCTGTCCGAACGGGTGATATATCTTCGATATGATATCGCACTTTCGTGCGATGATATATGCCTGCGGCATATGAGGGAACGGATATTATATCATGCTTGCACAGCAAGCATATCATACGGCTTGCCGTATATCATATCGCGATAGCGATATATCACTGGGAATCGCAGCGTCTTTTGATATAATATGTTAGAAAGAGGTGCTTTTATGTCTGGAAACAAATTGCTCGACTTATCTTTTGAATTTGCGGTGGCAATTGTTCATCTTGTTGATAGCGTAACGGCACCTAAAAGCTCATATATGATCAATCAGCTTGCAAGAGCAGGTACTTCTGTAGGCGCGAATATACACGAAGCGCAGTATGCGCAGAGCAAGAAAGATTTTGTTGCAAAGTTGGAAATTGCATTGAAAGAGTCCAACGAAACAAGTTATTGGCTGAAGCTAATGTACGAAACCAAAAGAATTGATCTTACTACCTATCGATATACCGAGAAACTATGTGGTAATATTCGCAGATTGCTGATCACTTCCTGCAAAACGGCAAAGGGAAACTTACAATAAAGCGCGTAATAGGAATCGGGATTTTTTCTATCCCCACAAATCAGCCGGGCGGCGGACTTTTTCGGTCCGCCGCCCGGCGTTTTTCTGCTTATGCCGCGCCGAGGTAGCGCATCAGGATGACGGCGACCTGCGCGCGCGTGGCGTTCTGCTGCGGCGCAAGGTAGTCCACCCCGCCCTCGCGCGTTCCGGCGATCAGTCCCGCCGCGTTGGCCCACGACAGGGCGTCATAGGCCCAGCCGCTGACGGCTCCGCCGTCCGGGAAGCTGCCGAGGTCCGCGCGCCCGCCGGTCGGAACGCCGCGCAGGCCTGCATAGCGATACAGGATCGTGGCGATCTGTTCGCGCGTGACATTGCCGTCCGGCTCGAATTTCCCGCCGCCGACGCCGTTGACGACGCCGTTTTCGGCCGCCCACGCGACGGCCTCCGTATACCACTGGCCGCGCGGCACATCCGTAAAACTACTGCCGCCCGCCGTGTCGGGCTTACCGTCCATGCGCCAGAGCACCGTAACGAGCATGGCGCGCGTCATCGGCGCATCCGGGCTGAACATATCGGCCGCCGTGCCCTGGAACAGGCCGTGCTGATAGGCAAATTTCACTCCGGAATAGAACCAGTCGCTCGCGCGGACGTCGCGGAACGGGTCGTTCCACGGCCGTTCCGTTCCGGACCAGCGCGGGTCCTTCGCGCCGCACACTGTGCACGCGCCGTTGCGGTACTGATGTCCCGCAGCCGGGATGACCTCGCCGTGCGTGATCTCCGTGCCGCAGGCCTTACAGACCGTGTCGCCGGTGTAACCCGCCTCCGTGCAGGTGGCCGCGCGGGCATCGCGCAGCTCCGTCTCCAGATGGGCGCAGCGCGCAGAGGCGGAAAGCTCCGGATAGGCTCCGTTTTCCAGCATGAAGCAGCCGTTTCTGTCCAGCTGCCGCAGGAAGGACAGCGCAGCGAATTCTGCCGCCGTGCGCGCCGCCGTGCCGGATGCCTCCGCCTTGCCGCCGACGGCGGTACCGCAGGAATCCGCGCGGTAATAGAGATTTTCGCGTACGTTTGTCGAACGGCTACTGTCCCGGCCGATCAGGCCGCCCGCCGTTCCGGCCGCCGCGCTGACCGCGCCGTAGCTGAAGCAATTTTCTGCGCGGTAATCGTTTCCGTAGCCAATCAGGCCGCCCGTGCCGGAGGAGGCATAGGTATGGGCATTGCGCACCTCGCCGGCGCTGTAGCAGTCGGTGAGTGCCGACGCGCCCTCCGTCATACACGCACCGGCCACGCCGCCCAGATACCAGCCGCTGCCGGTGACGGCTCCGTAATTCGCGCAGCGGAGCAGGCTGCCTCCGATGCGCCCGGCTACGCCGCCGATGCCCGTGGCCGCACCGTTTCCGGTCACGGCGCCGCGGTTCACGCAGCCGGTCAGTGTGCTTTCCTTGTCGTTGACCACACCGGCGAGGCCGCCGACGCCGTCCGTGCCCGTGACGGCCCCGAGGTTGGTGCAGCCCGTCAGGCTGCTTGCCCCGTCGAGGAGTGCGGCAATGCCGCCCGCCTTTTCGCCGGTCGAAGTCACGGCCGCTTCATTCACGCAGCCAAGGAACTGCGTGTTCTTCGCCTGCGCCGCGATCCCGGCCGCGCTGCCGTTGGCCTTCGCCGTGCCGGAGACGCGGATGTTTTTGAGCACCGCGCCGTCCGCCGCAAGGAACAGGGCAGCGCCGCTGCCGGTCGTCTCCGCCGTCATCTCCGTGATGCGGTAGCCGTTGCCGTCAAACGTGCCCGCAAACGGGGCCTGCGTGCTGCCGATACCGTCGAACCAGCGGACGCTGCGGTTGAAGGTCTTGTCATCGTTTGCCAGAGAAATATCCGCGCCGAGCAGGACGGTCTTGCCCGCGAAGGAATTGCCCTGCTTGACCAGCTGGGCCAGGCCCGCCAGCTGCCGTGCCGACGTCAGGGTGAAGCGGTCGGCAGACGGCGTATACCAGTCCGTCTCGGCCAGCTGCGTCCAGACCTTGTGCGTCGTGTAGGCCGTGGCGCGCAGGCGCAGCGAGGCGCTCGTGATCCGGCTCGTGACGGTGAATTTCCCGGTGTCCGTGCTTTTCTCCGTCTGGGCCGCATCCTGGAAGGTGAAATAGTAACGGAATTTCCCGTTGTAGACATAGCTCAGATCCTCCGGCTCTGCGCCTTCCGCCAGCGTGGCCGTAGCCGTCAGCACGTCGCCCTCATAGAGCGGGTCGCCGTCCGCCACGGGATAGTCCGTCACGCGCCGCGCGGTCCCGTTTTCCATCACCGTGCCGTCCTTTTTCACCGTGATGGGGAAGGCCGGGTCGTTTTCGATGTACAGCGCCCCCGCCGTCATGCGGGAGAACACGCCGCTGACGGCCGCGTCCGCCGTCACGGTCGCATAGGGGCCGGTCAGGGTCCTGCCGTCCAGCGTATAGGTTCGGAAGGCCCAGCCGACGTCCGGCGTATTGGAAAGATGGAGCACCGTGCCGAAGGCCACGCTCTCGCCGCCGTCCGAGGCGACCGTACCGCCCTCCGGCTGCGTGATGCGGACGGTGTGGGTCGCCGGGCTGCGCTCAGCCTCCCACGCCAGAACGGGATAGCTCCCCTGCACGGCGGTATAGGCCGCGCCGTTGCAGTTCAGCGCGTCAACGAGCTTCTGCGAGCGCATGTCCGCCTTCGGCATAGCTGTGACGGAGACGACGCACGAGAGCGCCGTTCCGGTATACCAGCCGTTCGAGGCCGGATCGTCGTCGCAGCCCTCGAGATAATAGCAGTCCGAGACGGTGTAGCTGCCGTTGTTGTGGCCGCCTATGGCGCGGCCGCGATGGCTGCCGTTCGAATCGATCACGCCGGCGTTATAGCAGTTATAAATGTCCAGCCCGCTGTTGCTGCCGCAGATGCCGCCCGCCGGGCAGGCATAGCCCGTCGTGACCGAGCCGGTGTTGTAGCAGTTGACGATTGCGCCCTTGCTCCAGCCCGCGCCGACGATGCCGCCGACGCCCTTGGAGTCCGTGTTTTTGACGGAGGCGTGATTCGCGCAGTTCTCCAGATAGATGCCAGTGGGGATGCTGCCGGTGCGGCCGACGATGCCGCCGACCATGCGGCGGCCGTAGATGCTGCCGCTGACGGAGAGATTGCGCACGGCCGGGGCCGTTTCCGGTGCGGCCTCGCCGTCATAGAGGTCGCCCATGTGGCCGATGAGGCCAACGCCCTGCGAATAGGCATAGCCCTTTTCGGCATAGCGGTCGCAGAACAGGTTCGTGATGCGGTGGCCCTGCCCGTCGAGCGTGCCGTTGAAATACGCCACGATCACACGCTCCGTGTTGTCACGGTCCATCGGATACAGGCCGCCGACCGGCGTCCAGTTGCTCGAGCCGCCCATGTCGAGGTCGGCCGTCAGATAGACAGTCTTGTCCGAAAAATCGTGCGCAGCATCGCCGACATAGGCCGTGCCGTACTGGCTGCCGCCGCCCGCGCCGACGAGCAGATAGTCGTCAACCCGCGTGGAGACGAGCTCGCTGCGGTCGCCCTTGATGCGGTAGTCCGGCGTGCCAACGTCGACCTGCCCGTTGACGAGGGCCGCAAGGCCCGCGAGCTTTGCAGGCGTGTCGAGATAAAACGCCGTCTGCGATGCGTCATACCATGAGATATCGACCGCGCCGTCCCAGACCGTGGTAGAAAAGTATTCCGGCTTTACGGTGTAGGTCCCGGCGGGACAGTCAAAGGCATAGGCATAGCCGGCCGCCGTCTCCTCGACCGAAGCAAAGAAGTAGCTCCCGTCGGCCAACTCACAGCGCACCGACGCAAGGTCATAGCCCGCGCGGCGCTCCAGCGTTCCGGTCATCCGCTCCGCGGCAGCTGCGCCGGGCACGAGGCACAGCAGCAGGCAAAGGGAAAGGATCCAGCAGAGAAGTCGTTTCATTCCATGTCCTCCGTTACAATCAGGCTGTGGACCGTGCCGCGATCCGTCGGCACCTCCGCAAGGATGGCTTGAATTCCGTAAAGCGTCTGAAGAAGCTGCGGCGTCAGCGCCGTCTCCGTCGGGCCGTCCGCCGCAATATGACCGCCCTGCAACGCAAGGACCCGGTGGGCATAGTGCAGGGCATGCTCCGGATTGTGCGTGGAGAGCAGGACGGTGTAGCCGCGCGCGGTCAGCGCCCGGATCTGCGCCAGCACGCGCTGCTGATTGCCAAAGTCCAGATTGGCCGTCGGCTCGTCCATGATGAGAATTTCCGCATTCTGTACGAGTGCACGGGCAATGAGCGCCAGCTGCCGCTCACCGCCGGAAATGGTGCCGATGCCCCGCTGCGCAAGCGCCTCGATGCCAAGCCGCTGCAGAGCCTGCATGGCTGCCACCTGCTGCCGCCGGCCGGGGCGCTGCAGGACATTCATCGTGCCGGTCGTGCCCATGAGCACAGTGTCGATCACGGTATAGTTGAAGATCGGCTCCGACAACTGCGGGATATAGGCGATCTTCTCCGCGGCCTCCCGCCGGGAATAGGCGGAAAGCGGTCTGCCGGAGAGTCGGATCTCCCCCGCCTGCGGTGTCAGAAAGCCCAGCAGGCAGCGAAACAGCGTGCTTTTCCCAGCGCCGTTTGCACCGAGCACCGCCGTGAGCGTGCCCTTCTGCACGGAAAAGCTCACTTCCCGCAAAGCGGGCTGCTTTCCGTAGGAAAACGTCAGGTTCTGGACCTCAATTTCCACGCCGCGCACCTCCCGTCAGGATCAGATAGAGGAAGATCGGCGCACCGACAAAGGCCGTCAGAATGCCGAGCGGGATCTCCCCGGCCGTGGCGAGCCGCGCAATGTCGTCCACGATGATCAGGAACGAGGCACCGAACAGGGCCGCTGCTGGGATCAGCCGCCGGTAGTCATAGCCGAACAGCATCCGGCAGAAATGCGGGATGACAAGGCCGACCCAGCCGATCATGCCGGAGACCGCGACGGATGCTGCCGTCAGCAGCGTTGCGCAGAGGATGACGGTGAATCGCAGCAGGCGGGTATTCACGCCCATAGAGCGCGCCTCCTCCTCGCCGAGCGTCAGCAGGTTCATGCGCCAGCTCAGGATCAGCAGCGGCACGAGCCCGAGCGTGACCGGGATCACAAGAAACAGCACATCCCGCGGCTTGATAGAGGAAAGGCTGCCCATCAGCCAGTAGGTAATGGCCGGGAGCTGCTGCTGCGTGTCGGCGACGAGCTTGAGATAGGACGTGCCCGCCGAAAACAGCGACGAGACCATCATGCCGGCCAGAATGAGGGCAATAGTCTGGTTCGTGCGGCTCATGCAGCTGACGGCATAGGCCGCCGCGACCGCCAGCAGGCCGAACATGAAGGCCGACGCCGAAATGCCGAAATAGCCTGCACCGAGCAGGATGGCCAGCGCCGCGCCGAAGCCCGCGCCGGTCGACGCGCCCAAAATATCCGGCGAGACCATGGGGTTGCGGAACATGCCCTGATAGGACACGCCCGCGGCCGCCAGCGCTGCCCCGATGAGGGCCGCCGCCGCAACGCGCGGAAGGCGGATCTGGAACACAACGTTCTCCGCACCGTCCCGCCAGCCCGGCTCCGTCTCGGTCAAGCGGGAGAGCAGCAGGCGGAACAGCTCCTTCGGCGTGACGGAAAAGCGCCCGAGCAGCACGGAGCCGAACAGTGCCGCCGCAAAGACGGCCCCCAGCACGGCAAAGCGGCGGGGATAGGCGTGGTTCTGCAGTTTCATGGGCTTAATTTCCGTTTTCTATAATGTAGTATTTTCCTGTCTCGGCGTCGTAGTAGACCTCGCCGAGCTTTTCCATGCCCTCGTCGGTCTCGCCCTCGGTGGAGTCCATTTGCTCCAGCTCCTCCGGCGTGAACGACAGGGCGTTGTCGCGGTCAATAGCGCTCTGGCCGCCCTGCCCCTCGGCCGCGACGGTTTCGCCGACGTTCTCGGAGCTTCTGCCGCCGGTGGAAATGTCCACGTTCCAGTGAACGATGAGGGCCAGCATCATGCCGACGGCGAGGACGAGCATCGCATCGGACAGGTTCGAAACATAGTTCATCGGGTCGACGCTCTCGTCCGAGAAGCGTTCCCCGCGGCGTCTTCTTCTCTTCATACCGCTTCCTCTTCGCACACGCAGTCCATCAGCGTCTCAAGGTCGGCCATATAGCCGCCGTACCAGCGCTTGCGGAGCGTTGTCACAACGAGGCACACGGCCGCGGCGCACAGGCCTGCGATCGTCGTGTCGAACGCCGTCAGCAGGGACGTGGACAGCGTCTGCGTGTCGCCCTGCCCCAGCGCGATGATGCCGGGGCCGAGCGGGATGAGTGTGCCGAGCAGGCCGAGCATCGGAGCCAGCTTGCTGACGAGCTCCGTGCATTTCAGGATATGGTCATAGTGGCTCTGCTCCCGCTCCAGCAGGTTCGCAGCCAGACTTTCGCGCAGCCCGCTGCTGAAATCGGGATGCTCCGTCAGCTCGAGCAGGGCGGCCTTTTGCCGCCGGTTGAGTTGACTTTTCCGGATGAGCAAAGCCGTGTCGGCCCCCTGCTCCCGCAGCGCGTCGAGCAGGCGCGGCAGGTCTTCCCGCATATGGCGGTGCTCCGTAAAATACTCGCAGATCAGCCAGCCAACGGAAAACACGGCAAAGCCGAGCGCCAGCACAAGAAACACAACGTCCGGAATTTCCATCGCACCGGCGACGGCGCGCAGAATTTTGTGGAATACAGAAGTCATGATGATCTCCTCCCTCTGGTATAGTAGCGCAGCGCGCACAGCGCGCCGAGCACGGCAAGTGCAAGTGCTCCCGCGCCCGTCAGCAGCAGGAGCTTCCGGTCATCCTCCGGCTGCACCGTAACAACGGTGACAGGAATGGGATCGGCCGCGCCCGGCGCTTCCGCCTGCCCGCCGCCCTGCAGCTGCAAAGCCAGCGCATCGGGCAGGGCATACATGCGGATGGTCTCCGGGTCCACGGCCGCCGTCGGCTCGACCGGTTCGGACGGTGCTGCCTCGGATGGCATGGACGCGGACGGCGTCGTCTCCCGCGGTTCGGCTCCGCCGGTCGGGGCGGAGGGCCCGCCGCCCGGTCCCTCGGACGGCTCCGTGGACGGCGTTGTCTCCGCCGGCTTCGTCGGTTCCGTCGGCTTTTCCTCGGGCTGCTTTGTCGTGACCTGCCGGTTTTCGGCGATGGACGTCCCGCCGAAGCCGAACGACAGCTCGACTTCTCCCTCGGCGTGCACGGTGTAGTGCACCGTCACGGTCGCAAGGTCGGAATACTGCGCGTCCGGCGTGACGGTGATGCCGGTGATCTCCAGAACGGAGCTGTCGGACGAGGCGATGTCCAGATACTGCGCCAGCGCATCGCGCAGGGCCTGCTGCCCGACGGAAATTTGAAACGTCGCTGTATGAGAGCCGAGCGTGCCGTCCAGCTCCGGCGGCTCCTCCGTGATCTTCGGCGCGCCCTGCAGAGTGATGAACAGCGTGTGCGTATATTTTGCACTCTGGTTCGTGCGGCACTCGAGCGGATAGGACTGGCCGAACAGCAGGCGGAAGCGGTTGCCCGTTCCGAGCGAGGAATAGTTTGGCGCGGTGTGCTCCGTACCGATCTCATAGCTCACCCAGCTGTCCTCCAGCGCCAGCATCGGCTGGACCGTCCAGCAGTCGTTCCATGCCTCGTCGCCGTCATAGCCGGTCAGCGTGCCGTTTTCGTCATAGACCGGGCTGATGTGCGCAGAGAGATCATTATAATAGTATCGCTGCGTGCCGAACAGGTCGGCATAGGTGAACGAGGTGAAAAAGCCGACGCTCTGGTCGCGGGTGTAAAACGCGACGACCGCAATATCGCCGCTGTAGATCCCGGCGTAGTCCAGAAGGTCCGCAAGGTAGAAGCCATAGGCCGAGTCGATGACCGTGTTGTAGGTCCCGTCGTCCGTGCTGCGGAAGAAGGAATAGGCCTCGTAGTGCAGCGGCAGGGCGTCATAGAGCTCGCTCCAGTGGTAGGTCGCGACCTCCACATAGCGGTCCTGCTCCATGCCGTAGTAGCCGACCCTGACCGTCAGCGTATCCGTCACGGTCCCGGCCGCCTCGGCCCCGAGGCAAAGGGACAGGCACAAAAGACCCGCGACCAGGAAGGACATCTTTCGCTTCATTGGCCCTCCCTCCCCGGCTTGCGCGTGGAGCGCGCGAGCAGCTGCTCCGCCTCCTCCGCAGAAAGCTCGTAGTGCCAGAACAGGCGATAGAACTCCTGCGCCTTTTCGACCATGTCATAGTCATAAAGCTCTGGGTACAGCAGATTCCCCAGCCAGTAGATGCCCAGCACGCGGTTGATGGACGGCGGGGAGGACATCCAGTCATACGGCAGGTTTGGAATTTCATAATATGTCCCGTTTTTCACGGCCGTCAGGCCGGACCATTCGCTCTCCGCCAGCGTGTCATACGGCCCGCCCGCCGCAAGAAGGATCACATCCGGATCGCAGGCATAGACCTCCTCGAGGTTCACGGACGTGCCGCCGTTGCGGTTGCTGATCTCCTCGGAATGGATGGCGTTCACGGCTCCGACGAGCGACAGCACGTCCGCCTGTACCGAGCCCTCGGCATTGCAGGCAAGGCCCGTCGCGCCCGTGCCGAACAGCACGGTCTTTCGGGCGTCCTGCGGCAGCTTTGCCGAATTCTCCGCCGCCATGGCAAGCGTCTGCTCCAGATAGACCGCCAGCACCTCGGCCTCGGCCTCCCGGTGGAGCAGCGCACCGAGCTTGCGGTAGGCCTGCGGCATTTCTTCGAGCGTCGCTTCGAGGAAGACCGTCGGGATGCCGGTCTGCTTCTGGATGCCGTCCATATCGCTGCGGACGTTCTCCTTGGCATCGCCAAGGTCGACGATGAGCTGCGGCTCGGCGTCGATCAGTGCCTCCATGTTGAGGTTGGCCTTGCTGCCGTAGAACTGGCCGAACGTCGGCAGCGTCCACATCTCCGCCGGGAAATACGGCCGCTGCGCCGTGCTGGGCGAGCTGGCAAGGCCGACGAGCAGCTCCGGCACGAGCGTCATCAGGATCATCTGTGCCGTCGAGCCGCTGGCTGCGATGCGCGTAATGTCGGCCGGGACCGTCACATCGCGCCCGGCATCGTCGGTGAACACCGTCGTCTCCACGCCCGCAAGCGGGTCATACTGCTTCCCGCCGCAGCCGGAGAACAGGCCCAGCAGCAGGGCGAGGCAGAGCGTCAGCGTCAGAATCTTTTTCATTGGGGCCTCCCCGTGATACTTTTCCGAGAATTACCAAAAGGACAAAAAAGCGGATCACTTGCAGGCAAGTCATCCGTGAATACACCATATCACAGACTTCCTTTTGACCATGCAGAAGATCGTGCCTTTCCGGAAATCGCTTCTTTGGGTATTATGATACAATGTGCGCCGGGAAATTGCAAGCGATATTTTGCGGGTTCGACAAAGGTGAACGCGGGCAGATTCCGGGGCACAAGGCTTCCGGCCGCGCATTGTATGGGAGGCGGGCGTTCGTCCACTGCCAGCTGCCGTTAGAATGGCATGCACCAATTGCGTCTGTAGCGGCGCTCATTGAGCGCCTTGCAGGCTGTAGGTTTGGTGGCACTCCCGCTGACCGCACACGCCATTGTAGGGGAGCGGCATGCCGCTCCCGGCGCGGTGCTGCCGACTGGTGCAGGCTGGCGTTAAAACGGTGAAAACCAAAGGTTTGTCATTGCGAGGGCGCGCTGCGCCCGTGGCAATCTCGGGAAGGCAGTTACGTTTTTGCCGGAAGTACCCAATTATCCGGCCGGGTACTGCGAGATTCCCACGTCGCTTCGCTCCTCGGAATGACACGTCAAGGCGGTGCGGCGATGCATCAGTGCTCTTACGCGGTTGAATAGCTCTGTACAAGGCGCTCACTGAGCGCCGCTACAGACGCAATCGGTGCGCACCATTTTATCGATACCCGATACGAATCGCAAGCGTTGCGCCGGGAGCGGCATGCCGCTCCCCTACATTGGCCGGTGCGGGCCGCGAATCCCGTCCGGTAATTTTCCGCTTGCATTTTCCGGACGCTCCTGTTATGGTTGTAATAGCATCCGCCGAAAGGAGCGATCTCCATGATCTTCTACACCGCTGACCTGCATCTCGGCTATTTCCCCATCCTGCACGACACGGCGCGGCCGTTTACCGGCGTGCCGGAGATGGACGAGGCCCTCATTTCCAACTGGAACGCCCGCGTCGGCGCAGACGACAGCGTATACATCGTCGGCGACTTCTCCTACAACGGCGGCGAGGCCCCGGTGCAGTATCTCGCCCGCCTGAATGGCCACCTGCATCTCATCCGCGGCAACCACGACACCGGCCTGAACCACGCCGAGCGTCTGCTGGACTACTGCGACAGCGTGACAGACTTTCTGGAGATCGACGACGGCGGCACGCACATCCTCCTGTGCCATTACCCGATCCTCCACGAAAAGGGCGGCTATATGATCCACGGCCACATCCACAATCAGCGCAGCCATGCCTATGAAATTCTGAAGACCCTGCCGCGCGTTCTGAACGCGGGCGTAGACATCAACTTTTACCGCCCTGTTCCGCTCGACGAGCTGGTCGAAAACAACCGGAAATACTACAGCGAGGAATACCCCGAGCTGTTCCCGGTGCCGCCGCGCCCCGACCGCAGCGCACCCGGCCTCATGCCGCGCAAGCCGGACTTCCGCCCGCTCCCGCAGAGGCATTGATATGCGTGAGCGCCATGCGGACCCGCAAATTTCCGTGCACCATCGCCGACCGTGCAATGCTCCCAGATTTGTCATTGCGAGGAGGCCGTAGGCCGACGTGGCAATCTCACGCAACAGCCTACGGATTCGCCGAGGCTGCCCTGTTATCGGACCGGGTCCTGCAAGATTGCCACGTCGCTTCGCTCCTCGCAATGACACATCAGGGTGGTGCTGCGGTGCATCAGTGCTCTTGCGCGGTTGAATTACCCTAACAAGGCGGTCACTGACCGCTGTTGCAATAGGATATCTCGTCAAATTGCGCTCATTCTGACTCGATTCTTTCTTCTCTATTCAAATCGACAAATTTTTTTAGTTTTTCAAACAAAGTATTAGACATTTTGAGCTTCGCGTGCTAGAATGAATATGGTTATTCTCACGAAAAGATAACGATTTCAGGAAAAGGAGCGAGATAACATGAGATTCTTCCATCAGGCCGCGCGGCGTGCGGCAGTTCTGCTGCTGTGCCTCTCCATGCTGACCGGCATGCTGATCCCGGCCTTTGCAGCGACCACTGACCCCGCGACGGAAACGCCTGCCCACAACCCGGTCTACACCGACAATCAGGACGAAAACCACGACCCGATCTATAAGGTCTGGCTGACGGATGACGGCGTGAGCGGCGGCTGCGGTAAAACCGAGGACGGCTATGTCGTCGACCTGATCTACGCCGGTGCGACGCCGGAATTCCGCTTCGGCAGCGAAAAGCCCACCGAGCCGGTCGTTCTGACCGTCTATGAGCGCTACGAGGGCGAATCCGCCGTTGCAGCAAAGACCTACACCCTCTCCGAGCTGAAGGCGCTGGCTCAGACCGAGGTCGTCGGCTATCAGCACTGGAAGAACGGCAGTGAAAAGGTCATCGCCTCGAACCTCTATGCGACCGTCGGCAGCCTGCTGGCAGACGCAGGGGTCGAGTTCGGCGCGGGCGATGCCGTCACGGCGGCCGACCCCACGGACTTCACCTCGACGCTCACCTATGAGGACAGCGGCGTCTACAAGTATTATGTCAACGAAGACGGCGCGACTGAGGTCCCCGCTGCCATCCTGATCTCGTGGAACACCGGCTCCGGCACGCCCGAGGACATTGCGAAGACCGCCTATATCTCCGGCAGCCTCCGCTTTGCCTACGGCATCACCGAGCAGCAGTACGCCGACCAGTCTGCACAGGGCAAGCGCCTTGCCTCCAACGTGGTCACGCTGACCGTCACCCATCCCGAGCGCGTCGTCCTGACCGTCTATGAGCAGACCGAAGGCGGCGAAGCGAAGGAAGTCAAGTCCTACAAGCCGTCCGAGCTGGCCGCGCTGGCCACGGAAGGCGCTGCCGGTTATCAGTTCTGGAAGAAGGGCGAGGCCCAGCTCGTCGCGGCGACGCAGTACGTCACCATGAACGACCTGCTGACCGACGCCGGGGTCACGTTCTCCGATCTCGACACCCTGAAGGCCGCCGCGGCCGACGGCTTCAGCTCCGAGCTGACCTACGCCGATAACGAGACCTATCGCTACTACATCACCGAAGACGGCAAGACCGAGGTCCCCGCGATCCTCGCGCTGACGTGGGCCTCCGGCTCCGGCACGCTGGAGGAAGTCGCCGCCAATGCGAAGAACACCGGCAATCTCCGCTTCTGCTACGGCATCAGCGAGCAGCAGTACGCCGACCGGTCCGCCGCAGGCAAGCGCCTCGCCTCCAATATCGCCACGATCACCGTCGTGCACGGCACGAAGGCCGAGGAGCCGTGGGTCAACCCGTTCCGCGATGTCACGGAGTCCGACTGGTTCTATGACGATGTCCGCTTTGCAAATCAGAACGGTCTCTTCAACGGCGTGGAGAAGGACCTGTTCGCTCCGGAGGAGCCCATGACCCGCGGCATGCTCGTCACGGTCCTGTGGCGTCTTGACGGCGAGACGGCCCCGAAGACCGCGACGACCTTCACCGATGTGGACGCCAACGCCTACTATGCCGACGCAGTCGCATGGGCCGCAGAGTCCGGCGTTGTCAACGGCATTGGCGGCAACAAGTTCGACCCGGAGGGCAATGTGACCCGCGAGCAGATCGCCGCCATCCTCTTCCGCTATGCGGCGTTCAAGGGCGTCGACACGGCCGCGCGCGCCGATCTCACGGCCTTCCCGGACGCAGAGAAGACCAGCGCCTATGCGCACGACGCCCTCTCCTGGGCCGTCGCCGCGGAGCTCGTCAAGGGCACGAAGGAAGGCTCCACGATCTACCTTGACCCGCAGGGCAGCGCCACCCGCGCGCAGGTCGCCGCCATCCTCTCCCGCTATGCGCAGAATATCGTGAAATAAGCCAGACATAGGAATTCCCGCAGCAGGGGCAAAACCCTGCTGCGGGAACTGTTTTTATGTGGGTAGGGCTAATTGGTTTCCGCCTCTGTAAGGGGAACGATCTCCAGCGGCGGGAGCAGGCGGTCCTGCTTGACCGGCGTTCCGGCATATTCTCCGGTAAAGACAACTTCATAGGCATGCTCTCCCGGCAGGACGGAAAGCACCGTCCCGGCGGGATCGTCGGCCGGATGGGCTATCAGACGTCCCGTCTTCAGCAGGCCACCCGCCATATCCTCGGAAAAATCGCCGTACAGATTGATCTTCTGCTCCTCCGAGCCGGTGTTTTTGATCTTTACGGTGCAGAAAAAGTCCACCTGATCCCCGGTGATCGTATAGTCCCCCAGCCATGAGCCATCGAAACATATTTCCACACGCGCACTGTCCCGGCCGCATGATGCCATCAGCAGCAGAATACCGACGGCAGCGAGCATGATCAGGATCCGTTTCAAGTCTCGTTTCTCCTTTCTTCTAATATTGGATCAAGCAGGAGCATATCGTCTTCTTCGCAGCAATGGCATTCCACGTCCACATCCACTCTGGCCCCCAGCGATGCCGCGATCTGCATCACTTCGGTCGACAGCGAGACCGTTGGGAACTGCCGTGCCTCCTGCGCCTCGACGAAGAAGCGCAGGATCAGCTCCGCAGGGGCATATTTCTCCATAGCAGCCCGGAACCCGGTTGCATGTTCCGTCAGCAGGCCGCACAGCTGCTCCGTCAGGGACTCACTGCCAAAATCCGCACATGACGGAAGCACATAGTGCCAGTATCCCGGATTCTGCCTCCCGGTAAGCGGATTGATCCGCATGGCACCGCGTGGCTCAGCGCACTTTGCCGACAGACCGATCATCTCATCCAGCCCTTCAACGGACAAATACGAATCAAAGCACAGGCAAATCTCCGCGGTGATGCTCGGTGGAAGCGGTATGGGAATGTCGAAATCGGGGAACCAAGCGTTGTTGTCCATATTAGCGCACCTCCGCTACCACCACTTCTTCGGTGTGGGGTGTTGTTTTTCCCGCTCGGCCACAAAGTCATAGTCCAGCGGGCCGTAGTATTTTTCGACATAGGCCACAATTTTCGGGCCGGACTTCTTGCCGGAGCAGTCGATCATAAAGCTCTTTCCGGCGATCCATTCCCGGAAGAATGCCCGCCGCTGCGCAGGCGGGATGTAGCCCTTCTCATCCGGGCGGTATACATGGCCCTGCGTTGTCGTGACCATCAGTGTCATCATGCCGTGCGTAAATGCCTGATTATAGACGCGCATGACGTCCCGGACCTCCGACCACGGGACAAAGCGGTAGCCGATGCCCGCGAACGTGCGGCGGACGCCGGTTTCCGTCAGAACAGGATAGCGGAGAATCAGGAGGATGGGAAACAGGAGAAACAGACTGTAGACAAGCCACACGATCAGCGCCGCCGCATTCTCCAATGCTGCCTTAAACGCCATCCATCCCAACGCCACAAATGGCAGAAAGATGATCCAGCTGTAGTCGCGAAGCGGCATCTCGTTCTTTTTATCAGGGTGCTTCATGGATAGCTCCTCTCTCGATCTTTCTATGCAAAAATCGCCGTGTCCAGCGAGGGGCACGGCGGCAGCATTATGGCAGAATAAAGATCGCGATCACGGGAAGCATACGCAGGAAAAAGCGCAGATAGGCCACGCTCTTCTGCGTCGCCCAGGCATAGAACTGCGCGTCCGGATCGTCCGGTATATCCAGCACCCACGGAATGGCGGCATAGGCCAGCGGTGCTGCCCCGCGCATGCACAGCAGGAACAGCGCAATGGACGGGAACGCGATCGATTTCGCCGGGGCGACCCCGACGGACGGCCAGAACCAGATGCCAAACAGCCAGAAATAGCCGAGGAATTCCGCCAGATCGTGCAGAATGAGCGCCCATTTCCGCGGGACGATGACGCGGCGGCACTTCATGCAGACATAGGGCGGGACCGGGTAGATCGTCTCCGTGTTGGTGGCCAGATAGCGCAGCCGCTCCCACGGCGTTTCGCCCGGAACGGGATAATGGGTCTCCTGATCGTCAAACATCGCGTCCGTCTCTCTTCCTCCGCAGTCGGATCATAGTTCCATATTAACAGGTAGGATTCCATTTGTCAAGGAATTTCCTGTAAAAATATTCAATTTTTGCGCAGCTGCCGCACGGCGCTCCCTCAGATCATGTAATCATTGGCATAGTGCGCCCGCTGCTGGTCGAGCAGGTCCTGCAGCGTGATGCCGTCGAGATATTCGTTGATGACGCGGTTCAGCCCGCGCCAGACCGGCAGCGTGGCGCAGTCCTCGCTGCGGGGGCAGTCGGCCGGGTCCTGCGCCGCGCACGGAACGGGCGCAAGGTCCCCCTCCGTCAGGCGCAGGATGTCGCCGACGGTGTACTGCCGGGGCGGCTTTGACAGCATATAGCCGCCCTGATAGCCGCGATTTGTCTTCAGAAAGCCGGATTTGTTCAGAATCGGCACGATCTGCTCCAGATATTTCTTGGAGACCTCCTGCCGCTGGGCAATATCCTTGAGCGAAATATACTCGCCGTTCTGGTGCTCCGCCAGATCGACCATCATTCTCAGCGCATAGCGCCCCTTTGTAGAGATCTTCACCGGGCCGCTCCTTCTCCGCAGCCGCGCTGCGGCTTATTCTTTTCTGTATCATCATACCATAAATATGCCCGCTTTGCAAGAAAACGCCTCACTCCCCGCGATATTTCCGGCGCGTGGCCATCCCGCCGCGGATGTGGCGCTCCGCCTTGTTCTGCTCCATCACCGCCTTGACCTGCAGATAGAGCGCGCGGTTCCAGTGCGGCAGCCGCTCGGAGAGGTCCTTGTGGACCGTCGATTTGCTGACGCCGAAATGCCTCGCCGCGGCGCGGACGGTGGCGTGGGTCTCGATGATGTACACAGCCAACTCACAGGCTCTCTGCTCAATGTTCTCCCTCATGTGCCTGACCCCCTTCGCTGTGCGTTCAGAACACTATATGCATGGGGGCCCGGCGAAACGCCAGAAAAATGCGGCGGACGCTGCCGTCCGCCGCAAAGGATGCTGCAAATAGTCTGTCGGATCAGATCGTGCGCTCCACAACGCGCACCTGCGTGATCACATCGCGCAGGCGGTCCTCGCCGACCATGTATTCCAGTGCTTCTTCCGCCGTTTCGCACACTTTTTCCGTTTCGGGGTGGCCGCACTGGTAGATCGTGATCTTGTGATCCGTTCCATATCGGATCACACCATACCGCACGCCCTTCCATTCAAATTCGATCTCTGCGCCCCAGCTCAGACTGCGCTCGAAATCGCCGATCGACACAAAATCGTCGTTCTCTGCAAAAATCACGGCATCAGACACGGCCGGGCCCTCCTGTCAAGCGTTTTTTCGATCATACCACGATCCCGACCGACAGGCAAGGCAAATTACAGCATGGAACAAACCCAATAGATCACGCCATAGATCACGCTTGCCGACAGGCCATAGACGATGACCGGCCCGGCGATGGTGAACATCTTCGCCGCCGTTCCCAGCACGAAGCCCTCCGTCTGGAACTCGATGGCCGGGGCCACGACGGCGTTGGCGAAACCCGTGATGGGCACGAGCGTGCCCGCCCCGGCGAATTTTGCGATGTCGTCATAGACCGCAAAGCCCGTCAGGATGGCCGAGAGCAGCACGAGCGAGATGCTCACAGCCGCGCCCGCCGTCGTTTCGTCCAGCCCGAGCGCCTGATAGCCGTTCAGGAGCGCCTGCCCGATCGCGCAGATCAGCCCGCCGACCCAGAAGGCGTTCAGCAGATTTTTCCCCGTTTTCGACCGGGGCGCCAGCGCGTCCACATAGCGGCCGTATTCCTCGTTTGTCATGTGCATCCCTCCGCGTGTTTTTTTCTGGGAAGCTCTGACGAAATCGTCTGCGGCGGCTGCCGGATCTTTTTCACCGATCCATCGGCTCGAAAAGCTTGAAATATTGCGCAGCCGTTGGCGGCTTTGCCGCCTTACGGATGCGGCATGCC
>OFMI01001107.1_pt1 | contig 18475 bp, 14 predicted proteins | sample 1541741 | NCBI WGS metagenome assembly OFMI01 (sample SAMN04209219, study PRJEB22552) | human gut metagenome | biome: gut; material: feces | host: Homo sapiens | place: USA: Oklahoma | reverse complement strand
CATCGCGGTCTACCCGGCCCATCACGGCCACGGTGTTGGCGTCGTCGATATTGGCGATGACGCGGTGCTCAGTGAGCAGGGCAAACTTGTGAAAGGCGTCCTTCAGGTTGTCCATAGTCTTAAAGAATTCCAGATGGTCCGCGTCGATATTCAGAATGACGGACGTGTGCGGCACAAGCTGCAAAAAGGTGTTGTGGTATTCGCACGCCTCCACCACGATATTGCGCCCCGCGCCATAGCGGCCATAGCCGTCGATAAGGGGCAGCTTGCCGCCGATGACGGCGGCGGGGTCCAGCCCGGCCATGACCATAATCTGCACCGTCATGGCGGTGGTGGTGGTTTTGCCGTGCGTGCCGGAAATGCAGATGGGGCAGGGGTAGGTGTTTGTCACATAGCCCAGCATCACGCTGCGCTCTACCGTGGGGATGCCCAGGCGCCGCGCCTCTTCTATTTCCGGGTTGCCCTTCATAATGGCGGCCGTATACACCACAAGCTGCGCGCCGTGCACATTTTCAGCCCGGTGGCCGTGGTACACCGGAATGCCCATGGCCTTTTCCCTGTCTACAATGTCGCCCTCGCCCACGTCCGAGCCGGTTATCTCGTACCCCACCGCGTGCAGTATCTGCACCAGCGGAAACATGCCGCTGCCGCCGATGCCCACGAAGTGAAGCTTTGTCTTGCCGTCCAGCAGGTTGCTGTTAAAACCGTTCATGCTGTGCCCCCTAGATTTTTCTTACAAAATATTATATAATGTTTTTCATAAAAAATAAACATTTTTGCGTTCACTTTTATACGAACTTTGCTATAATAGTAATAATAGGGCGCTTCGGAACGAAAGCTGTCGCGCCTATGAGGGTGAAAAGGGCGGCCATTTGTGCCGCGCATAATGAGAAGGAGAGGTCGTATCCATGGAAACCATGCGGGGCCCCGTGCAGGATTATGAGCTGAAGGACGGCGTGCTGCGCTGCCTTGTAGAAGACAAGGCGGCTTTTTATAAGCAGGACCCAACGCGCGTGCTGGCGCTTTTCACGGCCAGTGCCGCAGAGGGCTGCGGCATTGATGAAGATACATACGCCGCCGCCATGCAGGCAGTGGGCGGTATTGCGCGGCTGCACGCGAAGGTGGTGCGCGAGGCGGTGCAGAACATTTTGCTCTCGGACGCGCCGGAGAAGATAGGCCCGCTGGTGGCGGGCAATGCGCTGGGGCAGTATGGCATTACGGGCACGGGTGCGGGCCTGGAGGAGCTGCGCAGCGTGCCCTGCACCATGGAGACGCGGTGGTGGAGCTTCCTGCGCATGTGCAGCGCACACTATGCGCTGGTGTGCGAGCGCTTCGGCTTTTCCCAGCGCTTTGCCGATGTGCTGGCCGGGCTGGACAGGCTGGCGGCCACCAGCACCCTGCCGCAGAGCGTGCCGGAGCTCAAGCGCCTTTTGTGCCGCCTGCCGGAGTTTGACTACGAGGCAGCCGTGCGCACGCTGATGCGCACGGACGTGCGCTGGGCCGGGCAGCTTGCGCTGTACGACGCGCTGTGCTTTTCCGGCGAGCCGTACCGCATGCGCCATCTGGCTGTAACGGCGGCAGACCTTGCCGCCGTGGGCATCATGGGGCAGAAGGCAGCCTGGGTGCTTTCACAGCTTATGGAGGCCGTGCTGAAAGCGCCGGAGGTGAACACCCAGCCCGCGCTAATGGCCCTGGCCCAGACGCTGGCGGCAGAGTATAAATAACAGGGCTGCGGCCCTGCCGGGCGCGGCATGCGCATGCAAGAAAACCAGCAAGCGGGCGCCTTGGCAGACGCCCGCTTTATGAATTTAACCTGAAAATATTGTTTCGCGCGCAAAAGAGGTGGAAACGGATGGGCAGGCTGTTCTATCATTACACCAGTATCAGCGGGTTTGAAGCCATTCTCAAAAGCGGAAGCTTGCGTATGACGCGGTCTGATTTTATGAACGACCCCAACGACTGCCGTGTGTTTCTTGATGTTGTAAAAAAGCATATTGAAAGCAAACCGCTGGAGAGGTTTGTTATGGAGGGCGGCCTGAATTATCAAGCCGCCACGCTTGAAATTGCAAAAAAATGCCCGGTCTTTGAGTATTTGGAGTTTATTCTGCAAAATATTCCGATTTACATATTGTCCTTGACATCGGAAAACGATTCGCTGCCAATGTGGAATTATTACGGCGGTGAGGGCGTACAGCTGTGCTTTGACAGCGGGGAACTGCTGGAAGAAATGAGCCGGGCGATGTGCCGGAGGCCGGATGAACTGGTTGTGCAGACGCAGGTTGAGTATCTTGAGCATGACGCTTTGCTTTCGTCGCTGAAGCTGAATTCTTTTTCAGAGTTTTTAGTGCGTGAGTATTCGGCGCAGCAAGGGGAAATCGTTTCTTATTCACCTGAAATTAAGCACGACGGCGGAGAAAACCTTGAATTTTTTATCAGTTCATTTGTAAAAAGCTATTTGACGTCTCTTGATTATTTTGTAAGGCGCGACGCGCAGGAAACCCGGCAATGCGCCGAAAACAGGCAAATGATGTTTCAAAGAATGTTTGAAGAAACAAAGGCCCTGCGGAACAACACGGGCCAGCGCGCGTTGAAATTCAAGGCCGATATTGAATTGTATATGCCTGTTCTGGCTACAAGGTACAAGCCGAAAACCTTTGCCAATGAAGCAGAAACCCGGATGTCGTTTTTCTCATACCGCCTTGGGGGTATAGCCGAAGAGCAGTATGCAGTAAACCAGGGAAGATTTGGGCAGTATTTCCGCCCGTATGTAGAATGCAGATTTCCGGGCCGTGTGCTTGCAAAATTGCTGAAAGGGATTGTCCTTTCCCCCATGACGCGCAAGCTGCCCTTTCAGGAGGAGACATACCGGCGCATGATATGCAATTTTGTAAACAGGCAGGGCGGTGAAATTCAGGCTCAGGACGTCCGGCTTTCAGGCCATGACATTCGATGGTGAAGGGGAATTGCGCAGTTCGGCCCGATAATTGTCCGATGGCCTAGGGGAAAGACGGCAACTGCATTGCTCTTGCATTCCCGCGGCGGGTGTGGTATGATATTTGGGCAATCGTTCCGATCGCTGCTCCATACGCACAGGATGGTGTATGCTGGTAGCATCCCATTGAAGGTTGTGATGGGCGCATGTACAAGGCATGGCCCCCTGAATCAGAACCAGAAAGAGGTGAAACACATGAAGGAAGGTATCCATCCGAAATACGAGGAAGCCGTGGTCACCTGCGCGTGCGGCAACACGTTCACCACGCGCTCCACGAAGAAGGAAATCCACGTGGAGGTCTGCTCCAAGTGCCATCCGTTCTACACCGGCAAGCAGAAGCTGGTGGACACCGGCGGCCGTGTGGACCGCTTCAAAAAGCGCTTCAATATGCAGTAAGCACCCTCAAGGGGCGGCCGTTATGGCTGCCCCTTTTTGTATTTTAATTATATTCTGTGGGTAACTGTTTTTTGCAGCGCGTATATACTTGCTTTTATAGAACAGGTTCCTTTATAATGAAAACACCAGCGGGTAAACACGCACAGGCGTAAACCAAGTGGAAGAGGTGTTAACATGGCCCGTCCAGTTGATATTAGCGACGAAGCTATCATTGATGTTGCTCAGGTGCTTTTTTTGGAAAAGGGCATTGCGGCTACGGAGATGAAAGATATCGCGCAGCGGGCAAAAATTGGCCGCAGTTCCCTGTACCGGCATTTTGAATCCAAAGAAAGCATTGCCTTTGGCATTGCAGGGCGCATCCTTACAGACCTAACAGCTGTGCTGGAGCAGCCTGTGACAGAGACAGAAACAGGGGCGCAGGAACTGAGAGAGGTGTTGGAACGCTATGCCTACAAGTTGATGGAAAACCCCGCTTGGGTGCGCTTTCTGGATGAATTCGACCAGTTTTTCAGTGATGTGTATCCAGAGAATAAGGCCTCGGTGGAGTATGTTGCCCTTAACCGCTGGCTTTCCTCTGGCGTATTGGCGGGGGTGCTAGAGCGTGGGCTGCAGGACGGCTCACTGCGCCTGCATGGCTCGGTAAAATTTATGGAACGCTTTTTGCTCAATGCGCTTTTGGCAATGGCCCAGCGCATTATACCTCGCACAGAACATTATAAGCAGGAACAAGGCTATAGCTTGGAATATTTTGCGCTTTTGCCGCGTGTGCTTGTGGATGGGCTTTCAGAAAAATAGACAAATATAGTGTGGGAAAATAGGACGGTTTGTCAATTGACAGGCCGTCTTTTTGTGTGTAAAGTAAAAATGGAAATTACGAGACACGAGTATCATAATTCGCGAAGGAGGCTCTTATGGATACGGCGGATATACAGGCATTGGTTGCGAAGATGAGCTTAGAGGAAAAAGCGGGAATGTGCTCCGGAGCCGGTTTTTGGACAACAAAGGCAGTAGAACGAGTGGGGATAGCTTCAGTAATGATGGCGGACGGCCCCCATGGAATACGAAAACAAGATGGAGAAGCTGACCATCTGGGCTTAAACAAAAGTGTAAAGACCGTATGCTTTCCCACAGGGACTGCTTTGGGTTCAAGCTTTGATACAGAACTTCTGGAACAATTGGGAGCCTGTTTGGGAACGGCGGCTGAGGCTGAAGGCCTGCACACGATTTTGGGACCGGCAGTGAATATCAAACGCAGCCCATTGGGCGGGCGCAACTTCGAATACCTTTCGGAAGACCCATATTTGACAGGCGAATTGGGTGCGGCTTATGTAAATGGCATGCAACGGCAGGGCACGGGGGCATGTGTAAAGCATTTTGCGGCGAACAACCAAGAGCAGTACCGTATGAGCACCGACGTGCGTATAAGCGAACGGGCCCTGCGGGAGATCTATCTTGCGGGTTTTGAAAATATCGTGAAGAAGGCGAAACCTTGGGCGGTGATGTGCTCCTACAATAAAATTAATGGAGTTTACAGCTGTGAGAACGCATGGCTTCTCAATGATGTTCTACGAAGGGAATGGGGATTTGACGGAATCGCTGTAACAGATTGGGGTGCAATGAACAACCGATGCCATGCGCTTATGGCGGGCCTTGATTTGGAAATGCCGTCTAGCCACGAGCAGACTGACCGGCAACTTGTGGCTGCCGTACGCAAAGGCAGCCTACAGGAGGTTGTGCTTGACAACGCGGTGGTTCGCTTGATTGCGTGGTTGAAAAAGGGGCGTGGCTGTGCGCTGCCGAAAACATACGATAAGCAGGCACAGCACCAGTTTGCACGCAGGGCCGCCAGAGAATGTGCCGTCCTGTTGAAGAATGATGGTGTACTGCCATTGAAAAAAGGGGTGCAGCTTGCTTTCATCGGCGGTTTTGCGCGGACCCCGCGTTACCAGGGGGGTGGTTCTAGTCATGTGAACAGTGTGCGTATTACATGTGCACTTGAGGCGGCTGCGCCGTTTGCGGATATTGACTATGCGCAGGGCTTTTCCGCCGATGGCACGGCACTTGGGCCAAATGCTACAGAAAGGGCTGTGCAGGCGGCAGCTAAGGCGGAATGTGCTGTTGTATTTGCAGGTTTGCCGGACAGTTGGGAATCGGAGGGATATGACAGGACCGGGCTGGAACTTCCACCGGAACAGAATACGGTGATTGCCGCGGTAGCAGCTGTGCAGCCTAATACGGTAGTGGTATTGCACAATGGCAGCCCTGTGGCAATGCCTTGGCTCAAAGATGTGGCTGCAGTGCTTGAGATGCATTTGGCCGGTGAAGCGGTGGGAGAAGCCACAGCAGACCTGCTGTTCGGTGAAGCAAACCCTTGCGGCAGGTTGGCAGAGACATTCCCTTTACGCCTGCAGGACACGCCTGCTTGGCTGAATTTTCCGGGCGATGGGAAAACAGTGCACTATCGGGAAGATATTTATGTAGGTTACCGCTGGTATGACGCACGTGAGATGGATGTGCTGTTCCCCTTTGGATACGGCCTATCATACACTAGCTTTGTGTATACGGGCCTTGCCTTGGATAAAACATACCTTGCAGCGGGTGAGACGTTGACAGCTGCTGTAAGCCTGAAAAATACCGGCGCCGTGGCAGGAAAGGAAGTAATTCAATTATATATTCATGCCGGGCAGGATATAGGGCCCGTGTGCCGCGCTCCGCGGGAATTACGGGGCTTTGCCAAGGTGGAGCTTCAGCCCGGTGAGGAAAAGACAGTACATTTTTTGCTGGATGCCAGAAGCTTTGCCTACTATGAAGAGAGGCTGGATGGTTGGTATACACCCAGTGGTACTTATACGGTATTTGTGGGCCCTAACAGCAGAACGCTTCCTCTACAGGCAAAGGTGTGTGTATGCTCCCGGCAGAACCTGCCGCTTACCGCAGAGGACACGACCACTGTAGAAGACGTACTGGTGCTGGGCAACAGACAGCAAGTGAAGCAGCTTAAAAATTTGTTGAAAAAGGTCACGCTTGGTGCAGAGGCGGGCGCGGCAGAAGATCATTTAGGGTCTGGCACCCAACAAATGATGAAGAGTATGACAGGGGGGCTTCCGCTGCATGCGCTGCGAAGCTTTGGAGATGTAAGCAATGAGGAAATAGAACAGTTACTTTTCAGCCTGCAGGCGCCTGAGGAGAAAGGAGGCAGACAGCATACGGAAATTGTGCTGCCTGATGGCGGCGCACAAGCAGAAAATCATTTGAAATGAGGAGGAGCGATATGAAAGTGCTTAAAGAAAAAATCAAAAAGATTACAGCTGGAGCCGTGTTACTCATCGCGCTGGGATGCATGCTTGTGAGTATGTTAGGCACCTGGGTGCTGGCAACAGATTTTTTCACCGCGAAAGAAACGGTGTATAATGTGACGATGGCGGAACTTGCGGCGATGATAGACGAGAACAATGCTGCGTATGGGAAAGATATCCCCGTGGATTTTACCAGAGACCCGAACTATTGGTATAATTTCAGCTTTATTGTATATAAGCCGGAAAATGCCACGCCGGAAAATCCGGCCCCATTAGTGGTTTGCTCTCATGGAGGTTCTTCACGTAAAGAGTTGCAGCAGCCGTTCTATCTGGAACTTGTGCGGCGCGGTTTTGTAGTTATTTCTATCGACAAAGGAGGCAATGGCGCCACAGATACAGGCATCAGCACGCCAGATGTATCCGGTGATGGTCATGGCATGCTGCCAGCTGTGGAATTCGGCATGAGCCTACCCTATGTGGACGAGACGCGTGTGGGTATTACAGGCCACAGCGCAGGCAATAATGCATGCGTTAATACGCTCAATATCCTGAATGCAGAAGGCTCTGAACACAGAATTCGAGCATATGTTTCCGGCGATGGAACGAGTGATGTTGCCCGTCTTACTAGCGAGCAGACACATGATATGGTGCTGACGGTAGGAGAATGCAAATATGGTGAGTTCAATAATGGAATGCATGTCGGCACCAGCGATCAGGGCAAGCATATCTTGAATTTGTTCTACCCAGGCTTTCGTGAAGAGAGTATCCCTAACGGCCAGTGGTTTACAAAAGAAGGTGCTGTTGCATCACCTGAACCTGGGCAGCCCATAGAGGCTGAGAATGCTGTTGTATTTTATGAGCCATCCATCATCCATGTGAGCTGGTATTTTAATCAGACGGCCGTAGCCTCTGTAATTGATGGCATGTATGCTGGCTTGGGAACACCTTCGGGCGCACAGGTGATTGCCAGCAGCAATACAGTGTGGCAATTAGCGGCAGCACTGGGCCTGCTTGGCATAATAGGCTTCTTTATGCTTCCATTCGCATTGGTGCCTCTGCTTTTGAAAAGAAAAGTATTTAGTGGTGTTATACGGACACTGCCTTCAAACGAAACTCTGGGCGAACTGAAGAAATTGTCTACATGGCTGCCCATGCTCGTGTTCTTCGTGCCGATGATGATCATTACATATCAGGTATATAGGCATTACACTGCCACTGCTTCGCGCTATATGAACACGAGTGTGTATGCGGCGGCTATGAGTACAAATGGTGCGGCTATGAACGGGCTTATTATGGGTATCGTTATGATTGGCCTGCTGTTTGTAGTCTGGTTCCTGCAAAGCATATTCGCGCGTGTGAATAAAACTACGCTGCAGAATAATCCGTTTACGAATGCACGCCTAGATAGCGGCTCTCAGTTCCTCAAAACGGTGTTGCTTTCTTTTACCGTTGTATTTATTATGTATAGTGTAGTGTGGTTCGCCTTCTATGTGTTCCATGTGGATTTCCATTTTTGGGATTGGACCATCACTGTGACAGACCTTGACCATCTGTACATCATCCTCGTAAAGTACTTTCCTATTTTTGCGTTGTTTTATACAGTGTGCGCCCTTTTTAACGCAAATACGCGTTTTAAGGACGTGCCGGAATGGCTTTCCACAATGTTGTGTGCGCTGTTCGGTGCTATCCCCACCGCATATCTTGCATGGGAGCAGTACTCCACAGTGTTTACGTTAGAACACGTACGCTTCCTTGACGACGTTTGGGTGAACATGGCGGCCTGCGGCGCATGGAAGGGCATCCCGCTGACCATACTCACCACATATTTGGCGAGATATATTTATAAAAAGACGGGAAATGTTTGGCTTGCCGGCTTTATAAACGCGCTTATCATGCTTTGCTATACTTCATTTGTAATGAATTTCTATACGGATTTCATGATCCCTTCTTGAATGACATATACAAGCAGGCGGCCGCTGAGGTTTTTGCAGCGGCTGCCTGCTTGCCATATGTACGGGCGGGTGCCGTGCTGTTAATGGCAGAGCATGTACGTTTTTCATCTTCCACTTGTGTGAAGTGAAGGATACAGTTATAATATATATGTCTGAATAGAAATGCGCCGCGCAGGTCTTTTGCCCCGCGCGGTGCCAGCATCCTTTTGCGGAAGGGAGGCCCGGCGGGCCGCCCTTCTTTGGTTTGATGCGAGGAGGGACGGCGGTGGAGAGCTACCGCACCGTGCAGGGGACGGCTGAGGCGGAACTGGAAGACCGCCGTTCGCGCTTTATTGCGCAGCTTTCATTTGCAGACACGGAGGAAAAGGCCCTGGCCTTTCTGGACACCGTGCGCGCAAAGCACAAAACAGCCAGCCACAACGTGTACGCCTATGTGCTGCGCGAGGGCGCGCGCATGCGCTATTCCGACGACGGCGAGCCGCAGAAAACCAGCGGCTTGCCCACGCTGGAGGCCATATGCCACGCGGGCGTAACAGACTGCGTCATTGTCACCACGCGCTATTTCGGCGGCACGCTGCTGGGCACGGGCGGGCTTGTGCGCGCTTACGGCGGCGCGGCGGCGCTGGCGCTTCAGAAGGCGCGCATCGTCACCATGCAGGTGGTGGTGCCGGGGGTGTGGCGCGTTTCGTATGCACAGTACGAGCAGGCGCTGCGTATTCTGGCGGAATGCGGCGCAAGGCTGGAGGACACGCGCTTTGAGGCGGACGTGGCCCTGTGCTTTGCCATGCTGGAGGAAGGGCGCGCGGCCCTGTGCGAAAAGGCGCGCGAGTTCTGCCGCGGCGCGGCGCTGCTGGAATGGCAGGCCGCGCGCTGCGCACCGTTCTGAGGCAGCTGCTGCGGCGCTTTGCCTCTGCACCAGCGCCGGCAAGCGTTATAGCCTGCCGTGCGGCTTGTGCGCGTGCCCGCAGGCACGCGGCAATGCGCCGTAAAGCCTGGGAAAAGCTGCCGTGCGGCCCGGAAGGCGCCGGGGCCTGAACAGGCGGCGCGGCGGATATTCGAGGCGGCCGGGGCGCGTGAAGCGGGAAAACGCGGCGGCCGCCGGACGCCTTTTTCAGCAGAAAGAAAAAAATTTGCAAAAAGACAAAGGGTTTTTCGCACTTTTGTCGTATATATAAAATAGCACGGTTTTTTCCGGTTTTACAGGCAGGGAGGCGGCGGCATTGACAGTACGCGAGCGCATTGAACAGACAGAGCACAAAATTTTGTGCCCGTATGCCTGCTTTGCAGACGAGAGCCGCGGGCGCGCCCGCGAGGAGGCGCCGTGCCCCTACCGCACCTGCTTTCAGCGCGACAGGGACCGTGTGCTGCACTCGAAGGCGTTCCGCCGCCTGAAGCAAAAGACGCAGGTATTTCTTTCACCGGAGGGCGACCACTACCGCACGCGGCTGACACACACGCTGGAGGTGAGCCAAATTGCGCGCACCATCGCGCGCGCCCTGCAGCTGAACGAGGACCTCACCGAGGCCATTGCCATGGGGCACGATTTGGGCCACACGCCCTTCGGCCATGCGGGAGAGCGCGCGCTGGATAAACTGTGCCCGGGGGGCTTTCGCCATTATGAGCAGAGTGTGCGCGTGGCCGAAAAGCTGGAGCGCGCCGGAAAGGGCCTGAACCTGTCGAAAGAGGTGCTGAACGGCTTTATCTGCCACACGAAGGGCACCTGGCCCTATACGCGCGAGGGGTGCGTGGTGCGCTATGCAGACCATATTGCCTATATGAACCACGACATTGAGGACGCCATGGCGGCGGGCGTGCTGCACGCGTGCGACATCCCGCGCGAGATTACGCAGGCGCTGGGCGAGACGAAATCGCAGCGCATTACAAGCCTTATCGCGGCCGTGGTGGCCCACGGGCCCGAGCACATCGGCATGGCGCCCGAATGGCAGGCTGCCTACGACGCACTGCACGCGTTTATGTACAGCACCGTGTATGTGGACAAGGTGGCAAAAAAAGAAGAGCAGAAGGTGGGCGGGCTTATTGAGGCGCTGTACGCCCATTTCCATGAAAACCCCACCCATATGCCGCAGGCGTACCTGTATATCATGTGGGAGGAAGGGGTGGACCGCGCCGTGACGGATTATATATCCGGCATGAGCGACGAATACGCCGTGCGCACGTTTGAAGAGCTGTTTGTGCCGCAGAAGTGGGGCGTGCTGTGAGAAAACTGCGGAAGCATGCGGGGGCGGCCCCCGGCGCGCGTGCGGGCAAAGCGCGGCGCAGGCGGGCACACGTGTTTTTTCGCTGGCAATAAGGAGGAAACGCAGATGTGGATGGATGAACCTTTCGGCATGTTTTCGGTGATGGATACACTGTTCCCCATTTTGTTTTTCGGCATGTTTGCGCTTATCGTCGTCATGTTTGTGGTGACGCTGGCGCGCGGCGCCGTGCGGTGGCGGCGCAACAACGCTTCGCCCGTTTTGACAGTGGAGGCCGGGGTGGTGGCTAAGCGCACGCAGGTGAGCCGCAGTGCCGGGGCGGACCATGACATGATGGGCGGTTTTACCAGCTATTACGCCACTTTTGAGGTGGAGAGCGGCAGCCGCATGGAGCTTGCCGTGAGCGGTGAGGAATACGGCATGCTGGCCGAGGGCGACAGGGGCCGCCTGACGTTTCAGGGCACGCGCTATAAGGGCTTCGAACGGGCCTGAGCAAAATTTCAGGTGCGGGCCGCATGGCGCCCGCGAAAGACAGGTTTGAACAGGCGCATGAAATAGAATGCCTGCCCGGCGCGGCAGGCGGGCAATGTCTGCCCGCACAGCGCAGGCATGGCCGGCGCCGCTGCCAGGGCCGGACGGCACACTGGCAGCTTTGCGGCGCTGGGCTGCGCGCAGGAAAGGAGGGCAAGGGAATGATACCGCAGAGCTATATTGAAGAGCTGGTACAACGCAGCGACATGGTGGACGTGGCGCAAAGCTATGTGCAGCTGCGCAGGCGGGGGCGCACCTACACGGGCCTTTGCCCGTTCCACAGCGAAAAGACGCCCTCGTTTGTGGTGTACCCCGAAACGCAGAGCTTTTACTGCTTTGGCTGCGGCGCCGGGGGCGACGTTATCACCTTCATCAAAAAAATAAACAACGTGGATTATGTGGAGGCGGTGAAAACGCTGGCCTCCCGCGCGGGCATGGCCCTGCCGGAGGAGGACGACCAGGCGGGCCGCATGCGCAGCCGCATCACCTCCATCAACAAAGACGCGGCGCGCTTTTTCGTGCAGTGCCTGCAAAGCGAAGAGGGCCGCGCCGCACGGCGCTACTGGCGCGAGGCGCGCGGGCTTTCGCCCGCTGTCATCACGCGGTTTGGCCTGGGCTATGCGCCGGACAGCTTTCACGCCGTGCGCAACCACCTGCGGGGGCTTGGCTACACGCAGGAGGAGCTGCTGGCCTCCGGCCTTGTGAAACGCAGCGAAAAGGGCAGCCTATACGATGTGTTCCGCAACCGCGTGATGGTGCCTATTTTCGATTTGCGCGGCAACGTCATCGCCTTCGGCGGGCGCAACATGGGCCCGGAAAAGCCGAAGTATATCAACAGCCCCGAGACGGTGGTGTATAAAAAAAGCCGCACGCTGTTTGCGCTGAACGTGGCGAAGAAAAGCGGCGTGCGGCGCTATATCCTGTGCGAAGGGTATATGGACGTCATCAGCATGCATGCGGCGGGCTTCACCACGGCGGTGGCGGGCTGCGGCACGGCTCTGACGCCCGAACAGGTGAAGCTTTTGAGCGAATATGCCGACGAGGTGGTGCTGTGCTACGATTCCGACGAGGCGGGCCAGAAGGCCACAGCGCGCGCCATCGAGCTGTTCGGCCAGTCGCCGGTGAAGATATCGGTGCTGAACATCCCGGGTGCGAAGGACCCGGACGAGTTCATCAAAAAGTACGGCCCGGAAAAGTTTGCCCAGCTTTTGAACGGCAGCGCGGGCGCCATTGAATACGAGCTGGAAAAGCGGCGCGCGAAATATGACCTTGCCAGGCCGGACGGCCGCGTGGGCTATTTGAAGGAGGCCATTGGCGTGCTGGCGGCAAACGCCGTGACGGCCACCGAGCGCGACGTGTACGCCGGGCGCCTTGCCGAGCAGACGGATGTGGACAAGGCGGCCATTCTGACGCAGCTTGCCGCAGCCGTGAAGGCGCAGGGCTACCGCCAGCGGGCAAGAAAGCAGAAAGAGCTTCTGGCCGAGGGCAACGCGGGCCGCGTGAAGGTGCCCTATTCGCAGGGCGGGGCAAAGGCGCTGGGCGTGGCCTTTGCGCAGCAGCAGCTTCTGGCGGCGCTTTTGAAAAAGCCCGAATTCTGTGCGCGCGCCGCTGCGCGCTGTGCGCCCGGCCAGTTTCTGGACGAAGGGCTGGGCCAGGCGTACCGGCTGGTGCTGGCGGCGCACGACGCCGGGGAAACGGCGGACATCGCCTCGCTGGCGGGCCATCTGCCGGAGGAGACGCTGGCCCTTATCAGCCGCATTCTGGCGCAGAACTACGATGTGGGCTTCACCGGGCAGGACGTGGACATGTACCTTGCCCGCATCGAAGGCGGCCAGCCGGGCAGCGCCGCGGCGGCGCACAGCACGACGCAGCAGATAGACGCCTACCTGCGCGAATTGAAGGAAAAAAAGAAATAGCCACCCGCGCAAAGGGCCGCCCGGCCCTTTGCGGAAACGCAATGAAGCATAAGAAGGAGATACCATGGGAGAAAAGAAAAACGTCATCACAAACCTTGTAGAGCTGGGCAAACGCAACCAGAAAATCACCACCAAGGAAATTAACGACGCCCTGGAGGAGATAGGCTTCGAAGTAGAGCTGGTGGACAAGCTGTATGAGGCGCTGGACGCGAACAACATTGAAATTGTGGACGAGCCCGATGCCGACGTAGAGGATTTTACCCTCACCGAAGAAACGGTGGACGAGCTGGAGAGCGCGCTTTCCGCCGAGGGCGTGAATATCGACGACCCTGTGAAGGTGTACCTGAAGGAAATAGGCCGCGTGCCGCTTCTGAGCCCGGAGGAGGAGATAGACCTTGCCGTAAAGATACAAAGCGGCGGGCCGGACGGCGACAAGGCAAAGCAGCGCCTTTCCGAGGCGAACCTGCGCCTTGTGGTGTCCATCGCAAAGCGCTATGTGGGCCGCGGCATGCAGTTTCTGGACCTTATCCAGGAGGGCAACCTGGGCCTTATCAAGGCGGTGGAAAAGTTTGACCACACCAAGGGCTTTAAGTTTTCTACTTATGCAACATGGTGGATCCGCCAGGCCATCACCCGCGCCATTGCAGACCAGGCGCGCACCATCCGCATCCCTGTTCATATGGTGGAGACCATCAACAAGGTGAAAAAAGTGTCCAGCCAGCTTCTGCACCGCAACGGCCATGAGCCCACAGCGGACGAGATATCCGCCGAGCTGGACATGCCGGTGGACAAGGTGCGTGAGATTATGCGCGTGGCGCAGGAGCCCGTGAGCCTTGAGACGCCCATCGGCGAGGAGGAGGACAGCCATCTGGGCGACTTCATCCCCGACGAGGATGCCCCCATGCCCGCCGAGGCAGCCAGCCACACGCTTTTGAAAGAGCAGCTCTCCGGTGTTTTGAAAAGCCTCACCCCACGGGAGGAAAAGGTGCTGCGCCTGCGCTTCGGCCTGGAGGACGGCCGCCCGCGCACGCTGGAGGAAGTGGGCAAGGAGTTCAACGTCACGCGCGAGCGCATCCGCCAGATAGAGGCCAAGGCCCTGCGCAAGCTGCGCCACCCCAGCCGTTCAAAAAAGCTGCGCGATTTTCTGGATTGAGCCGCGCGGCCTGCTACGCATCGCCTTTGCGGGCGGGGCAAACCCGACGTTTTTGCGGGCGCACAGGCGCGCCGGGCACATGGAAAGGAAGAGGCATATGCTGAATTTTGATTACCATATTGGCACGGAAATATTTTTTGGCAGGGGGCAGCTTGCAAAGCTTCCTGCGGCTATCCGCCGCTGCACGGACAAGGTGCTTTTGTGCTACGGCGGCGGCTCTGTAAAGCGCACGGGCCTGCTGGACGAGGTGCAAAGCGCGCTGCGCGGGGCGGGCATTTCGTATGTGGAGCTTGCCGGGGTGGAGCCGAACCCCCGCACCACCACGGTGGACAGGGGCGCCGGGCTGTGCCGCCGGCACGGCCTGGGCGGCGTTTTGGCCGTGGGCGGAGGCAGCACCATCGACTGCGCCAAGGTGGTGGCGGCGGCCTGCTTTTACGACGGCCCCGCGTGGGACCTGATAGAGCGCAAGGCCCCGGTGACGCAGGTGCTGCCGGTGTTCAGTGTGCTGACGCTTTCGGCCACCGGCTCGGAGATGGACGACGTGGCTGTTATCTCGAACTGGCAGACAAGCGAAAAGCGCAGCATCTCCCACCCCGCCATGCGCCCCGTGGCCAGCGTACTGGACCCCGCCTATACCTTCACCGTGCCCGCGGGCCAGACGGCGGCAGGCACGGCGGACATCATGAGCCATACGCTGGAGACGTATTTTTCGCGATGCGAGACGGGCTATTTGCAGGACAGAATGGCCGAGGCCATTTTGAAAACGTGCATCCGCTTCGGCCCCATTGCCCTGCGCACGCCGGACGATTACACAGCGCGCGCCAACCTGATGTGGGCCTCCAGCCATGCCATCAACGGCACCATTGCGCTGGGCAAGGAGTGCCCGTGGAGCGTGCACACCATGGAGCACCAGCTCTCGGCCTGCTATGACATCACGCACGGCGTGGGCCTTGCCATTCTGACGCCCGCGTGGATGCGCTATGTGCTGAGCGAAGCCACAGCGCACAAGTTTGCCGAATACGGCGTGAATGTGTGGGGCATAGACGCCGCGCTGGGGCAAATGGAAATTGCGTGCCGCGCCATTGACGCCACGCAGCGCTTCTTTGTGGAGGCGCTGCACCTGCCCGCCACGCTGCGCGAGGTGGGCATCGGCCCCGAGCGCTTTGACGAAATGGCCCAAAGGGCCGCCACGCCCGCCCTGCAGAACGAGGCCTATGTGGGCCTCTGTGCGGCGGACGTGAAAAAGATATACGAGATGTGCCTGTGAGCACAGAGCCGCGGCCGGGCGCTTTTTTTGAAATGAGAAGCCGCCGGGCGGGCCGGCAGAGGCGCCGCGCGGCAAGGCCCTTGCCCCAGGCAAAGGGCAAAGCGGGCTGCCGGCAGCAGGTTTCTGAAAACGGACAGGCTTTCGCCAGGGAGGAAAACCGCCCGTTTCCGGGCTGCGGGGCAAAGGCTGCATGGAAAATCTATTCCGGCACCGCTTAAAGAGGCCTTGCCCGCGGCATGGCCCTTCTGCCCTTGTGCATGCCACGCGTTTTGCGCGAGGCTTTGCTTTGAAAGAGCAGCCGCTGGGCGGGCCGGCAGAGGCGCCGCGCGGCAAGGCCCTTGCCCCAGGCAAGAGGCAAAGCGGGCTGCGAACGGCAGGCGTCAGGCAGGCTGGAATGAAAGCCTCTGCCGGGACGGCTGCCCATCTGCGGGCGTCCGGGCAGGCGGCGCGTGCAAAATAAATTCCGCGTGCCCTACGGCGCACACGGGTGGCAGGCCCTTATGGCTCCGGTTCAGCCGGGCGGGTGTGCCCGCGCGCGGCGCGGGGGCGGGGCGCGCGGCCCATCTGTTTTTCTTCCCCGCCTGTAGTGAACGCGCGGCACGGTGCGGGGTGCACGGCGCGCGGCAGCGCACAAAAAATGCCACAAGCGCGCGGTGTTTGCCGTTTTTATAAACAGAAGGGGCGGGGCATGCGGCCCCGCGCACAAAACAACGGCAGGGGTATCTGCATATGAGGAAAGGAGGCGGGCCCTGTGGAGGACGCGGCCATTGTGGAGTTGTACTGGCAGCGCGCGCCGGAGGCCATTGGGCACACGCAGGAAAAATACGGCGCATACTGCCTTGCCATTGCCGGGCGGCTGGTGCCCGTGCGGGAGGATGCGGAGGAGTGCGTGAACGACACCTGGCTGCGCGCGTGGAACGCCATGCCCACGGCGCGGCCATGCTTTCTGGCGCCGTTTCTGGGGCGCATCACGCGCAACCTTGCGCTGGACAAGGCAGCCTTTGAAAGCGCCCAAAAGCGCGGCGGCGGGGCGGCGCAGGCCCTGCTGAGCGAGCTGGAGGAGTGCGGCGCACAGCCCGCCGCGCCCGGCTGCGTGGAAGACGGGCTGGACGCAAAAGAGCTTGCGGGGCTGATAGAACGCTTTTTGAGCGCGCAGAAGCCCACGGCGCGCAGGCTGTTTCTGATGCGCTATTTCCTGTGCATGCCTGTGCGCGAGGCGGCCGGGCGCCTTGGCATTACCGAGGCAAAGGCACGCACGCTTTTGTGCCGCACGCGCCAGCGCCTGCGCGCCTACTTACAGCAGCAGGGGGTGGAGGTGTGAGGGCAGAAACATTGTTCCGCGCCATTGGCGAGGTGGACGAGGCCATGCTGCAGGACGCCGTCACAGCCGCCGCGCGGCCCGTGAAGCGGCGCGCACCCGTGCGCTTCGGCGCGGGGCTTGCCACGGCGGCGTGCGCCGTGCTGCTGGCCGCGGCTGTACTGAGTGCGGGCATGCCCATGGACGGCCTTGCCAGCGGGGGCACACAGCAGGCAAAGGACAGCCTGCAAAGCAGCGGCGCGGCCGCCGTGCAGGAGGAAGCCGCAGGCGCCGGGGGTGGTGCGGCGCCCGAAAACGGCGGGCTGCCCGGCTTCTCGCTGGAGGAAGCGGGCGGCGCGGGCCTTGGCATGGAGGCCGTGACGGTGCGAAGTGAAAGCGAGCTTCTGCCCACGGCCTGGCCTGTGGACGGTGAAGAAATGCCGGTTTCCTTGACGGTGTATGAGAACGCGCGCCCGGCAGATTTTACCGGCGCACGCGAATACACGCAGGAAGAGCTGTGCACCCTTGCGCAGCAGACGGCGGCCGCGCTGGGTTTTGAGGTGGAAAGCGTGGAGGTGTCGCCCACGGAAGAGCAGAGGCGGGCCACGCTGGAGAGGTTTGAGGCGGCCGGGCTGCTGCCCTCTGAGGAGGATACGCCCGAGGCGGCGGCCGAAAAACAGACCCAGCTGGACTATAACCTTGCGCCGGCCAGCGCCGAAGCCGTGTGCACGAACGGCGCTGTGATAACGGCGTCGCGCGGCGGCGGTGTGCGCATAGAGCTGGCCGGGGGCTTTAACGCGGCGCTGGATGGCGGCGATGTGCAGGCGTATGCCGCGGCCGTGCAGCGGCTTGCGGACGAATACGGCACGGTGCTGGGCATGCAGGCGCCCCAGGCCGCCGTGCGGGCGGACTATGCCTTTGACGGCGCGCTGCGCCTGACGCACGCTGTGTGGGACTCCGCCGCCCCGCTGGCGCAGCAGCTTGTGCTTGCAAGCTGCGGGCAGTTAAGCTTTTCCGCGGGGGAACGCGGCACCATTTTTTACGAGCAGCCGCAGCTTGGCAGGGCGCTGGGGGAGTACCCGCTTATTTCACAAAGCGACGCGCAGGCGCTTTTGCTGCAGGGCCGGTGCCTTACCAGCGTGCCCTATGCAGTGCAAAGCGCGGCGGACATTGCCGCGGTGCAGCTTTGCTACCGCGAGGGCAGCGAGGTGTACGCCCCGTGGTACCGCTTCTGGGTGAAGCTGCCCGAAGAGGCGCAGCAGAACTGCGCCGAGGGCTGCACCGTGTACGGCGCCTATTATGTGCCCGCGGTGAGCGGGGATTTTGCGGCCGGTATGCCCGCCGCCCAGTGGAGCTGCTCTGCGCCCGCCGCGCAGGACAGCCCTTAGGCGGCCCGCCGGGCGCGTGCGCCGCACGGCCAGGTTGTGCCGGAAAAGATACAGTGCCCCGCGGCATCTGC
>OFMI01001106.1_pt1 | contig 18487 bp, 8 predicted proteins | sample 1541741 | NCBI WGS metagenome assembly OFMI01 (sample SAMN04209219, study PRJEB22552) | human gut metagenome | biome: gut; material: feces | host: Homo sapiens | place: USA: Oklahoma | reverse complement strand
GGTTCGGGTCCGAAGGACTGGCCGAGCCTGCGAGGCCGGAGGGGCTTTGGCACCTTTCCGCAGGCTCCCTTTTCTCTTACTTTCTTCGAGAAGAAAGTAAGCAAAGAAGCTTTCAATATCTCAACCAAAAAGCACCTGCTGACCGGTCACACGCATACCGGTCAGCAGGTGCTTTTATTTACGATTTAATCCTCATCCGCAAAGTTGCCCAATGCCTTTGCCTGCTCGATGACCTTGTTCTCGAGCATCTGCGGCAGGGTCTCATACCGGACGAACTCGAACGTGAAGTAGCCGCGGCCCTGGGTCAACTGGCGCAGGAAGGTGGTGAAGTCCTGCATCTCGGCCACGGGGACCTCGGCCTCGACGACCTGCAGGCCGTCGTCATCGGGGTTCATGCCCAGCACGCGGCCGCGGCGCTTCGTGACCTCGCCCATAATATCGCCGGTGTTGTCGGCGGGAACGTGGGCTTTCAATGCGCCGATGGGCTCAAGCAGGACGGGGCCGGCCTCGGGGATGGCGGCCTTATACGCGAGTTTGGCGGCCATAATGAACGCCATTTCGCTGGAATCAACAGGGTGGTAGCTGCCGTCCAGCAGCGTGGCCTTCATGCCGACCATCGGGTAACCGGCCAGCACGCCGTGCTCGGCGGCCTGACGGACGCCCTTCTCGACTGCCGGGAAGAAGTTCTTCGGCACGCTGCCGCCGAACACGTTCTCGGCAAACTCGATGCCCTCGCCCTCGATGGGCTCGAACTGGATCCAGACGTCGCCGAACTGGCCGTGGCCGCCGGTCTGCTTCTTGTGGCGGCCCTGCGCCTTGCAGCTCTTGCGGATGGACTCACGGTACGGCACGCGCGGATTCTCGAGCGTGATCTCGACGCCGAACTTATTCTTCAGCTTGGCCAGCGCGACCTCCAGATGCTGGGTGCCCAGACCGCTGATGATCTGCTGCTTCGTCTCGGGGTCGACCACGAACCGGATGGCGGGGTCCTCCTCGATCAGGCGGGCCAGCGCGCTGCCGACCTTACCCTCGTCACCCTTCTTGGCGACCTTGACGGCCATGCGGTAGCTGCTGATGGGGTACACGGGTGCGGGCAGCGCCACGACACGGGCGGGGTCACACAGGGTATCGCCGGTCTTGGCGGTGGCCAGCTTGGCAACTGCGCCGATGTCACCGGCGGCGATTTCGGGCGTGTCGGTCTGCTTTTTGCCGCAGACGGTCAGCGTCTTGCCCAGGCGCTCCGGCTGGCCGGTGCGGGCGTTGACGGCGTTGCTCGTCGCGGTCAGCCTGCCGGACAGCACCTTAATAAAGCTCAGCTTGCCGACAAACGGGTCGGCCACAGTCTTAAAGACGTAGGCGCACAGCGGGGCGGCGGGGTCGGCGGTGATTTCCACCGGCTCGCCGCCAGACTCGCCCACGGCGGACGCGGTGTCCGCGCCGGGCAGCAGCACGTTCATGTTGTAGAGCAGCATATCCAGTGCCTGCGCGTTGACGGCGGAGCCGCAGAACACAGGCGTGATCTGGCCGCTGCGCACGCCGGAGGCCATGCCCTGGACGATCTCCTCTGTGGTGAAAGCCTCACCCTCGAAGAACTTCTCCATCAAAGCCTCGTCGGTCTCGGCGATGGCCTCGCTCATGGCCTGGATCAGGCCCTCAAAGCGGTGGCCGATGTCGGGCAGGTCGATCTGGACCTGCTTGCCGCCTTCGTATTTGAAGGCCTTCTGGCTGAACAGGTTGATGTAGGCGACGGTGCCGTCGTCCAGACGGACGGGCACGACGCAGGGGCAGACACTGGGGCCGAACTTGATCTTCATCTGCTCCAGGATCTTAAAGTAGTCGGCGTTTTCCAAATCAGCCTTGGTGACAAAGATCATCCGCGCCTTGTTGTTTTTCAGCGCCAGCTGGTACGCCTTCTCGGCACCGACGGTCACGCCGGAACGCCCGGACACACAGATCAGCACGCTCTCGGCGGCCATGATGCCCTCGGCAGCGCCGGTCTCAAAATCAAACAGACCCGGTGCGTCGATCAGGTTGTACTTGATGCCCTCGTACTCGACGGGGACAACGCTCGAGTTGAGCGATGCCTTGCGGCGGATCTCCTCGGGGTCAAAGTCGCTGGCGGTGGTGCCGTCCTCGACACGGCCCATACGCTCGGAAGCGCCGCTCATGTACAGCAGTGCCTCGGTCAGCGTCGTTTTGCCGCAGCCGGCGTGGCCGGCCACCAGAATGTTGCGGATGTCTTTGCTTGCGTAGCCCATGGATCGTCAAACCTCTTTTCGCGCCGGGGCTGCTTCCGGCAGCCCTGCGGCGTAGAATTTCATTGCGGCGCAGTGATTTTTGAACACTCCCGCCTGTTTGATACTACTTTACCACATTGTTGTGGAAATTTAAACAGTTTTTTCGGATTTTTTGTAAAAATTTTTAGGCAAAAGATTGTGGAAAGTGTAAAAAATCGTTCCTCGACATACAGCGAGTGTAGGAGCGAGCATTGCTCGCCCGCCAACTTGGCGCAGCATCGTCTTTTCGGGGAAATTTATCACAGGGCAAACGGGCACGGGCGGGCAATGCCCGCCCCTACCAATCGTTTCTTTGCCGGTCCGTGCAGCAAAAAAGCCGCACAGCTTTCACTGTACGGCTTAACGGCTCGCTTATTTTTCCTTCTTCGCCGTCTTTTTGCGGCGGCGGGCGCGCCCGTTGTCGGCCTTGGCCTCGGGAACATAGAGGCTATAGCTCAACAGGTAGCGGCCATGGGCAGGGATGCGGTAGAACGCGGCCTTGATGCGCTCCATCGGGCCGGTGCCGCTCTCGGCGGTGCTGCCGCTCAGCATAACAACATACTGCATATCGGTGTAGCGGGCGGCCACATCGCACTGGCGCAGATTCATGTGGATCAGATCACCCAACTGCTCCACCATCAGAGCGGTCTCGGCAGCATCGGTGTTCTGGCTGGGAGCCACGGTCAGGATCGCCAGGAATACCTGCAGACCGTAGCGGGCCTGCACGCCGCGCTGTACGCGGTAAATTTCCTTGAACGTCTCAAAGTCGCAGATACAGGCCCCCGTGTTCTCGGTATCCGGCAGAGCAGAGATCAGCTTGGAGACATCGCTCTCCATATTGCGGTCTGCCTGGCGCATCTGGCGGTAGGCAGAGCCTGCGCGGCCCGGCTCAATGGTATGATGCAGGCAGCCCATGGCGCTGCCGCGGCGTGCCAGATCCTGCGCCTCCTCGTGGCGGCCCAGCGTCTCCAGCGCGACGATCTTTTCCAGATAAAGGCGCTCCTCGTAGGGGTCCAGCTCCAGCGCGCGGGTACACAGCGCAACAATGCGGGTGCTCTCGCCCCATTTTTTGCAGAGCTCCAGCAGGTTTAAAATGGCTGTGCGGTACTGCCCGTGCAGACGCACGCTGACGCTTTCGACCCACGGCTCGGACGCAGACCGCGGCAGCAGGCGCCCGTCATACAGGTTGACGATCTGTTCATAAATGCGGCTGCGCTTCTCGGCGTCGCCCTCCTTGCGGGCCAGCTCCGACAGGTCGTTGACCTCAAACACATCCACGCTGCAGTCCAGATGGGGGTTCCACTGGTAGTAGCCGCGGCTGGTCACGATGCAGCCCTTCATCTCATCCAGACCCTCCGCGTCGATCATATTGCGGAAGCGATGCAAGATGGCGCGCAGGGCCATGTCCGGGTTGGTGGACCGCTCCCCTGCCCACAGGGTATCGGTCAGTACCTTGTGGGAGACGCGCTCCCCGCGCCGCAAAACGAGATACTGCACCAGCGCCGTTGCCTTGCGGGACTGCGCCAGCTGTGCCAGCACGGGCTTGCCGTTCACACGGATCTCAAAGCCGCCCAGCATTTTGATTTCAATTGTTGTCATCCTAGTCATCCTCTCTGCTCTGATGCCCATGACGTTCCTGCATTTTTGTCCGGCACACAGGTATTCATGTTTTAAAGTATAACTAGTCCATTTGAATTTGTCCAGTACATCCGCCGGGATTGTAATAAACTTTTCAAAAATAGTCCCGGAGGGCACCGCTCACGACTCCGACGATGCCTTGCCGTCCCAGGTGCCGGGTTCATACAGGATGACCGGCTCACCGGGCAGCTGCACAATGGCTTTTTGGGTGCACAGCGGCACGATCTGGTCGTTGGCGTCCCGCTTGGCCACAGTCAGCACCACCGTCATAGCCGTAATGCGCGGGGTCTTGGTTTCGTCGCCGTCCTGCGTCCAGCTGCGAGCGTAGAAATGCAGTTCGCTGATGAACAGCCCCATATAGGCATCCCGGGGATAGGCCGTTGTGTAGCCGTAGGCAACATAGGGCCGTGTGACTGTCACGGTACCGTCCTCGGCCTTGTTCTCTTTTGTGTGCTGCGGGTTGCCGTAGTGCCCGGCGTCATTCAGTTCATCGCGGTAAAAGCGCATGTGCAGGTAGCTGTTCAGCGCATTGGCCTGATCCGCTGTCAGCAGTGGTGTGCCGTCTGTCTTTGTCAGCATCGGCACACAGTCCTTGTCGATCAGCTCAATGTGGTTGGGGTAGACGCTGAATTCCAATGCCGTGCCCTCGCTGTAGTCGTCACCCTTGGACGCAAAAACGCTGTCCAAATCATTAAGGTCCGTTGCGCCGTCGGTGAAGCGGATATAGCCGTTCGCCTCGAGCACCTCGCCGCGGATCGTCTCAATGAGCGCATCGGCCAGATTTTGCGCGCGGGTCTGCTGCTGGATGTCCATGTACGCCTGTGCGCTGGGCTGTATCAGCGTGACCGCCGCCAGCGTAAAGATCGCCAGCAGCACCATGCAGACGATCAGCTCCACCAGCGTTGTGCCGTTCTGGTTTTTCAAACGCTGCTTCATGGGTTGGTCGTCCCTTCTGCCGTGCTCTTGCTGTAGCGGTAAAACTTGTGCTGTTCCGTCGTTTCTTGGCCGTTTTCCGTAACTTTTGCGCTTGTCTCCACGCTGTCCAGCTCGACGCCTTTCACCGTAAATTCACCGTAATCGCCAAAGGAGAAATCCAGCCCATCCCGCTCCTTCACCCAGTGGGGGTCCGCGTTATTGGCCGGGTACAGCCCGGCGCAGAAGGCATAGGCTGTCTCCCGCAGCGACTCGGCCTTTTGGGACATAGCGCGGGCGTACCGCAGCGAAACGACGAACATCGACATAAAAATCATCAGCAGCAGGAACGACACAAGCACTTCCACAATGGTCTCGCCGCGCTGACTTTGTAAAGTATGTTTCATAGCGGGTCACTCCTGTGTTGTGCCGGTGCTCTGTTTGGCACCGCGGGTGTAGGTGATGGAATCGGGTTGCTGGCTGGTGTCGCAGTGGAACGTCAAGCGGTAGCTGCCAATGTTGTCGTCAGTAATGGTCAGGTCAGGACTGCCGGGGGCGTAGAACGTCAGGGCTTTAATGCGGTAATACTTTGTTGGACCGTCGTTTATTGTGTAGTACACCTTTGGTAATTTTTTGCTTTTTGCCTGGCTGCCGTCGCTGTCGTACTTCACTGTGCGGTCATAGGTCCGCGTGAAGGCAAAGCTCTCGCCGTTTTTCGTGACTGTCACTGTAATATCCAGCTGTAAATCGACGATCTCCATGCCCTTGCGGTCTTCGCCCTCCAGTGTGTCGAGCAGGTTGCGCAGGTCTGTGGCACTGGTGCTGTTCGCCGTCTGGTTCAGCTTGTCGGCACCGTCGCCCGGGCGGCGGCGCAGTGTTACCGTGATGGCCTCGGCCCCGCCATCAGGCTGGCTGCCGTTCGGTTTCCAGGCAAACTCCTTGGGCTGGGATTCCAAATCATAGATGTCCTTGCCGTAGCTTTGGGAGAACATGAACTGCCCATTGACGAACTTGGCAAAGCTGCTGTCCTTCTTGTTCAGCTCCCCTTCCAGCACGTCGGAAAAGCTGGTTGCCAACTGGTAGGCTTCCTGTTCCAGCAGCTGGCGGTTGGCATTGGCCGTCAGCACGGAGGCCGCATAGACCAGCGCTGCCGACAGCGCCACAAACAGCGCGCCGATGCAGAGGACCAGTATCATCGAAAGCCCTTGCTCCCCGCGCAGAATGCTGCGTGCCCTGCGGTGCATAATGCCACCTTCTTTCCTGAAATAAAATTACGATGCGTCGCTTGTTTCCGTCCGTTCCGGGGGCGCGGTTTCCGCCGCGTCCGTTTCATCCGGGGCAGCGGCGGTCTCCGGGGTCGCCATGGGCAGTGCCGCACGGGCCCGCATCAGGACCGGGGGCACGCTTGCGGGGGCGCTTTCCGCCGCCGTGCTTTCTGCAGTCTCGGCAGGCGCGACGCTCTCCGTGGAGTCCATGCTCTGGGCATCCTCCGCCGCATCGGCGGTGTTCGCCTCGTTGACGGGGACCTTGACCGTGCCGGATTCGACGGTCTTACCGTTGTTATCCGAGTGCGCCAGCGTCTGCAGCGTCACACTTGCGGTGAACTTTTGCAGCTCGAGCGAGTCGTCCTGCACCTTTTCCTGCAGCTCGGGCAGGGTGATGCGGTAAACAGGCTCGGCGCCGTCCTCCTGCACCAGCTCCAGCATGGGAACCGTCTGTGCCTTGTAGTACAGCGTACCGCCGTCCTTTTCCACCGTGCCGGTGACGTCATAGGGTTGCGATTTCCAGTCTGTTACTTTGCCGTTCTCGTCGTACACAGGCTCAACGCTCAGGTCGTACCAGATGCGGGTGACTTCGCCAGCCTCATTTTTGACGTTGGTCGGGGCGATGTCGGTTGTTTTATCACCAATCGTCTTGGTGACGGTCTTGATTTCCCCGCGCTTATGCGTGACTGTGCCGTCTTTGTCCGTCACGTCCCTGTCGTAGGTCGTCACCGTAATGCTGTAGGGCATTTTGTCCTTGCCCAGCGGCGTGACGGTAAAGCTGTAGCGGTCTGTCAGGTTGCGCACCGTGCCGTCGGTCTGGGTGTACTTGTTCACCGCGGTCCACTCCACCGTAAAGCGGCGCAGCTCCAGCGTGGCCTTACCGCGCTCGACGGCAAACTCGGGGTCGTTGTACAGGTTGACCTCCTGCGCGTAAACGGCATTGCCAAGTGCGCGTTCCGGTTCGTCCACGGGGGCGTCCAGCGTGATGGCCGGCAGCTGTGCCTTTGCGGCATCCTGCAGGAAGTAGAACCAGTTCGACGCTGTCCTGCCGTCGGTGGGCATAACGCGCACCGCGGGCAGCAGGTATTGTTTTGCGTGGTCGGGCGTCAGCGTAAAGCCGTTGCCGTCGGGCACAAAGGTATAGCTGGCGGTTTTGTCGTTGACGCTGGCGCTCCCGCCCACCGTGCGGCTGTCCTTCGGGATGACCAACTCGGCGTCGCCGCTGGCCAGCATCTCGTCCAGTGCTTTGGTCAATTCCTGCTGGGCCTCATACTTGGCCTGTCCGGTGCCTTTGCCCTGCCAAGCCTTGGCCAGTTTGGCAATTTTTGTATAGTTGGCCACATCGCTGAAGATATAGCCGGTAAAGTAGACATTGCCCTGTGCGGCTGCTTTCAGCGTCATGTTGAGCTTGAGGTCGTTCAGGAACGTCTCCTGATTCGGGCTGGCGGGCGCAAAGCTGCTGGCCGTAACCTTGGGCGCATCGGCGCGGCTGACGATGGTCTCGGACTGGCTCAACGCGCCGTCCGGGCCGTCAAAGCAGGTATCGCTACCAGCCTTGCGGCGGGCAATGACGCGGAAGCGCAATGCCTTGCCCTGATACTGCTCCAGATCCAGCGTCAGGCTGCCGACGTTGCCCGTGGTGGGCAGCGTCAGCACAGTATTGCCATCGGCATCGACGACGCACAGGTAATAGTAGCCAATGCGCGCGTCGTCGGACGGCGACCAGCTGACCGTGTAGAGCAGGGCATCCGCGTTGTCGGTCTCGCCGTTGACGCGGGTGATGGAGCTCGGCGCGCTGATGCCGGGCAGGCGCTGCTTAACGCTGTAATCCGCCACAGCAGACGCGCCGATTTCGGTGGTGTCGGCTGCCGCCACACGGGTGACCTCGAGCCGGACCTTGTCATAGCGCCAGCTGTCGCTGCCGTTGGCCAGCATGGTATCCACGTTGACAGGCAGGGTAAAGCTGTTGCCATTTTGTTTCGGCGTCAGGGTGACGCCGTCCTTCAGCGCAATTTGCTCCTGACCGGTCACTTTGCCGTCCGCGCCCGTCAACAGGCCGTAGAGCTTGATGCTGTAGGTCGGAGTTTTCGCGTCCATGTCCTCTTGCGTCCAGTTGAACGTATAGGTCAACTCGTTGGTTTTCTCGTCAACTTTTCCTTCGGTGTTTTTGTCCAGTGTCGGGGCTTTCAGGACATTCAGGTTCAGCTGCTTGAAGATGATCTGCGGGGTCGTCTGCGTGGCCTGTATAGCCCATTCCTTGTCATCGGTGCGGTTCACGTCGGAGAAGCAGAGCGGCGTCAGATGGGCATAGGTATAGCTGTGCTCGCCCGTGCGGACGATCTCATAGCCGTTCTTCCACCAGATTTCTTTGTTGGTGTCGTTTGCATGGCTGGCGATGGCTGCGGACACTTCGTCCGCCGTGGCATCCCAGCGTGTGGTCACATCGCCTTTACCGCTGGTGATGGGCACCGCAATGGCAAGGAAGTCCGTGTAGTTGGACATAGCATCCGACGGCAGACTGTTCAGGTTGAAGGTGACGGGTGTCTCGGTGACGATGCCCTCCCGCGCGGCCAGCGTGATGTACTGGCCGTTCAGGGACTGCCCGTTGACCATGTCATTGCCCAGATATTTTGCCAGCAGCATGACGCGGTAGGTCGGGTTGCCGTGGGTCGGGTCTGCCAACGTTGGCGTGAAGCCGAAAGTCACCGTTGCGGCAAAGTTTTCCGCTGATTGACCGGAGTAGGTCACGTACTCTTTCGCGTTTTCTGCTTTGGACAGCGTGCCCGCGGGCAGACCGTCTTCATTCTTCTTGTTGGAATCGTAGTTTACATCTCGCCGCTGGGACGGGACGTAGGTTTCGACTTTGTACTCCGCCGAGCGTAAATAGCTGGTGCTGCCCGCTGCCGGAGTTGCCAGCGCTGTAAAGGTCTTGGTCACTCCAATATTCAACGCTATGCGGATATACTTCTTCCCTTCCTGGCGGCTGAACGTATAAGGGTTCTTCACATCGTTTCTTGTTACGGTTACTGTCCAGTCTTCATTCTTGGGGTAGTCCTCATAGTTTTTCAACACAAGAATTTGCTCATATTTAAATTCTTCGTTGCCATCGGCCTTCTTGCATTCGTTCCAGTTGAATTCCGAGCGCTTTACAAGGCGGACTTCCAGTTCCGGTGTCGGCAGGGCGTGCATAAAGGTCTGCACGCCGCTGGTCCGGGAGTTGTCTACCTGCGTCGAGTCGTTGTTGGTATTGTAGGGCGTTACACGCACGACGAAGTTACCCGTCCACGCTTTATCAGCCACAAAGGTATAGCTGCGCTGGTAGACGTCAGCAGTCAGGTAGGCGGCCCCGGTGATATTGCCTGCGGCGTCGCAGGGCAGAATTTCAACACGGTAGTAAGCGGCGGGGCTGGCGTCCGTATCGGTAGGCTCTTTCCACGTAACCTCGTAGCGGCCATAGACGTTGTTATCCGCGTCCTGCACCTGGCTGGCCTTGACGTCGATTTTTCCCGGCTTGGCGGGCTTGGTGCTGTCCAGCACGTACTTATAGTAGTTCTGGATGACCTCGTCGGTGATGTCGGTAATATCAACGTCCGGGTTCGTACTGTTCGCGGCTTCGCCGAATTGCAGCATCACAGTCGCTCTCTGGTTGCCGGGATTGGTATCATTGCCCGCGCCGGTGTCATCGAAAATGTAGGCTTTGTTACCGTCGGTCTTGATATAGGCAGAGTTTGGTTGGGCACCCCATTCCACCGTAGCACCACGGCCGCGAATCCACCACAGACTGTACGCTGCACCGTTCTCATCCTTTGCCAAAGTGGGCAGGAACGCAATATAAGGAGAGGTTGCTTTATCAGTGACGTTATAGCCTATGTACAGACGGTGTGCTTTTACTTTTTTCGAGGACGAGTTCCAATCTGTCTCGTTGTAGGCCGGGTTGCTTCCCTCCCGATCCGCTTTTTCCCAGTTACCTGTTGTACTGTTCGGTTTTACTGTGGTCAGTTTACGCTCATTCTTTTTAAAGAAGCTATTGACTTTACCGTCGGAATCGTCGGAATTTTCAATATATTCAATATAATAGTTGCCGTGGCCGGTGACATTCTCGCCTGGATACAGCACATAGGCAATCGGGTACCAACCTGTACCAATCGTCGCAAAGCAATTTGTGACATTAGTTGCTTCTTTCGACCCAGAGCCATTACCGCGGCTGCCGACAATGCCAACTCTTCTGTTAGGACTTCCGACACACGTAAAGTCTGTATTAAGGTTTCGGCAGCGGTCAATATTTACCGTAACGTTGTCAATTGTTCCATTTTTCCACGGGCCGATCCATGCCAGAATGCCGACTGCCTGCGACGCTGCCTTGATTGCACCGCTATTGACGCAGTCGATGATGTTCAGTGTCATAATATCGGTGGGCTTCTTCATCTCGATTTTGCCGATAATGCCCGCACAGTCATTTGCGCCTGCGGCGTTTGAATCATACCAAATCTGACCGTAGTTACGGCAGGAAAGCACATTTGTGGTACCGCCGGAAATAGGCTGGTCAATAATGCCGACAACACCGCCGACTGCACCGTAACCGCCTAAATCAGGGTCATGGTCGTTCGTGTTTGTAGTCATTTTGCCAAAATTGAAGCATTTCTGCACGGTTCCGCCGTAGTCCAGCCAATAGGCGATCACGCCGCCCACATTGGCCGAGCGGCTGTTGAACACACTGCCGCAGTTGACTACCTTGCTGACAGACCACCGGTCATCGCTGCGGTTCTGCTGCTGGCCAATGACACCGCCCACATGGACGACTACACGATTTTTGCTCTTGAAAATGTTTTCATCGTCTGTATCATCCTTATTTTGATTCCAATACCATCCCGCTGTTTCAAACACGCGCGTAAACCGACGCACAGCGGCACAGTTTACCACAGTGTCCAGCACGCTTTTGTCTGTGACGTTGGATTCGTTCTGGCCGACAATACCGCCGACGGTGGATGCCGTTGTCGCATTGTCAGAATAGACAAACCACTGGCCGGTGGCGGAAGTGTCGATTGTACCGCGGAGAGAGTTAAAGCCTGCCAGACCGCCCAGATAACCGGCGGCACGGACGGTCTCGCTGTTGTTGCTGCCGCGCAGGGCGACAAGCAGATCATTGGCGGCAAGACCGTTTTTGCTATAGACATTCCCATAGCCTTGTGCAGACACAGTGTCAACACCCATGAGATTTGCGTAGGTCTTGCCTGTGGTCAGCTCTGCCGCCATGCTGTTGATGCCGGCATTGGCATCTGCCGCATCCAGCCAATTATCAACCTGTGCAACAAGGGCGGGTGTTGCTTCTCCGTCGCTGACCAACGCCTTTTTGCTGCCGCTGCCCGTGATAGTGCCGTTGTTGGAGCCCGCGACGCCGCCCACAAAGCCGTAACGCGCCGTGATGATGCTGCCCTCGCCGCTGCTGCTGCTCTCGGTGGCGACATAGCTGTTGACGATTTCGGCATTGTTGCGGCCCGCAATGCCGCCCACATGGCTGGCACTGGCGAGCTTTTCGTCTGCGGTCTGGGTCGTGGTGATGTTGCTGATACCGCTGACCTGCAGTTTGATGTATTTGACCTCACAGCCGGTGATTTTGCTGTTGTTCAGACCGGCAATGCCGCCCACCGTGCTGCCGGTGCTGCGTGCACCGACGGAGACAAGGCCGTCCGCGCCTGCGTTGCCGCCCATCATGCCGGAATAGGTGCACTGATCCAGGGTACCGTCGTTCCGGCCTGCGACGCCGCCCAAATTTGTATATTTATCAAGATTTTGTGTAAGATCCAGCAGAACGTCGGTGCTGCTGACCGTGCCGTCCGCCGTGGTGCGACCCACCGCGCCGCCCAGCGTGACGGTGTTGGTGCCCGCGCGCAGACCGTCGTCTAGCGCCAGCGCGCCGTTTTCGACCTGACAGCCGGTGACGGTGCCCTCGTTCATGCCCGCAAGGCCGCCGATGGTGACCGCCGGGGTGCTGAACCGCACGTTGGCGTTTGCCGCCAGCTTCACATTACGGATGGTCGCGTGCTTGCCGTTGTACGCCGCAACAGCGCCGATGCTCTCCGACGTACCGGTGATCGTGCAGCCGCTTACGCTGCTGTTGTTTTCCGGCCCGCTGCCTTGGCCGATGATGCCGAAGTTCGTGGCCGTGACGCCGCCCGCCGTGCCGTTGGCCGCGGTGACAGCGGAGCGGACCTGCACATTCTCAATGGACGCACTGCTGTTATTATTGCCCGCGATGCCGCCCGCCTCGCCGTTGGTGGCGTAGACCTGATTCCGGGCATGGACGCAGGCGCTGATTTTGCCGCCCGCGTCGTTCACGCCCGCAATACCGCCCGCATATTTTGTGCTGGCGCGCACCGAGGCGTAGTTCTCCACACGGGTGATTTCGGCGCTGTTCGTACCGGCCACGCCGCCCGCGTAGTTGGCGGCAGTAACGCTGCCGCTGACCGCGCCGTTGGCGTTTTCAGTGCCGTAGATGCGGCCTGTATATATGCCGTTCTTCGTATTGATACCGGCCACGCCGCCCGCATAGCCGGCGGCGGTGACACCGCTTTGCAGCTGGCCGGACAGCGAAATGCTGCCGACGTTGGCACCGGCCACGCCGCCCGCATACCGGTTGGCCTCCACCGTGCCAGTGCTGTCGTTCTCTGTGCAGATGATGAGGCCCTTGCTTGCCGCAGCGTCACCGCCCAGGTTGACGCCCGCAATGCCGCCGACATAGCTGTCGCCGCGCACAGCGCAGTCTTTAGCCGGGTAGGCAGACTGAATAAGACCGCCGTTGACGCCCGCAACGCCGCCCAGATAGGTATACCCGGTTTCACGGTTGCCGAGGGACGCCGCCATGCTGCCGCCGGTGATCGTGCCCTCGTTCCAGCCCGCAAAGCCGCCCGCGGCGCACTTGTGAGCCACTGTGCCGTAGTTTGTGCAGTTTTCCAGCTTCGTGTTGGGTGTGGCATAGCCGATGATACCGCCCGCCAGTGCGCCGCGCGGGGTGTCAAAGTCATAGCGGCCATCGGCCAGCGCGTTCAGCGATACGCCGTTTTTAAACGCGCCGTTGTTGGACGGGTTCAGGCCGCCGACGGACAGGGCATTCTCCGTTGCGCCGTTAGTTGCATTTTGAATCGTCAGCTTCGTGTCGGCGTCGTTTGCGCCGACGATGCCGCCGACGTAGATGTCGGCCTGCAGGTTGAGCATGTTCTGGAAGTTGGCAAGGATGACCTCGCCGTCCGCCGTTTGCGCGTCGGTGCTGTCGGTCAGCACGCCGGTGTCAGCGTCGATGGTCGGCAGCAGCGCCTCCAGCGTGACGTCCGCGGGCTTGTCCGCCAGCAGACGGTTGTAGCCGATGATGCCGCCCGCGACGGCGTCGGCCTCGACGCGGCCCGAGGCCACATTGGTTATAAACGCGCCGTCGTCCGTCACGGTGAAGCCGCCCACCGGCAGGTTGGCGCCGATGACGCCGCCGACAAGCTGCTGACCCGCCACGCGGCTGACCTTCACAGTGGCGGAGGGCAGCGTGGAGGCGCAGTTCAGGCCGATCATGCCGCCGACAGCCTTGCCCGCCGCCACGATCTGGCCGCTGATGGTCAGGTTCCGGCCTGAGGTGTTGGAGATTTTCGCATTTTCATCGTTATAACCGGCCACGCCGCCCACGTAGTTGTTGCCGTACAGGATGGCACCCAGCGTCGGGGTGCCGCTTGTATCCCACGTCACAACGCCGTTTTTGCCGTTGCAGCCCGCAATGCCGCCGACGTAGTCGGCGTAGTCGCCCGCGGAGCTGCTCAGCTCCTTTAACAGGTTGATGCGGCGGGTGTCGGTGGCGTTGTCGCCGGACATACGGTTGGCGCAGTTCTGCACGGTGGCTTTGGCAGTCTTGTCTTCACTGCCGCCCCAGTCGGCATCATTGACGCCAACGATGCCGCCGACGTAGGCCGCGTTCTTTCCAAAGGCCGCGACCAGACCCGTATTGGTCATGCCGCTGATTTGGCTGTTGCTGCCGTTGACCGACACGATGCCGCCGACGTAGCGGCTGCCAAAGACGTCACTGCTGTTCGTATCGTTCTGTTGTACGCCGCTGTCGGTAAAGCCACCGGCCAGACCGCCCACAAACCGGCTGCCGAGCACGTAGCCCTTGCCGGTCTTGCAGCCGTTCAGCACAATTTCCTTGCCGTAGCCGACAAGGCCGCCGACGAAATCACCCTTGAGGGGGCTGGCGTCGGTCAATGTGCCGGTTTTGTCGAAGCCCGCCTTGACCTGCTCCTTGAGCTGGGTCTCGGTCAGGTCGCTGCGGGTCACGTTGTTGCAGTCTTGCAGGGTCACGCCCCTGCCGTAGCCCGCAATGCCGCCGAAGAACTGCCCCAGCACCAGGCTGCGCGCATCGCCCACGGTATCGCCTTTATAGTTGGCGCCCGCGCTGGCCGTGCCGTTGTTCCTCAGGCCCGTCAGGCTCGGGGCGCTGGTATTTGCGCCTGTCGTAAATAGGTTGCCGACGATGCCGCCCGTAAAGCCGTTGCCGGTCACAAAGCCGTTGTTGACGATGTTCGTTTTACTGTCTGTTTTCATCTGGGCCGCGTCCATCGTACCGAACACGCCGCCCACGCCGACGCTGCGCCAGAGAGAGTTCTTTTCACCCGGCTCGGCTGCCGCGGCAGCGTAGCGGGCCTTCTCGGCCTTCTGGTCTGCCGCTGTGGTCTCTACAACGGATTGCGTGTCCTTGTCCACAAGCAGACCCGCTACCGTCACGTCCGACGCGACGGTCAGATCCTGCATGACGGACTCGGCTTTGGGTATGGCAACGCCGACGAGACCGCCAATGCCGCGCGGCTCGTCTGTATAATAGGTATAGTCTTTGCTATTGACGTTCAGCGTTTTCTCTTTGCGCTGCGTTGCGGTGGTAGTGTTGTTAAACGTCAGCGCCGCGGCCACCAGCGCACTCGCCGAGGAGTTCGTGCCGCGGGTCAGGGCGCAGTTTTCCAGCGTGCCGGTGTTGACGCCGCAGAGTGCGCCGACAGCACGCACATCGCGCCAGTTCTCGTCGTCCTCCTCCAGCGCCGTGACGAATTTGGTTGCGGTCAGCTTGAGCTGTTTTTCGTTCGGCAGCGCATCGGCGGCGACGGTCTCGGTCTTGACGTTGACCTGAATGTCCGGGTCGCGCAGTGTGATGTAAGAAATGTCGCCCTTATTCTCGCCGATAAGGCCGACATAGTGGTCGGCCAGCACGTCCTGCTTTGCCCTGCCGGTTTTTGCAACGGACTTGCTGCTCAATTGCAGATTGAGGATGGGCACACGGGTCGTCTTGTTGTTGGCAAGGCCCGTTGTTTTGCTCGTAAGTACGATTTTTTCGCCCAGTTCCGGGATCGTCGGCCAGGCGACAGGGTCATTGAGGGACGGCACCTTGGCCGCCGGGTACTGCTCACCCGCGGCGCAGTAGACCGTGACGCCGCCGCCCGTCCAGTTCAGGCCGGTGCTGTTGCCGGCCTGGGGGGTCAGCGTGTAGGTGCCCTTGTCGTCAATCTTCCAATCCGCAGACCAGCGCAGGTTGTACAGATGGCGGAAATATTTCAGGTCAGCCGTGACCGCCGTGCCGCCCTTGGCCAGCAGGGTGTTTTCCTCGTTCGTCGTTTCCTCTTTGCTGGCTGTGTAGGTGTCGCTGTAGTTCTCCCGCGGCTCGGCGCGCATGGCAATGTAGATGTCCTGCGGGTCGTTCAGCAGGCGGGTGATGCTGTACAGGCTCGTGGCGGCAACGTCAGCGTCGTTCTCACACGCACGCAGCAGCGCCGCGTCCGCCATGGCGTCCAGCGTCAGCACAAAGCTGCCCTTGTTGTAGCTTAGCGGGAAGTAGAGTTTCTTCTCCTCGGTGCCGGTCTGCTGGCCTTCGTCGTCGTATTGGTAGATAACAACAGGCATCTTGGTGATGACCTGCTTGTTATCATCCGCCGCACCCGCGGTGTCGCGCTTGATCGTGATGGTAAACAGCGGCTTCGTCTTGCCGGTATCCTTGGCATCGTAGGCCGTAGCCGTGTAGGAGGTGTCCAGATCGCCGAGGCTGGAGTTGCCGCTCCAGCTCAGGGTCAGCGTCTCGCCGTTCGTCAGGCGGGGATTTTTGACCTTCAGCTTCGTCTGCACCAGCTGCACAACGTTGACACGGTCCTCGGCAGAGTAGTAGCCGACAAGGCTGTCATTGCGGCGGTGGTCATAGCTGCGGTCATAAATATTCGTAGCACCGTCCTGATTGAAGCGGAGCTTATCGGATTTGGTATCGTAAAAGACCGAGTAGACCTGCCCGCTCTGCACGTCGATCTCGACACAGATCGAGGCATTCAGCAGCGAGGCGTCGTAGATGTAATCGCCCAGCAGCCGCTCCACCAGCGCGTTATGGTTGCCCGCGGCAGCGCCCGTGCGGTCATAGTAGAGCGCGGCCACGTTCTGGTTCAGTTCGGTCTTGGTGCGGCTCACAAGGGTTTTGCCGTCCGCGTCGGTCACGGTGGCGTCGTTCTGGAAGTGTTCGCCCGTGCTGCCCTCCTCCATGACCTGCCGGCGGAACGCATCCACCTCCCCCGCCGTCTCCATCCGGGTCAGGGAGATCTGCGCCGTCTGGAACAGCGTGCGGGCGTTGGCTTCGTTCTTTTCAAACCGGGCCAGCCGCGTGTAGGCGATCAGCCCGCCGCCGACCAGCGCCGCCAGAATGGCCGTGATGGCCAGAACGACCATCAGCTCCACCAGCGTAAAGCCTTTCTTTTTGTTTTTTATATTTTTATTGTACTGCACCATAGATGCTCCCGTCAGATGCTCCCGTCGTTTCTCCGGTGAAAGGTTACAATTAGACACAATATCAGATTATATAATTATACTCAGAATGTGACGTTTTCGCAATAAACTCCGCGAGATTTCAGCAAATTTGCACCAAATATAGTGGGTCAGCGGCAGGTTGTGCACGATTTCGCCATAGTTTCCGTTAGCTTTGAACAAAAAACAGAGTTTTTTTCGCGAAATTTCTTGCAAATACAGGCCCGGCACGGTATACTAAACAGTGCGTTATTATATGGTAGAGGATGTGTAACAATGCCGGCAGCACGACTGGGCGCATGGCTGCGCCATACCGGGGAACGCTGGGCCAAAGCTGCGTTTGCGGAAAAACTCGCCGTACTGCTGGCGCTGGGCGCTGTCCTGTATACTATTGTGACCGGCGCGGCGGAGCTGCGCTATCAGGCCCGTGCGCGGGAGGCCATGGCTCAGGTCAAGGCTGCGCGCCTGGCGGCCAGTGCCGTGTCTGCCCAGTGCTACTCCGCCGGGCAGACGTTCGCCGACCAGACAAGCGCGGACGGCTTTGCGGACGGCATTGCCGAGGAAATCCGCACGCTGGGCTCACTGCCCGGCACAGTGACGCTTTTGCAGATCGACCCGAACGGCTACACCGTGCAGCGGCTCCTGTATCAGGAGAACGGCATGTACGCCATCTATGATGCCAACGGCGGTTACCGCGTTTTCCGCGCGGAGGACCGGCTGCAATACGGCGCGGGGGTGGGCCATGCTGCTGCTTGAGCTTCTGCTGGGACTCATTCGTTTTCTGCTGGGCGCGGCGCTGTTCAGCTTTATGAACGTCGTCGCGTGGCGGCTGCCGCGGGGCATGGACCCGCTGAAGGGCCGCAGCGTATGCCCGCAGTGCGGCCACACGCTGGGTGCGCCGGACTTAGTGCCTGTGTTCAGCTGGTTATTCTTGCGCGGGCGGTGCCGCCACTGCGGTGCGCACATTCCGGCGCGGTACCTGCTGGTGGAGCTTCTGGGCGGCGTGCTGGCGCTGGGCTGCACTTGGCGGTACGGCGCTGCCTACGCCCTGCCGGGCGGGCTGTTCGGCATGAGCTGGGCCGCGCTGCTGGCGCTGGCGGTCTGCGGGATCTTGCTGAGCGTTTCACTCATTGATGCCGAGACGCAGACCATCCCGGACCGGCTGAATCTGGCGCTGGCAGTCTGCGGCGCGGTGAGTGTGCTGCTCTCCCCTGCCGACTGGCTGCCGCACATCATCGGTGCGCTCTGCGTCAGTGTGCCGATGTTTCTGCTCTGCCTTGTCATCGACGGCGCGTTCGGCGGCGGCGACATCAAGCTGATGGCAGCCGCCGGGCTGTTCCTGGGCTGGCAGAATACGCTGCTGGCGATGTTTTTCGGCATTGTTTTTGGCGGTATGTACGGCATATACCTGCTGGCCGCCAAAAAGGCAGGGAAGAAGGACCACTTCGCCTTCGGCCCGTTTCTGTGTGCGGGCATCGTGATCGCGATGCTGTTTGGCGGGCCCGTTTTGGAATGGTACTGCGCGTTTTTGTGATACTCCTTGCCTCCCTCTGCGAGACAGGCTCCCCCGGTACGGGGGAGGTGGCGCTTGCGCCA
>OFMI01001087.1_pt1 | contig 18635 bp, 22 predicted proteins | sample 1541741 | NCBI WGS metagenome assembly OFMI01 (sample SAMN04209219, study PRJEB22552) | human gut metagenome | biome: gut; material: feces | host: Homo sapiens | place: USA: Oklahoma | reverse complement strand
CCGGCAGCCGGCAGGGCCCTGCCGGCGCAAACCCCTATGCGCGGCCGGGCGGCCCCGCGCCGGGCTATGGGCAGCCCGGGTTCGGCGCACGGCCCGGCTGGGGTGCCGCCGCGGCACAGCCGGCCGCCAGCTTCGACGGCATCTCCGCCTCCGAGTGGCAGGCCTATATCGGCCCCAGCACGCCGTATTACCTTTATCAGTTCGGCCGCATGGATGCGGCGGGCCGCAAATTCGGCTTCTGCTTTTCGGCGTTTTTCTTCGCACCGCTTTACTTTTTATACCGCAAAATGTACGGCTGGGCGGCGCTTGCCCTGGCGGGCAGCCTTGTGTGCAGCATCCCCAGCTTTCTTTCCATGTTCCAGCTTCTGGGGCTGCCGCTGGGAAACGCGCTGTCCGCCCAGGCTCTTGTGGTGCTTGCGCAGGTGGGCAGCATGGCTGGCCTGCTTTTACAGGTGTTCTTCGCCATGTTCGCCGTGTACCTCTACCGCCGCCATGCGGTAAAAAAAATACGCGCTGTGCAAAGCGAGGGCCTTGCCCCGCGCGAATATGCCGCGCGGCTGATGCGCGCGGGCGGCACCAGCGTGCTTGCCATTGTGCTGGCGCTGGTGGCCTACCTGGCCCTGTGCTATGCCTTCGGCCTTTGGGTTGGCCCCGAACGCCTGATGGAGCTTGCCTCTTACTATGGGCTCACCGGCCTCACCGGCGGCTACAGTGCGCCGAACGGCGCCATTCTGTAACATTGTTTTCCGCCGCCGCCCGGCGGCTTCAGAATGAAAAAGGAAGGTAACAAAACATGCACAAAATACGCAAAGCCGTCATCCCCGCCGCAGGCCTGGGCACGCGCGTGCTGCCCGCCACGAAGGCCATGCCCAAAGAGATGCTGCCCATTGTGGATAAGCCCGCCATTCAATATATCGTGGAAGAGGCCGTGGCCGCAGGCATTGAAGAAATTCTTATCATCACCGGGCGCGGCAAGGGCATTATGGAGGACCACTTTGACCACGCCTTTGAGCTGGAGCGCAATTTGGAGGCAAACCCCGCCAAGGCCCAGATGCTGGAGCAGTGCCTTGGCATCGCCAACCTGGCAGACATCTTCTTTCTGCGCCAGAAAGAGACAAAGGGCCTCGGCCATGCCATTCTGAAGGCAAAGCCCTTCACGGCAGACGAGCCGTTCGTAGTATTGTACGGCGACGACGTCATCATGGGCGAAGACCCCGTGGCCGCACAGCTCATCCGCGCCTACGGCGAGACGGGCAGGCCCTGCGTGGGCATCAAAGAGGTGAGCCGCGAGGCCATCCGCAAATATTCCTCTATGAAATGCACCCGCATCAAAGACAACCTCTACGACATCACGGACATGATAGAAAAGCCCGCCCCCGGGCAGGAGTTCAGCCTGTATTCCATTCTGGGCCGCTGCCTGCTGACACCCGACATCTACCCCCTTTTGGAAAACACGGCCCCCGGCGCGGGCGGCGAGATACAGCTTACAGATGCCATGGCCGTCATTGCCCGCACGGGCGGCATGACGGGCGTCGATTTCACTGGCAAGCGCTACGACATGGGCTCGAAGCTGGGCGTGATGCAGGCCCAGGTAGAGACGGCCCTGCGCCATGCCGAGATAGGCGAAGAGTTCCGAAGCTATCTGAAACAGCTTGCCGCCTCGCTGTGAGGCAGGCCCATTTCAGAAAAATGAAAAAGCACGCATAAAACAGCGCATCCTGCCAAAGCTCTGCTTGACAGGGTGCGCTGTTTTATTGTATAATAAATTGCTTGTCAGAAACGGCAGGCTATCCTTGCTTCCCTGCATCTGGACGGGGAGGCCATAAGTCCAAAAGGAGGTGCACAGAAATGGCAAAATACGAGACCATGCTGGTGACGAAGGCCGGCCTGGATGAGGAGGCGTCCGCCGCGCTGGTGGGCAAGTTCAAATCCATGATTGAGGCGAACGGCACCATCGATTCTGTTGACGAGTGGGGCACGCGCAAGCTGGCCTACCCTATCAACGATGAGACGGAAGGCGTGTACACGGTGATCAGCTTCACATCCGGCCCCGATTTCCCCGCAGAGCTGGACCGCGTGTACAAAATCACCGACGGCGTGCTGCGCACGATGATTGTCGCCAAACCCGAAGAAGCTGAAACGGAGGCAAAATAATGCTGAACGTGATTGCTTTGATGGGCCGCCTTGTGGCGGACCCGGAATTGCGCCATACCCCGAACGGAATTGCCACCTGTACGTTCCGCATCGCGGTAGACCGCAACTTCGTGCGCGCCGGCGAAGAACGCAAGGCAGATTTCATCGACATTGTCGCCTGGCGCCAAAGCGCGGAATTCGTGTGCAAATATTTTCATAAGGGCAACATGATTGCTGTAAACGGCAGCCTTCAGACGCGCAATTATGAAGATAAAAACGGCAACAAGCGCACGGCCTATGAAGTGGTGGCAGACAACATCCACTTCGCCGAGAGCAAGGCTTCCAGCGGCGGATATTCCGGCGGCTACGCCGCCCCTGCCGCAGCGCCTGCGCCCCGCGCCGTGCCCGAGCAGTCCGTGAATTTTGCGGCCGGCTCGGCAGACGATTTCGCCGTAATCGACGAAAACGAAGATTTACCTTTCTGATCATCCCGATAAGGAGGAACGAACCATGGCTTTTGACAGACCGGAAGGCCGCGCCGGCGGCCGCCCGCAGCGCCGCGGCCGCAAAAAGGTGTGCAGCTTCTGCGTGGACCGCATCGAGCACATCGACTATAAAGATGTCGCCCGTCTGCGCAAGTATGTGTCCGAGCGCGCGAAGATTATTCCCCGCCGCGTCACCGGCACCTGCGCCTTCCATCAGCGCGAGCTGACGGTGGCCATCAAGCGTGCGCGCCACGTGGCCCTGATGCCGTACGTAAGCGACTAAGCAGTTTCATATAAAAATCCCCCGCCTTCCGGGGCGGTGAATTAAGAAAACATTGAAGCAAGGGACGGTATAGCCAAACGGCTATGCCGTTCTTTGCTGTTTTTGAGTTGTATTTTGGGCTTTTTCTCTTGCCCGTTCAAAATCAAATGCACCAATGAAGTTATAGACAATCGTGATTTCCCTCGTCTTGGATTTCTTGTCGGTGTGGGAAACCTCTATACGGTCTATAAACTCCCGCAAAATGGAAGCGTCGAGATCCTGCATATCGGTGTACTTCTTTACAACGCTGATAAACGCTTTAACATTGGTCTTTTGCTTTTCCTGCTGCTTGATTTCTTCCCGCAACACTTCGGCCATTGATTTTAAGTTTTCCTGCTCCAACTCATAATCGCGGGACATTTTGATAAACCGTTCATCTGATAATTTCCCGGTTACATTGTCCTCGTATAAATGCTTGAACAGGTTATCCAATTCGGCAATCCGGCTTTCGGCTCTGGAAAGTGTTTCGCGCTTGCGGGAAAACTCCGCGTCGCGCTCCCGCAAACGGCTGTCCGCTGCTTCTTGGATAAACTCGGCTTCGTACTGCGTTACATACTCGATTGCTTCCCGCAAGTTCCGCAAGACAATTTCGTGCAAGACAACATTTTTGATTGAATGGGTCGTACACAAATCCTTGCCTTTCCGATAGGTAGAACAGATAAAATACTTCTGTTCCTCGGTAAAGTTCGTTGCGCGGCATTGATACATCTTGCCGCCGCACTCCGCACAAAATACAAGGCCGGAGAAAATCCCCATGTCGCCCATTTTGGTAGGGCGGCGGCGGGATCGGCGTATGTTCTGCACAATGAGGAATACGCTTTCTTCCACAATCGGCGGCTGCGTGTTCTCAAAGATTACCCATTCCGACGGGTCATTCCACAATGTCTTTTTGCTCTTATAGGATTGTTTGCGAGTTCTAAAGTTTACTGTATGCCCTAAATACTCGATCTTTTCAAGCATACGGGAAACCGTTTCGTTTGTCCACTTGTAAGGGTTTGCCCCCGGCTTTGGCTTATTGCCGACTTTCATACCCTTTGACAGCCAATAAAAAGTAGGATTGAGGACTTGGTTTTTCTCTAACCAATGGCATATTTGCGTCGGCCCCAAGCCGGAAACGCACAAAGCGAAAATCTGCTGCACAACGGCTGCGGCTTCCTCGTCTATAATCCACTTCTTTTTGTTGTCCGGGTCTTTCATGTAGCCGTAAGGCGGGATTGTGGTAAGATGTTCGCCGGATTTTCCCTTTGATTGCCAAGTAGCGCGTATCTTCTTTGAAGTGTCGCGGGCGTACATCTCATTGAACACATTACGGATCGCGGTAAACTCATTTTCGCCCCGTGTGCTGTCCACTCCGTCATTAACAGCGATAAAATGCACGCCAAAATCGGGAAACAGCATATCGGTATAAAAACCGACTTGCAAATAATCGCGTCCAAAACGGGACATATCCTTGACGATAACGCGCTTGATTTTCCCCGCCTTTATATCGGCTAACATACGCTGAAAGCCGGGGCGGTTAAAGTTTGTACCGGAATATCCGTCGTCCTCGTCATAGTGCCGGATTGCTGTATAGCCATGCTCCCGGCAGTATCGTTCCAAAATCTTCTTTTGGTTTGCAATACTGTTGCTCTCGCCCTCTAATTTGTCCTCTTGCGAAAGTCTTTCATATAAAGCCGTTATACCCTCGTCCTGCGTGTCCTGTTGCTGATCGCGCACATAGAATTGCAAGACATTGTTTGAAATGGCTTCGCGGACTTCCGCGCTTAACACTTTGGGGGCTGCAATCCGCTGAAAGGAAAAAGAGTTATTCATCTGCGCTCACCACCTTTCGCGGCAAGTGCAACATATAACTGTCTGCTGCAATCCAGCGCGGCATGGTCGCCGTTGATTGCTTCAAGAGAAACACCCCTACCAGCGGCACAATCTGAAAAAGCAAGTACATCTAAACAGTTTCGGGAAATGCGGTCAAGGCTCACCACAACGATCTTGTCCAATCTCCCGTTGTTCATATCCTGCTGCATGAGAGAAAAGGCAGGACGATCAAAGTTCAAACCGTTATAGCCGTTATCTACATACAGCGCAAAGGTGGTAATCCCGTTTTGGCTTGCGTGGTAAAGAAGTTTTTGCATTTGATTGTCAAGGTACGAAGTATCTGTTTGAAGTGCCGCACGAAAATAGTATGCGGTCAATTTATCCGACTGTTTCATGTTACCTCCTATTCCGACAGCCGGACAAACAGGTTATATATATTATACCACATAACCCGCCGCCCGTCTGCAATAGGAGAGTAATTTCGGCATTATACCGGGCTTTTTTCTCGTTTTAGGTCATTGTGGATTAAGCGGCGTACCTTTGTCGCGGCGTCCTCTCTTACACCGTCTTTTACAACGGCTTTGACGATATAGGTTATATCCCCGATCTTGTATTCGCGCACAATCGGGGATTTCGTTTCTTGTTTTTTTGTTTGTTCCATAGAGAAAAATCCCCCTTTCGTGGGATAGATCAATTTTTGTAATGAAAATATCCGGCAAAATCGAACGGCTGTTAGCAGCAGCACCACGGGAGTTTCACCCCTGCTCATTTAAGGCAGCCTTACCCATTGCCTGCGACGCTTTGAACGCTCGGACTGTGGCTATAAGGGCGTTTCAGATCCACCTATATGTCGTCGCCCACAAGCCGCTACGCTTGTTTTGCGGCGTGGTATTTCTCGCTCGGCTTTTCCCCTACGGGGAAAAGCGGTCATGGCGTACCCGCCGTTTGGCTCGGTATAGGCAGTATGTATTCGTTTGCCTTTTATACTGCGCCGCCGTTGTCTTGCGGGCTTTCTTTGTCAAGGTACAAGGCTTTGTCGGCCTGCAAAAGCACATCGACAGCGATATGCTTTTGCGGAACGACAAATAGCCCATAGCGGGAAGCGTGGAAAGGGGGACACGCTTCCGCATGGGCTGAAAAAGTTATCCTACATGAAAGGCAAGGGTACGGGTAATAAGGCGCACTTGCAGCCTATTTTTCATTTCCTCGTCCACATAAGAATAGGCGTTGCCTGCGTCGTCTTTCAGCGTGCGGGTACAAAGCCTTGCTATGTAACCCTCGTAATGCTTCAAGATCGCGCATATTGCTTCGGTATCGCCGTTTGCTGCCGCTGAAATGACAGGGAACGGCAAAAGTCTTGTATTGCTATTGGTTTTCATCTGCTTTTCCCTCCATATACTGTTTGATTTTCGCAAGGGCGGCTTTCCTATGCCGGAAAACCGTTGAGCGTACAACATTCAGCAGTTGGCCGATCTCCGCGTCGCTCATATCCAAGAAATAGGATAAAAGGACGATGTTACGCTTTCTTTCGGACAGGGTTTCTAATGCTTCCCCAAGCAGCGCATTTCTGACGAACACATCATAGCCGGACACTTGAAAACGGATAAAATCGCTTTCGTACTCGTCCATAACATAAAGTCGGTTGAGTTCGCTTTCGCATAGTTCCGAAAAACATACTTCGCGTGTTGCGCGTTTGGCAAGTTCAATCAAGTAATTCTTCGCTTCACCCTTTAAGGTTTTCTTCGCCAATGCGTCGTACTGATGTTGTATCGTTTTCTTGTAGGAAGAAGATTGCTCCATAGAGTTCACCTCCTTCCCGCGTGGAGTAGAGGACGGGGTTTAAGGGCTTGTCCTCTCGCCCCCTTTCGTTCCTTATCCAAGTGGAAAGAGGTGTTTTGTTTCCCTGTTCAAAAAAGAATTGCAGGAAAAGCAAAAATGCGCTTGCCCGCAAAATGCGGACAGGCGCATAGGAAATGTGAGCAGTATTTAGATGTCCTGACAGTTCACCTCCATAGCCATAATATCCCGTATAAAGATCAAGGCTTTTTTTGACAGTAAAGCGTTAGGCGGGTTGTAGAAAAAAAGATAGAACACGGAAATACCCCCCCGGTGGCCACCGTGTTCCTGCAAGTCGTCATTAGTTCATATTGAGTGTAAAAAGAAACGGCGGCTTCGATTTTTCAAAGCCGCCGTTTCAAATAGGCGTGTGGATATGTCTACTGGCCGACGGCTTTTTTTCTTTTGCCGTCGGCCGGCAGATTTGTTGTTAATCTTCGATTTTTTCAAGATATTCTTCTAAACAAAGACCCTGTTCATACATCTCTGTTGCGGCATCCACACCTACATAGCGGTAATGCCATACTTCTTCTGCTGCTCCGGTAATATCACTTTTTCCAGCAGGGTATCGAAAAATAAAGCCATATTTGTAACTATTTTCTTGGAGCCAAAAATATAAATCATAAGTGGCACCGTTAATATCTACTGCAAACCCTAATTGGTGTTCGCTATATCCAGGTACGGAAACCCACATATTGGCTTGCTCAAAAGCCTCGTCATCTGAATATCCCTGTTTCTTAAACTCTTCAATTTTTTCATCAAGTAATTCTTGTTGTTTTTCTTGTGTTCGGTAGCCGGACACAACTTTGGGAAGTTGATCCCAGTTATCTTCTTTAGCAGCCTCCAGCATTTCCATGAGTGGTTCGTAAATTCGTTCGTCCACTTTTTCTCCACCAGGCACTTCAACAAGAGTTACTTCATAATTTTCAGGAAGTGGATTCCATTTATTAACTAATGTCAAGTTCCAATCAGTATCTGTGCTTGTAGATTGTAAATTATCGTTTCCCTCTGGCTCACTGTTGCTGATTGTTTGATTTTTTTGATTGTCAGTGGAATTGACAATTACGCTACTTGGGGAATTATTCTCACCGAAAAGAAAATGAATTGAAGTTATAAGCGCAACTACAATGAGAATTATTGCTGCAATAATTTTATATGTTGGCCTTCGCCGATTGCGCCTTTTTCGTTCGTTTCTCTGTATATTATTTTCGCTCATAAGTCTTTTTGCTCCTTTCATTAAATAAAATAAAAAATTACCCCTTTACAGCAATAATTGTACTGCAAAGGGGTAATTTGAACTTTACTATTGAATTGCTTAATTCCTAAGATAATCCTAAGATATAGGTAATTTTACTGTGAAAGTAACGGTTTCTTGTTCGCTATGGGCTTCAATTTCGCCACCATGTAAAAGAATGATTTCCTTTGCAATCGCTAATCCAAGCCCTGTACCGCCGGTATCAGAAATACGCGCTTCGTCCAAGCGATAGAATTTATCAAACAAAGAAGATAGATTTTCAGCAGGAATTGTTTTACCTTTATTTTGAAAAGAAATTATTGTATTTTGTTCTTTCTGTATAGCAGAAATAGTGATTTCTGTATTTGGATAACTATATGCTGCTGCATTTTTCAATATATTTCCAAACACACGGGCTATTTTTTCCGGATCTGCATATATTATTATATTTTCGTCAAGTTCCAGCAAAACGGCATTATTACGAAGTGAAAACGAGGGTAAAAACTCATCTCTTAACTGTACCAACATATAATATAAGTCAACTGGCTGTTTTTTTAATTTAATTTGTTTGGAATGATAACCAGTAATTTCAAAAAACTCATTTACCATTTTTTCCAGCCGATACGCTTTATCCAAAGCGATATGAACATTTTTTACCTTTTCTTCTGTCGTCATATCGGGATTTTCTTCCAACAGGCTTAAATAACCGATCACTGATGTAAGAGGAGTGCGAATATCGTGAGCAAGATACATTACCAATTCATCTTTACGCTGTTCAGCAAGGGCAGTCGCTTCTTTTTGGGACTTTAGATTTTGTTTGACCGTATTTAATTTGTGTTCAAATGGAAGCATTTCTGGTGATAAATATATTCTCTTTTCATCTTCGGCTAAAAGGCTGTCAATACCGGAGTTAATTTCTCGAAAGTATTTTGTCAGCCATCGGAACAGCAGCAAAAGCAAAATTAGAAAAATTGCTACAATGGCTACCGCAAAGAATATTTCCTTATATCCCCTAAAATTGTAATGGTAAATCAAAAATGCTTCTTCATGCTTCATTCTCCCTACAAACTCTAAAATAGACACGATCCAGTCGCCAAACCTCTCTTTCCAGAGAAAAAGGTACAGCGCAATAACAATCGCCACCGATAGCAACGCACTTCCAAAAAACCGTATTGCTATTTTCCTTTGAAATATAGAGAAATCATCTTGCTTATTTTTCATCAATTTTATACCCCACTCCCCAAATGGTTTTGATATATTTTGGGCTTTCTAAAGTATCATTCAGTTTTTCGCGTAACCGCCTAATATGGACGGTAATTGTATTATTCGACTTAGTGTAATATTCGTCTTTCCATATTTTGTGAAATAATTCTTCTCCACTAATCACATTTCCCTTGTTCTCTAAAAGTATTTGCAAAATGGAAAACTCGGTGGGCGTTAAAGATATTGGCTTATCATTCAGCAAGCATTCATGTTTCTTTGTGTCTACGACCAAATCAGAACAGTGCAAAATATGGTCTGTATTTGCCGTGAGGGGAAGATTATATTTCTTATAACGCCGTAATTGTGATTTTACTCGTGCAACCACTTCAAGTGGACGAAACGGTTTTGTAATATAATCATCTGCGCCAAGAGTAAGGCCGGTAATTTTGTCTGTTTCTGCGTCCTTCGCCGTTAGCATAATAACGGGATAAGTATGCTGCTCTCTGATTTTCTGGCATAGAGTGAGACCATTTATATCCGGTAGCATAACATCTAAAATTGCAAGATCAAGGGGAATATTTTCGATACATTTAAGGGCTTCTATGGCAGTATAAAACTTAAAAACCGTATAGTTTTCGTTTTTGAGATAGACTTCTATCAAATCTGCAATTTCTATTTCGTCATCAACGATCAATATTTTATCAGACATAATATCCACTCCTTTCTGAAAGGCATACATTTACATTGTACCTTAATTGCAATATCAATTCTTTATTTTGTAATGAGAAAAGATTAAGATTTTCCTAAGATAACCTTTTATACCGCCCGTCAACGGGCTTTTCCGCGTCTTTGGGTATCAGCCAAACACGGCTGAACTTTACCGCACCGGGTATGCGCTCACCCTCGCAAAGTTTCTGTACCCGTCTTTCAGAAATGCCCCATTTTGCCGCTGCTTCCGCACATGACATATATTCCATAGTCGCGCCCGTCCTTTCTGCTTAAAACCTACTATAATATAGTATATACGGTTGAACGAATAATAGCAACAGATAAAGTGTAAATACTATGCTGTATTTGCGTGAATAATAGGAACTGTGTACGCATATCACAAAGGAAAGGTGAACTGTAAAATGTAATAGGGTGAATGAATATGCCGAAAAGACCGATACCACTATACGATTTTACGGCTTTCGGGGCTGCTATCAAGGCCGCAAGAATTGAGCGTGGAGAGAGCCGCAAAAAGGTTTGCGACGAGTTATATATTTCTCCGCGCTATCTTGCAAATATTGAAAACGAGGGACAGCAACCGAGTTTACAAGTGTTCTATGACCTTGTAACCCGTTATCATATATCCGTCGATCAATTCTTTTTCCCAAGCGATACCGAAAAGACGACGCAACGGTTACAACTGGATAAACTGCTGGACGGTATGAGCGATACGGGCATACGGATTATAACCGCAACGGCAAAGGAAATAACGGAAGTCGAAAAAACAGAGGAATAACCCCTCTACATGGCAGATTGCAGCGCATGGCCGCTGCAATCTTTTTTTGCGTCAAAATCAAGGGAACGCGCAACAAATGCCGCCTTTCTAATGGGATATGGAGTAGATAGCAAGCACAGCAAATGAGTACCCATTTGCGAAAATCGCTTGTTGGGAGTTTCCCAAACCCTTATCCATGCCAAGAAAGGCGGTGGTACTTATGGCAAATCGAAAAAGGAATATCCAAATGAAGTTTTGGATCTCCGAAGAAGAAAAGCGGCTTATCGACGAAAAAATGAAGCAATTACCAATCCGGCAGTACGGCGCATACTTCCGCAAAATGGCAATCGACGGATATATCCTTGTGATAGACCATTCGGAAACAAAAGCATATATCCGGGAACTGCAAGCAATCAGCCGCAATATCAATCAGATTGCAAAACGCGCCAATGCAACGGGAACGGTGTACGAACAGGACATAGCCGACATAAAAGAGGTGGTACATGAGATATGGCAATTACAAAGACGCACCCTATTAAGTCAACCTTGAAAGCCGCCATTGACTATATCCTTAACCCCGAAAAGACGGACGGGAAATTGCTTGCGTCCTCGTTTGGCTGCGGCATGGAAACGGCAGATATTGAGTTTGCATGGACGCGGGAAATGGCCGGAGATCGCGGCACACATTTAGCGCGGCACTTGATACAATCCTTTGCGGTGGGAGAAACAACACCGGAAGAAGCCCATAAGATCGGCATGGAACTTGCCGAAAAGATTTTAGGCGGTAAGTACGAGTTTGTTTTGACAACCCATGTTGACAAAGACCACTTGCATAACCACCTCATTTTTAACTCTGTCAGTTTTATTGACTACAAAAAATATCATTCAAACAAGCAGAGTTATTACCAAATCCGGCGCACCAGCGACAGGATATGTAAAGAGCATGGGCTATCTGTTGTGGAGCCGGGAAAGGACAAAGGCAAAAGTTACATCGAGTATCACGCGGAAAAGCAAGGGAAAAGTTATAAAGCCAAATTGAAAGCCGCCATTGATACCCTCATTCCCCAAGTAACCGATTTTGAAGAACTCATAAAGCGGTTGCAGCAAATGGGCTATGAAGTGAAACGCGGTAAATATATTTCCTGCCGCGCTTCCGATCAAGAACGGTTTACCCGTCTGAAAACGCTCGGCGCGGCCTACGCGGAAGAAGCCTTAAAAGAACGAATTAGCGGCGTGTACCGCGTCCGGGCAAGGCCGGAGCAGGACGACAAGCGGATCCGGCTTGTCATAGATATTGAAAACAATATCAAAGCGCAACAATCAGCAGGCTATGAAAGGTGGGCTAAAATCCATAATCTAAAACAAGCCGCAAAAACCTTTAATTTCTTGACGGAAAACAAGATTGAGTATTACAGCGATCTTGAACAGAAAATCGCGGATATTATGACCGCCCATGACGCGGCGGCAAAGGCGGTACGAGAGGTAGAGCAGAACATGGGGCAACTCTCTTTGCTGCTGAAGCATAGCACCACATACCGGAAGTTAAAACCGCTGTATGAGCAATACCGCAAATCCTCGGATAAAGAAAAATATCTGCGGGGGCATGAAAGCGAGATCATCTTGTTTGAAACGGCGGCAAAAGCCTTAAAGCAAATGGGCGTTTCCAAACTGCCGGATCCCGTCAAACTGAAACAGGACTATACAGCATTGAGCGAAAAGAAAAATAAACTTTATGAAGAATACCGGGAAGCCAAGAAGCAAATGCAGGAATACGGCATTATCAAAAAGAATGTTGACAGTATTCTTTACCCGTCCCAAAGCAGGGCAAAGGAGCAGGAACGGTAACGCAAGGTGGAAAAAAATAATCCTCTATGGTAAAATAGAATTGCTCGGAAAGGAGTATCGCAAATGGATAACGATAAATTACAACTTTTTGAAAATAAACAAATCAGAACGGCATGGGACGAGGAAACGGAAGAATGGTATTTCTCCGTCGTTGATGTTGTCGCGGTTTTGACCGACAGCCCAAATCCAAATAACTATTGGAAAGTCTTGAAAAAGCGGTTAAAGGACGAGGGAAATCAGTCGGTTACATCTTGTAACCAACTGAAATTGAAATCCCACAAAGACGGGAAACGATATTTGACCGATGTTGCAAACACCGAACAACTTTTGCGTATCATTCAGTCTATTCCGTCCCCAAAAGCAGAGCCGTTTAAGTTGTGGCTTGCGGAAGTCGGGCGGGAACGGATCGAGGAAACCATAGATCCGGAACTTACCATAGACCGCGCCCTTGAAACCTATTTGAAAAAGGGATATACCCGCGAATGGATTAACCAGCGTTTGCAGGCAATCCAAGTACGGAAAGAACTAACCGACGAATGGCAAGACCGGGGCGTACAAAAAGGCGTTGAATATGCGATACTTACCGACGAGATCACCCGCGCATGGTCGGGCATGACGACGCGGCAGTACAAAAAACTAAAAGGCTTGAAAAAAGAAAATCTGCGGGATAACATGACGACAACGGAAATTATCTTGAATATGCTTGCAGAAACCTCCACAAAAGATATTTCCAAAGAAGCAAAGCCGGAAACCTTTGAAGAAAATATAGAGGTTGCCCGTCGCGGCGGCAGCGTGGCCGGAATTGCCAAGAAAGCACTTGAAGCGGAAACGGGAAAGCCCGTCATTACATCACAAAACGCGGCGCAATTAAACGCCGTTGTAACGGGCATGATTGAGGGCGTTGTGGACGCGGAAAAAAAGAAAGACGAAACGGAAGAATAAAGGGTGCAGCGTGGAAAGATAGGGCTGAAAAAGCCTTGTAAAACGGGGCTTGCAGCGCGGGAAAACGGCATAGCCGATACTTTATATTCAAAAGCGCAAAATCGGCTTTCTAATTGTCCATGCACAAACAAAGAGGTGATAATTTGAATAGCAATGATTTTAACCTATTACGCAAAAAAGAAATCCTTGCAATTCTTGACGGAGATACAGACTTCGGTGAAATACCATTTGATGAAGATGATAAAAGTGTTAGGCTTGCCATGCCATATTTAAGCGGCCCTAACTTATGCGAAATCTCGTCTTTATTTGGCCTGCCTGTTACATATCCTCGCTCTGGCGGCGCACTTAGTCGATGGGAATATCTTGATAATCTTTTGGCGTTTTGCATTAAGTCTAACAAAGCGTCGGAACTGCTATCCTATCTATTTTCAAAAGACAAGTTTTCTTCTCAATTAAAAGGATTATCTCCAAAAAATATTGAGAAAGCCTATGAAATGATTGTGCAAAAGGTGTTAGAGCAAATCAATAGTTTGCTATACTTTGGCGGAAACGAATTATATAATATCGGTGGAGCATATTATATTCGGGAAATTGGATCAGTTATAACGGTAAAAGCCCCTGTTGTAAAAGTGATTGATCGTGCCTATATAAAGGATTTAGCCGAAAGAGCCAATAAAGATATAGACGAGGGCAATTTTGATAGTGCTATCACAAAGGCAAGAACAATTCTTGAAGAAACATTTTGTTATGTTATCGAAAAAAAAGGGGCTATTCCATTTGAAAATGGAGATATAGGGAAATTATATGGACAAGTAAAAGATCTATATAATATGCACGCGGATAAAAATTTGGACAAAAGGATCAATATGCTTCTATCGGGGTTAGAGAAAATCATTTCCTCGATAGCAGAAATGAGAAATAAAGAAAGCGACGCACACGGAGTTGGAAATAAACGAATTGGAATATCCGATTACCACACAAGATTATTTGTAAACGCTTCTGTCGCAATGGCTGACTTCATATTATCGGTTTATCTGAATAATACTAAATAATATAAAAAGACGGGGCGCGGTAGCCAATCAAGGCCACCGCGCCCCATTCCGTTTTTGGGCTATTCTTCATCGGTTAGGATAAACTCTGTTTCCGAAAACTCGCTGTCAGTCATGCACTGCAACTTGCGGATCGTGTTTTCTGCAAGGGGTTGTATATCGCTATCCATGTAAGGGATTGCCGCAAGGATATTTTGAATTGTCTTTTCCCGGCTGTCCTCGGCATAAATCGCAATTATGTTTTCTTCCTCGACGGTAAAGCGGATATTCATTGTGATACCTCCATATCTTTTTGTTTCTGCTGCATGGGCTGTTTGGCCTGTTGTGTCTTGGCCTGCTTTTTGTATTCGTCCAACTTTTTCAAAATAGAGGGCTTTTTCTGCGGTTTCTCCTGCTTCTCGGTTTTTATAGCATTTGCCAAATCTACAAGGGAGATCGCTTCCCCGGCCTTGGCTTTTGCTTCCAACTCGTCAACAGTAGGTGTTTGCGGCGTATTATTGATAATCCCGTCAAAATGGTTATCGTTCTGTTCAACCGTATCTTCCACCGCTTTCAAAGAGTTTTCCCGTTCCGGCTGTTGTGCCAATACTGCAAAAGCCTGTGTCCCATTCCCCATAATCAGATACTTTCCGTCGTCCGACGCATGGTGAAATCCATAGCCTGCCGCTTCCATTTGTTCGCGGCTCATATCGGTAATATGGAAATTGCCCCTTGGCGTTTTGACGGTTTCGCCCGTCATAAGGCTGTCGGGGGTCGCTTCCGGCTGCTCCTGCTTTGCAAGTTGCCCGTCGCGGTAAAAATATCCCTGTACTTGGATTGCTTCAAGGGTACTACCCGTAATGCCCCCATAAATCCGCTTGTCTGCGTCAATCATCGTTTGCAGCGTATCTTTGACAGTATCGGACAAGGCTTGTTGCTGTTCGGGCGGTAGCGTATCAAATACGGGTGCTTGCTGTTGCTCGGCTTCCCGCTGCTGCTGCAACTCGGTAAAATGCCCCTCGATCTCGTTAATCAGTTCTTTTGCGGTAGTCTGTATGGTTTCAAGGGACGCTTTTAGTTCCGACATTTCCTTTCCGCTGCTCCACCCGGCCACATAGCCAAAAGAGTAATCGGAAGTATCAAGGCCAAAGTGCTGGCACACCGTATAAGCGACGCTCTCTGCTTGCACTTCGCGGGTATGACGGTCAACGCGGTTTTGTTCCTCTTTGGGTGCGTTCAAGTCAACATCGTGCAGCCGCGCATGGGCTATCTCATGGATTGCCGTTTTCAAGGTCTGCAACTGGCTTGCCCCCTCCTTAATGGCAATCCGCTTATCGGTTAGGCTGAAATATCCGTTTGCGCCGCTGTTGATCTGCTCAAAAGCAATGGGGACGGGGGACGCTTTTTCAAGGGCAGCAAAAAAATCCTCGTACTGTTCCACATCGGCAAGCAGCGGTTTAACGGAAAGGTCGGGAAACTCCTTGCCCTCGGTCTGTGAAATATCAAAGACGGTTACAACCTTAAAAGCAGGGACGGTAATTTCTTTTTCTTCCTTGATCGGCTTTCCCTCGCGGTCAAGCATGGGTTTTCTTGTTTCCGGGTCGATTTTATCCACCAGTTTTTTTACCTTGTAAGGCGCGGGGGCAAAGATTTTGATACCCTTTTCACCGCTTTTCACATGACGGTCAAACTCCTTTTGCCATTGCCGGAAGCCCTTTACCAAATTGCCGCCCTGCATGGCAATTAAGATTTTATTGTTTAGGCTGTAATCGTGAAACTTCGACATGGCATTTAGAAACTCTTTATAGCGTTCACTATCAAAAATAGCCTGCACGCCCTGTTCCAAACGGGCAGTGATCTCCTTTACTTTGTCGGCGGGCTTTTCAGAAGTAAGGATAATGGGAACGACGGGGCGGGGCTGCTGCTCGTCGATCTGCGTTGCCGATTGCTGCATTTCGGCTGCGTCCATAAAGATATTTTCGTCATGCTCCGGTTGCTGCGGAAACTGTGGCGTTACCCGGTATTCTTTTGGTATGTCCTGCCCGTCGTACCATTCCGTAAAGGTGTTGCGGTTATTATAAATGTAACCTTGTTCGGTGAACACGCCCCCGTCATTTATGGAAGCGTCGCGCCCGTATTCCTCATACATAAAGTAGTTTTTTGCTTCCTGCGGCAATTCTAATTCGTCCAACTCGTCAATGAGATAATGGCCGTATTCTTCTTCATTGTGAACGCTCGGATAAAGCCAATAGCAGTCAAGGTTTTGTGCAAGGTTGATAAGGTTTTTTACGCTGGTGGCATACTCCCCATGAGCAACTGCCGCCGTAAACTTTTCCCGATCTTCGTCAAACTGCATGGCAAGCAGTTTTCCTAAATAGTTGAGTTCGTCCGGGTGTTCATGCTCTCCTAAAAAGGCGGTCAAGCCTTTAATATCGGATCTGTATTCGGTGATATACCATTCTTCATAGTTCTTTCCGTCAATGCCGATCCGGTCAAAAACTTCTTTCATGTGTTCGGCGGTGGTGGGAAATGATACCCATTCGCCCGCTGGTCTGTTCTCGGTATATTTGCCAAGATTGGATATATAGGCTTCCAACAAGGTACTATGGTCGTCCATTCGCTCGCTCCTTTCTTCTGCAATTTTCTTGTGCATGAGTTCGTAATCTTCGGGGGTCATGCTCCCGTCATAGATATAGGGGTTTATATCTTCGCCGTTGTACGGCCTTTCAGAAAAGGGCAATCCTGCGGCATGGGCTATCTGCCGCGCCGCTTCAACTTCTTCCGGTGGGATTGTCCCGTCGTGCTGCTCAATAAATCCGGCAAGTGTATTAAAGCCGTTTTCATAATGCCAACGCACCCCGGCGGTCAGTTCATCAAGGCGCATATCCTCGGCCAAATGCCCGCAATAGTAGCCATTCAATGCAACGGCGTTAGGGTCAAGGCGGCATATCTGCTGCACTTTCCCCATATCGTCGTAAGGGATTGTGTCGCTGCCAAGTTCAAGATAGAGGTAATCGCTCTGCCATGAACGCCCCTCGCGCCAAAATATTACCCATGCCATACCGCCGCGCAATTCGTCTTGAAAATCCTTTACGGCTTCCCGTAAACTCGCCATGTGTTCACTTCCTTTCTCATAAGGGTTTGGGACTATCCCAACAAGCAAAAATGCCCGCGCTTCTCAAAGAATAGCGCGGGCATTTCTCGCAAATGGGTACTCATTTGCTGTGCTTGCTATCCAGTTGTTTTTATCCGCAAACGCCTGTTTCGCTCACTTTCCGCTTTCTGCCTGCGGTGGACAATCTTTGCACAAGCAGGACAATATTTTGCCCGATTGCTGCCTGCCGCAAAGGTGGATTTGCAAAGGGCGCAACGCTTTAATTCTATGCTGCGGTCTTTCATCACCTCGGCGCAAAACTCCCGATTTGCGGGCAAAACCGCTTCGCGGAAATAACGGCATAGCAACGAATAACTAATGCTCTGCACACAAACACAAGGCTCTCCGTCGTCCAATAGCAAGCAGTTTCCGCAATCATTGTTCGCACATTCAGCCTTTGCCATTTTCTTTACAACGCGGTACTGCGCTTCATTTAACCGGATCATTTTCGGTTTTGCTCGACGCGGTAATTAACATACTTGCCCCCTGTGTCGGCAAGCACTACCACACCGTCAAAGGTGCTGCCCGTCTTGGTAGAATACATACCTTTGATTTTTACCTTTCCGTCTTTCAAAAGGGCGGCGGCAATGGATTTTGTAAAAGCCTTTTTTCGCTGCTCAAAAAAGCGGTCATTCTTCCACATGACAAAATTACAACTGCGATTGCCGCAATAATAATTCTTCTTTCCCTCATAGACCGCTGCGCCGCAACGGGGACAAGTGCCGATTGCTTCCCGCTGCGGGGCAAACAGTTTTGCTTTATCCTCGGAAATATGCGAGTAGGATTTGACAAGTTCTGCGGCCATTTCTTCAATCCCGCACATGAAACCTGCGGGATCCTCATTGCCCTTGGCAATCTCCACAAGCCGCGTTTCCCAATCGGCAGTAAGCAGCGGAGAGGTCAACGCCTCCGGCAAAACAACGGTTAGATTGATACCGTCCTTTGTCGCTTTCAATTTCTTTCCGCTGCGCTGGACAAAGCCTGCATGGATCAGTTTTTCAATGATACCCGCCCGCGTCGCGGTAGTGCCTAATCCCTTGCGCTCGGCTTCGTCCGGCGTTTCCTCCTTGCCCGCATTTTCCATTGCGGATAGCAAAGTATCTTCTGAAAGCTTTTGTCAAGGGGGTGCGTGGATATTTTTCATATTACTTACGCAGA